>Ga0325410_1002015_pt1 | contig 22687 bp, 7 predicted proteins | sample PopdelMetagenome_16_FD_206182 | JGI IMG/M metagenome (GOLD analysis project Ga0325410, IMG submission 206182) | Populus deltoides microbial communities from Bellville, Georgia, United States - Xylem-PdIQD-R3 | ecosystem: Host-associated > Plants > Phyllosphere > Stem > Wood/Secondary xylem...
CGCCCGCCCCCCCCCCCCCCCCCCGCCCCCCCCCCCCCCCCCCCCCCCCCCCCCCCCCCCCCCACTGTTAGGGTTAATTATGAACAAATAGAAGAGAACCTGGAAAAGACACGGCCACAGTCACAGGAATGACCTCTTGTGCCACAAGTCTTGAGGTGAGCTTTGTAATCAGACTGAACAGCGTAACCCTTAGAACACTTCTCACAAACCCACTGCTTGTGATTACTATGCTTCCTTCTAAAATGCTTCTTTATGCCAACAAGATCTCCTAAAGCATGGCAAGGGTCATGATGTAAGCAGCTTGGCTCTGGGCATACATAAACTCTCTTCTTCACTTCTTGTGTCTCCCTTTTCAGTAGCTTCCATGGCACCTTGTGCCTTCTCCTGTGCATTTGAAGGTTCTGGTCTCTTTGAAACCCTTGGTTGCAGATCTCACAGACATATCTGTCTGATTCTAGTAGGGTCCTGGGCGATAGAGATACAACCTCTGCATCTGGATCTATTTTTTAAAACAAACAAAAAGTAATTAAGAAAATACATGAATTGAACTGGTAAAAAAAAAGAAAAGAAAAACAAAGAAGAAGAAGAAGAAATGAAATGAATACACGAAGGACAGAGAGTTTTGATGTGCGGGTAGTTCTTGTTTTTATGTCACTGGAGCAATACCTGGTGTGCCTGCAGGTTTTCTTTTTCTTTTATTGGTGACCCCATTATCCAAGGAAGTTGTGAAGGGATCAGAGGAAGGAGATGGAGCAGTTGAAGTGGTGGTGCTGTCGAGCATGGATGAGGATTTTGTTTGGGATTTGGTGGCTATATGGTGTTGTAGGTGAAGTGAAACAAATCAATCTTTAGCTGTACAGGCGTTGAAGATTTTTTTTTTGGTGTAGTGGGGTTTTCAGCTTTACTGATGATAAAAGAAAGAAAATGGGTAGAGAGAGGGAAAGAGAAAGTTAAGAGGGCGAACATGGAGAAGGAAAGAAAAGCTCTTTGCTTTCTGAAATCTACTTTCTTTAAGCTTTTCCTTTTCTTCTTTTTAGCTTTTTTGTTTAGCCATGAGCTTTCTTGGTTTTGTTGTTGTTTGTTTCATTGACTCGGCCATCCCCCACCTTGAGCAGGTAAAGGTTAGAGGCAAAGTCTTGTTTATAAAGCTCTCGCTACAGTTTACTACGTACAGATAGCGAGAGAGAGAGAGAGGAAGAGGCTGACCCCAATCACCATTGCGTAAAACTTTGAGCCCCCACACACAGGATTTGGACAGAAACAAAAGAACATCCCCCTCCGCAACAATACAACCAGTCATTATTCATATCACACTGTAATTTGCATGCATAAATGCAGGCCAGGCCTCTGTTGCACGTGACCTCACATCCTCCTCCTCACGTGGCCTTTTCCTAAAATCTACTTTTCCATGATTAATTAGTGCCTTAAACCCTCTCATTGGTCAGTCTCCCTTTTAAAATCTTGATCAGTTTAGTCTTAGCTGATGGAATCGGCCCAGACGATGCCGCGGATCCACTTGTTAGACTCTCTTGTTAAAAACCTGATGTTGACGAATAATAATTATGCGGCAAAGGCTGTTTTATAAAATAACTTTGTAAAAAGTAAGAATTGTAAAATTATTTATTTAATCAACTCGGTATTTTCTGTGAAGATGGAAGTATTTTCATATAAAATTACACTCTCTCTCTCTCTATATATATATATATATATTGTAAGCCAAATTATCGGATATATTCCTGAGCTCTGAATGATTTTTGAATCGCACGTCATAGATCTGCTTGTGCGGTCTGTCTGGACAGATCGCTTTTAAGCCCTTGAGGCTGAGCTACCGCCTCTAAAACATATCAAGATCATACTTTATATGTTATTCCTTTGTTTTTCTTTTTTTATATATATATTTTATGAAAAAATAATTTCCAACTACGTACACTCCTCCTGTTAATTGGATAAAATAAGTCCAGTCCCCAAAGTCTTGAAAATTAGTTATGTTAATTAGCCCTTTCACTTCAATTTTGCTCACTCAAGACCTTGTACTTTTAATTATCAATCGCACGATCCCTCCACCTGCTAGTCTCAGTACTCTCTCAAACTGACAAACATGAACATAGAGGCGCAAATATAACAAATTCTTCTATTTTACTCGTATTAATTTATGCTGAGCCTGAATGAGCTCTAAAAATCTTATATTTATCTTTGATTATGATGTTTTTCGTATGTGTAGTGGCATTATTTAATTTGAAATAAAATAAAATAAAAATAATCTTAATGATACGGTTCGTAAGAAAAAATCATTTGTAAATTATAATTTTGATAAGAAATAAATAATCAAATACAAAAGCTAGTGTAAAAAAAGATAAATTTATCTTTGATTATGATGTTTTTCTTATGTGCAGTGGTATTATTTTGAAATAAAATAAAATAAAAATAATTTTAATGATACGGTTGGTTAAAAAATCATTTATATTATAATTTTGATAAAAATTAAATAATCAAATACAAAAACTAGTGTAAAAAAGACAAGCACGTACGTACAAGGCATTACGGTTGCATTTTCTTATAGTATATTTGCATGTGCTGGCATTACGGTTACATGATTTAATTTAGACCTTCAATTTAGTCCTTGAACGCACATAACCTTTGGCTAAAAAATAAGAAATTAAAATTTATGTAAAGAAAAATGAGAAAAGAAAACCATGAGAGAGAGAGAGAGAGAGAGAGAGAGATCAGAAGGATAAGGAGTCATTAATATGTTAATATAAAAAATATTTTTTAAAAAATAAAAAAATATTATTTTATTATATTTTTAAATAAAAAACACTTTAAAAAAATAATTGTTACAGCATATCCAAATACCTCTAAATTTGAGTCCTTCACTGGGTTTAGAATGATTTTTTATTTCAATTTTGAACCAACAATTTAAAAAAAGAAATTTCAATTTTTTTGTTGATTAGTTTTTTAAAAACTGGTTTTCAAGCTTGTGTTCGTGACGGTGTGAAAAATTGGGGAAGGGACACATGCATATATTTATCACCCAATTCTCATATGGGTCCCAAAAAACATATTTCTAATTAGACCCCTCATTTATTGGATATCACTCAATTAACTATCATCTTGTAATTTTTGTCTTTACAGTCATAAAAAAAGCATATTGGCTAAAATTGTAAGATTGTGTTTTTTAAAGTATTTTTTATTTTAAAATATATTAAAAAATCAAAAAATTTTAATTTTTTTTTATATCAATATATTAAGAGAATAAAAACCACTAAAAAATTAATTTAATATTATTTTAAAAAATACACTCTTAAAAATGATCTAAAAATAAAAACTAACGCATTTCTAAACAGATTCCAAGGCACGCATGAGAAGTAGATCGAGTTCCAGCGTGAAGAATTAAAGTAGTCAGCTCCCAGACTCGGAGCGGTAAAAAGGACCATAGATTTTTCAACCCAAGTTTTGACCTGGTATTTGTCTGGAGACACTTTGTATTCTCTTGGTAAATTTGAAAAGTGAAAACGATTGCATCCCGTGTCGACAAAAGAGGTAAATAAATCAAAGAAGAGTCAGTCAATACTATATATATTTTTTTTTCTATCAAGTTATTCTAGCACAATTAATTTAAGTTTTTTTTTAATTGATTCTTTCTCCTATTTTATCTGTTACTGTTTTGTTGATTTAACATTATATTTTATAATTTATTTTAGTTTATTTTATACGAAATTATACTGGATTTTTAACCCAGATCACTCATTTAATGGGTTAACCTGATTGATTCTGGTTTTTTTTTAGTTTTATTATTTAATATTATTTTAATTATAAAATAGATTTAATAATTTATTTTAATTTAATTAATTTTTACAAGATTATCCTAATACTCTAATGAGTTAGTTTGCAAGTTAAGCTACTTAAATGAAGTTGATACGAGTTATTTTGTTTTTATATATAGATATGCATCACAGACTTTGACACTTCTAGCGAGCTTAAAGATTTAAAACATCAGACACCAGATAATAAAATATAATATAGTAAAAGGCCCTTCGTGCATAATTGAAGATATAAAACATTAAACACAAGTATAATTATTATTTTTTTTGCTAGTATTAATAAAATGGCCGAGGAGATCCGTTTACTCTTTTTTTTTCGGTTGCAAGAAGATCCCTTTACTTGCAATACACCCTATTATTTATTCATGCACGTTAGAAAATAATATAATTAAATTATATCTTATGATTTTATCTAATAATTTAAATAATTGATTTAAATTAATTTTTTAATATAGTATAAGAGTTTTAATAACTAAATAGTAATAAGTTTAAATTTTATTATTCTTATTTATTTAATAAAAATTAAATATATAGTATTGTGAAAGGTTTAAATCTAAAAATCTTAAATAATAATATAAATTATATTTTATAATCCCTTTTTGAATAAATTTTTTTACACTCCAAGAGAAAACCAGGGTCGCACTTGAGGGTGCCATCGGCCAACTACTCGCTTTAACTCTATTTTAGAACTTGGCTTTGTCAAGTCAGAACATACAAAATTGCTTGTGTGAATTCTCTGATGTTTGATGTATTGAAATTGAAGCACGATTTTCTACTTTTAGCTGGTAAGCTACTGCAAATCTCACAGAGAGTCCATCTAGTAGACATATGATGAAAGGATACTACGGTGAACGTCATTCCCTCGTGTTCCAATGCTCTCAGATGGAGTATGGATTGTGACCGAACACATGCTGCGTTCAAAAAGCAAAAGCAAGTGGCAATCATCCTTCCCAATTGTCCAGGATTCCAAATGTAATGATCTTTTCTTACTTTAATCAACAGCACTAAAACAGTTTAAACTTGTGAACCGTATTTTAAACAATCTGTTGACTTTTAGCTGGGCTCTCCAACTGGCTCGATTTCCCTCCCAGTAGCTAACTTTAATCTTTGAAACTCGTAAGCAAGGCATTGTAGGGATATTGTTGGTTCATCTTTACATTTTTAACGCTAACTTGAAGATGAACTTTCAGTTGATGCATCATCCAGCGAAATTAAGCAGAAAACAAGAAGGAAGATAACAGATAAACAAGTGTACCGCAATGATTTCCTGGTAGCAAGCACTGGCCCCAGGTAATTGCACTGAAACCTGGGGTCTTGTCTTGTTCAGGCTTGTTGGTATCCTCAGAAGTGAATCCAAGTTGGCTTCTATGTGTTAGAGTCTAATTAAACGATAGCAATAGGCGCAATCCAAGATCCCATGGCATATCTTGTCCATCCCTCCATCACACACCCTTTCACTTGCTTTCGAGGCATAGAGAAGATTTGTTTGTTTGTTTTCTCACCTACATGGTCGTTTCTTTGGTAGGGACTGTCAGGACCTGAAAAGCTATCGTGCTCTGTAATTAAAAAAAAAAAAACATGTAAAGGAAAAAAAAAGTTACCCAGGAGGTGAAAATTGAGAAGATAAAGAAGAGGGGCTGGAAGAGTAAAGAAAAGACAAAAATGCAAGTGCCTTAACCGAGTTCCATGAAAGTCAATAAAGTACTCTGCAAATTTTGGCACATCACGTCACAGAGACAAATATACCCATGCACAAGGGTCCCTTGTTATTTTAACCTGCCAGTATTATAACAAAACGAAACACAATTATACTAAAGTACTCCTAGTTCAGCACTTGGAAACGAGAAATATTTTTTATTTAAAAATATATTAAAATATTATTTTTTATTTTTAAAAATTATTTTTGATATTAAAACATCAAAATAATCTAAAAACACTAAAAAAATATTAATTTTTTTAAAAAAAATTTTAATCTTTTTTAAAAACACTCCTAATATGCAAAAACAAATAGAACCTAAATCATAAGACAGACCCCAGTTGTTTTTGGAACTGCGGTTAAAGAGTGTTTTAAAAAAATATTATATATATATTTTTATATTAATTTGATGATAAAATTTTAAAATAAAAAATATATAATTTTAATATATTTCTAAATAAAAAATATTTTAAAACAAAATTTCTATCATACATTCTCAAATAAATTAAAAACATTTTAAAACAAAATCTTTACGGAATCTGAGGCAATCCTTTTTCTATCCGTCCCTCTCTCTTGTCAACTGATATTCTTCTGATTCTGATGATTTTTCATATGATTTTAATGCATGGACCCCTCTCGTTTATTTGCTTCGTATTTCTAAACGAGTTCGTTTTATGTTTAGTCTGTGTTGTTATTCTGCTCTGTATAGCAGCAGCAGCAGCAGCAGCGCCTCCGCCCCCTGGCTATCAGTTTTAGGTCTTGTCAGGGCATCTTCAAACGGTGGAGGTAAATAAAATGCTGAAACCAAATAATTGTTAAAATGTTTTTTATTCTTGAGCTTTGGATTTTCACAATTTTGGGTTAAATACCATATTAACAATTTAGTTCTTCTAAATAAATTTTATTATTGGAGTGTATGCAAAATTAATTAAAAACAATATTTATATAATTCAAAATGCTATACTAACAATTTAGCTAGTTTTTGCCATTGGAGATACCCTTAATTAGTACTGGTTTAGTTTATCGAGTAATTATTTAAAATTATAATAGTTTCTTATATTAAAATTTAAGGGTATAATAAATCAATAATAGTTTTAATAAGAAGCTGGTATTTTTTTTTTATAATTATATGTGGACAGTCATGTGCACACATGTGTATGTGGGTAGACATAGACACACACAAAAACTAAGGCAAGGTGTTTTTTTTGCACTCTATCCAATTAAAATTTATCTTTTTTTTTTTTCTAGAAAAAATATTTCTCGCAGTTCATCCTTCATATCAATAAAAACACCATTATTGAAAGAAGCATTTATTTGTTGTTTTTGGTTGGAAGTAGGACAGCTCATTTGAATATGCGTTGCAATCCATTTCATGGGCAGTATTTTGGACTCTTGGGGCTGCTTCATCTATCTCTATGGCCCTATCTATTCAAGTCCAGTTTTGAGACAGGACTGGCCTAATCAACACCGGCGCCGTACGCTCTTCAGTGTTATTGTATTACTCCTGTAATATATAATACTGGCCGGCAAATTGATCCGTGCCACCGCGAGTAGTAAATTTTTCATTTAAAAAAATCCTGGGCAAGTAAGTTAATTTTAAAAAAAGTTTCAAAGTATAAATAAAAAAAAACTGAACAAATTGAGAGATAAACGTAAATTCAGATATTTAATATCACAATATGAATCATTTATTTACTTGTGTTTAATAAATTTATTTATGAAAATAATTCTTTACTAGAAATCGGCACGTACATAAAATATATTGAATATAATAAAAGAAAAAAATTCATGCAAGACTGCACATATTAAAAATTTTATAAAAAATCAATTTTTTTATTTTTCAAATAAGTTTAATCTATATAAAAAATTATAGATACATTACATTAACCTCATAAAAAAATTAAACATACTTTATATAATTAAAAAATAATTTTTATTTTAAAAAGGCTAAATAAGCCAAAAAAATCATAAACAATGAGTATTAATTAAAACACAAATGCAAGAATTATTTTGAAAAATACATATAATTTTTTTTTAATTTAAAAACAAAGAAAAATAAAAGAATAGAAAATAGAAAAGAAAGAGGCCACATGTTGTGGGTTTGGTAACTAGGCCCATTGCTTGACCCACAAAGAAAAGTCCCACATGCAAGTCTCTTTCTTTTTCTGAAGTGAATAGGACGGATGATGTGTCGTCCATCATATTCTTTGTCACAATAAAATAAAAATGACATGTCATCTGTTAATCCTATAACCTGGCCACTTGTGTGGCCAGAAAAATGGAACTTTTTTTAACCCAAAAGCCCATTATGAACCCATTTTGACAAAAAAAAAACTTATAAAACATCATAGAAACCTTGTTAAATCAATTCATGACCTCTAAAAACAAAACAAAAAACGTCCTAAAACCCGAAATCAACCTAAAACTAAAAAACTTCTCGAGCTCAGATATGTTTTTTCATGTGTTTTCAAGGTAAGAAAAAACATATAATCTCAACTCCCCTCATCATATGGAACAATTTGACATAAAAATGAACTATTTTGATAGCCTAAATCTTTCCTAACAATAACTTTTTTTTTTCTAAGCTGAAATCCAGCGATCTCTTCTCTCTTCTCCACCCAAAAAAAGAACTAAAAAAAAGAGGGAAATGAAGTTTGATACTAAAATGTATTTTTTTGAAATATAGGTATCGGTCACCCAATAGCTAAAAAAATGAGGGACAAAAATAAAAATTTAAAAAAAGTTTCAAAACAGCCCACCTATATTACCCATGTTTTTCACTTTAGTCCTCAGTTTTTTAATTCAACTCTCTCCCCAAAAACATTATGCAATTAGGCTTTAATTTAGGTTTAAAAAGACTCAATTATGCAAATAAATCGTTTAAGGATCAAATTAAAATTTGTCAAATTTCTCACTATTATAATATACGAGAGGGGTTACAATAAATGTGTTACACTAAAAGAGCCACGCCGGCAATTAGCATTAACTATATATAACATAAAAAAAGAGCTTGAAATGGAAAAGGGAAATACGTGGAAGGTGAAGGGAAAGTATGTTTAAATAAAATTACCGTTCCTTTTTTTTTTTCATATTTAAATTTAAAAATCAGCTGTATTTTAAACGGACACCACTCTTTTTTTTTTAAAAAAAAAAACTCTATTTTAAAACTATATATATAATATAATGGAAAATATATAAAAATATAAACGACATGCATGTACATGGAGCTAGCAGGCTAAACTGTAGTGGTCACATAATGACTTCCAATAACTCTGTCAAAGAAAGAAAAGGTATGATTGCTATGGTATTGATGATAAAATTATGATTTCATTCTCACAGCAACTGCAGAGAAATAGAGGAGGCATTTCTTGGTTATTTTGAATTCGAACACATCTACTGTGCTGCCGATCTTCACAAATACCACACGATACCATTCTCTCACCATCATCTTCTTTGGCTCCACAAGCACAATCAACATCTCGGCGATTAACACCAGTACTTTTATATACTAACTCATTGATTATTCAACTTTCTGTGTTGGTCCCCTCTAACACAATTTTTTGACTCTCTTCAACTGGTTAATCCGTGCCCTTCACACATTCAAGTTCATTACTGACTCTACAATGAAGCTTCTCAATCCCCAGTACAATTCCCTGAACTTCCTTTCCACTTCTAGCTTAAACTAATTGAAGGTAGCATTGTTTTTCAAGGTAATGCATTCAAATGATGGCATTGCCTTGTTCATCACTTCAGTGGTCTCTTGTTTGTTTCTTAAGACAACCGTGCAATAGAGTGTCATTTTCCCAGTTTCCTCACGATCGATGTTCTGAATTTCCGTGGCAGTTCACCATTATATGATCTTTGACAAGGTATTTGGTGTCAAGAATTATCCTTGCAGCAGCTGATATCATTAAGAATCCCTTGGTTCAGTGTTGGTTTTTGGTTTTTGGCTTTTGAGAGTACATTTGAACAAGTATGTATAGCTCGTCCTTCATTAGTTGAGGCCTTGTCATCTTGAGTCCACCCTTCATTTTTTAACGGTTGATGACCAAACCTTGTTGTTCAGGATATACATTAATTTGATCATCTTCCAATCAGCACTCTTAACACCTTTGTCACTGGATTCAAGCAGCGCCGAACTAAATAATTCCCTGCCACATGGTTTCCGAGTGATTTTAGCTCAAGATCTAGCAAACCTGTGTCATCGATATAGGCACCAGCAGCACCCCTAACATCTTGTCTTGAAACCTACCTGGATTCAGCCCTTTTTTTGCGCTTCCACAATCACCCTTGTTGCCATTTCAACTCCAACTCGTTTTGGAGACCACCTACGTACAGGGTTGGTTCCATATTATAGCTATCGATACAATTTTCCGCTGGAAGGTGGGTCTTGATCAACTCTAACATGAAGCGGAATAGGTCACCTAGTGTCAAAAGAATGATCTGATAACGTTTGGTACCTAGAGAAAATTAATGACCGGAATATGATGATTAGAATTCCCAGGATAGTGGACAAATATGCATTGGGTCATGCCTTGTATAGTGACATCAATGGCTTCCTGGTGCATTGGTTAAGTGAAATCAAAGCTTCCACACCCGATTTTATAACCCCAAAGACCGAACCACGGTTCACTGAATTCTACACCGTGGAGTAGTCTCAATTTCATGCTTCTTTTCTGTGAAATGTCACTCAGTAAAGCCGATTCTTGTAGGCCAAGCTCACAAACGATTACACAAAATTCTCAAAACTGACAAGATGGACCTATAAAAAGTTGTGAACAGATGCCTAAGTACCTTGCTCGCAATCCTGTACACAGTCGATCCCAAAAATCCATGATCTGCCATTCAGCCAAGGTGGAAACAGCTTCCATCCCATTGACACCTTCATGGGTAAAAAGAGGCCTTCTAATTGTTGTTGCTACTAGCTGGTGACCAGCCTCAGTGCCCACGAAATTAATTTTGCTTACAAGGTCTACGATCTATATTGAAGTAAAAATTACTTCCATGGGTGCTAATGAAAATCACTCACTAAATATATATTAAGTAAAAGAACTTTGTTATCTAAGTTTTTAGATTGAAATAATTATTTAATAAGATATTATAATTTTATTTACTAAACAATTTTGAATTTAAATCTTATCATCTATGTTTTATTTGATAAAAATTAAATATAAATTAATATAAATCAATGTAAATTTCAAGTTCAGAGAATTTTTACTTGAAAATATATTAAAAAATAATATAAATTATATTAAAATTTTAACTAATAATTTAAATTTTTAAATAAGATAATTATTTAATAAAATATAATTTTTATCTAGCCTAAAGATCCCCAAAATATATATGATTTGAAAATAAAAAATCGGCCTCCACCGAGTAACCAAATATAAAATCGTGTAGTCATTATAGTTTTTCGCTGGAGTCCTGAGCTAACTTTAGTTGACTTCCCTTTAATAAATAAGAACTTCAATGTTTTGAAATTTCGGAGGGTGTTTAAAAGCTGCTTTTGTTTTTGCTTTTATTTTTTTTTAAAGTATTTTAAACTTAAAAATATTAAATTAATTTTTTAATTTTTTAAATAATTTTAATGTCTTTATGTCAAGAATAAAAAATATATAAAAAACTATTTTAATATATTTTTAAATAAAAAAATATTTAAAATTATTTTGCATTATAATCCTAAACATACACTGTCTTAATGTGTTTGGTGTTGTGATAGCTTTTGAGGTTATAGTTTTAAAAAATAAATATAAAAAAACATTATTAATTGTGATTTTGAAAAAAATAGGTTTGAAAAACATGTATTTGATTAAAATTATTCTGAAATGAATTTCTGCATATAATATAAATGAAAAACAAGTTTTTATAAATGAAAACTAAGTTATTTTGATTTTTATAAAACCAAGATTTGAAACACAAATATATATGAAGGCTAGTATAAAAAAAACATAAAATATTTTACTAACAAAATGATTTTTTCTCTATTTTTAAATAAAATATAAAAACTATCACAACATCAAACAATCATTTACTATCTAAATCCCAAATAAAATATAAAAACTGACACAAGATTTTATTGATAATATCTATGCTATGATGTTAGTTTACCTGATTGGTCATAATTATTAGTTTTAGAAATGGAAATAAATGTGATTGGACGTAAATTGCATGTTAAATAATTTTCCAATTCGTTACATATTAATTTTTTTAACTGAAGTCTTAATTACGTAGTTAATTTACTTTCAAAATACGTAATTAAATTCGACAGTTAACTACCCATGATACATATAATAATAATTAATTTTTTTAGTCATAACAGAAAACCTAAAAAATTAAGTAAAAAACTAAATCGCATACTTTTTTTTTTTTAATATAGCACCTGACACAATATATCCTCTTATATTTTACTATGTATCAATTGTTTATTTTTTTTTTAAATTTGATTTTCATATTTTTTTTATGTGATTTAGACTAAATTCAAGGATAATTGAATTAAATTTGTTAATTAAAGATAAAATTAAAAAACAAAAAAGTAAAATAAAAAATATACCACAAATACTGGTTTCAAAACTCACATAAAAATTTTAATTTAGTCCTTATACTTTAAAAATTATACATATTCGGTACCTCAATATTGTTACAATTCAATTTTGGTATGAAAGTTTAGTTTTGTTATTTTTTAATTCATGGTTTAAAAGATGAGAGAGAGAGATCGCTGGATTCTGGGGTTAGAAAGAGAAAATCTACTGACACCAATTTTGACCATCAAAATGGTTGATATATGTGTTAAATAATTCTATTTGATGAGAAGATTTTATATTAAGTGTTTTTTTTTGTATTTTTTAAAGTTTATGAAAAAACAAATCTAAGCTTAAGTATATTTTTGGTTTCAAGTTGATTTTGATTTTTTGATGTCATAGATATGTTTATCATAGTTTTTAAAGTGTTTTCTATTTATTTTTTTGTCAAAATATGGTGGAAAAACAGGTTTTTGGTTTAAAAAATCTCAAGCCCTAATTTTATGATCACTATAATGATCAGAACCCAGACAAAATCAAATATCGCGCTGTCTGATTATTTTTTTCAAGAAAACTTGGGGCAAATCGATTTGCAAAAAAAAAATAATAATAAGGGTCTATTCACGCGGAGCCTAACAAAATGAGTCAGGACTACCAGCGCCTAGCCTATGTTTTTTTTCTATATTATTTTTTTCTAATACTTGTGTCAATTTATATCCAAACTATATTGTTGGACTGTATTTTTTTAAAAAAATAATCAGATTCTCCAATCCCCACCCTTGTCCTGTTTATTTTCAATAGTAAAATTATAATTCTACTCATCTCTGTAGCCTGGTGTGACGTTTACCAACAAACCAAAGTGCCCTTACCACTTCTGGATTCCCCAATGGAAATAAACCCACTGTTGAATTACTCTCTTGAAAACATTTGGAGCATCCAATTAAAAGAAAAAAAAAAAAAGATATTCCAGTTTTCTCAAGTTGTGTGACTCACAACTCGCCTTTTTTAGTTGACACACACCTAATTGATGAGAATGTTCGGTGTACAGTTGAATTATTGTTTCGTTATTTTTAATTTTTTAGATTATTTTGATGTGAAAATTAATTTTTTTAAAATAATAAAAAATATTATTTTAATATATTTTTAAATAAAAAACAAATTAAAAAAACATCCGTTGAATTTGAATATAATTAAATCCCCACCTTGCAAGTCATTACATGAAGAATTTTGGTGGGAAGCATTTGGCAATCTATCTCGGCGTAGGCTAATATAAAGTCCCAAAACCATACTGCAAAAAAAAAAAGAAGAAGAAGAAGCTCACATCTACACTTTATTAAGAGAATTAAAAAAAGAGGGATAAGATAAAGTTGGATGAACCCTAAATTGGAAAGAAAGAATAATATAAAGAATTTAGGATATATTTGTTTGGTCACATGGGAACATATGCGCTGCACAAACCATTTCATTCTTAGATTTTCTATTATATATTTTTATTAAAAAAGAGAAAAAATAAATCTACTACATATTCTTAGGTCTCTCTCATCCTCTCTCTGTCCTCTCTCCTTTTCTCTTCTCTTTCGTTTCTCTCTCCTCTCTCTTCTTTGTCTCTCTTTCTCTCTCCGGAAGGGCAAAACCTAAAGAGCCGTTTGCACCCCAAGTGAGTTATCTCTCTCCTCTCTCTCTCTTTTTCTAAGATTTGAATATATGGGACCTGGTACTATCAAACCTGCCATATATTCTCACACATCTACATTTCTTTGCTGTTTTGCTTGTTTTCTATTTCCTGATTGCAGAAATCTACTACTATTCGAAGTAAAAAAAAAAAAAAAACTTTCTTATTTTCGAGATTTTAATGTATATTGCAGATCTGGAAATGGTTTTTTGTTTGCATTCTCAGGAAATCTTGGAAAATGGAAAGTGATTTAAAAACTAGAAACGTTTCCGTTTTTTATTGATGTTTTTTTATATATATATAATTTCCCCTTTTTGTTTATGGGAATCTTAAAAATCCTCCCATTTTTAGATCTGGAGGAAGTGAGATTCTTTTACTCAGTTATTTTCATTTATTCTTTTTTTTTTGTTTGGATGCAATTAATGCCTGGCATTGTGAATTGGTACTTGCTAGCTGCTAATCTCTTTGCATATGCTTCTGTTTTGTTGATTGTTCATTGGATCTATTGATATTGGGAATTATGCTTCATGTAAAATGTTGTCTTTGTGTATTTATTAGCGTTAAAGGTAATAATGTCTCCACTTGTTGAGGACTCTTTCACAGCCTCAGTGATCTGGATGACAATGCTGCTGATGGGTCATCCCAAACATATCAAAAGTTCATCTTTTTAACGAAAGCTGATATTGTGAAGAATTAAAATGTTTTTAGTGGTTATGTTAAAAACTGTAGAGAAAAGCTGAATTTTCCCCCTTTTGCTGTGTTGTTGACATTGCTTAGCTTTCATGGATGATGATGCGTTGAACATGCACAATTGGGGTTATTATGAACCGTCATATAAGGAGCCATTAGGTCTCCAGTGGATGCCGAGCATGGTAGACCGTGATTCAAAGCATTTCTTACCCAGGCGTGATCCAATTAACATCATGATCGGTGCCAATGGAGCCTACCTTCCACATGATTGTGTGGTTTCTGATGCCCCTGAGCATATGAATTACATGAGGGATAGTTGGATAAATCGGGAGAAGTTTTTAAATATATTACCCCCAAATCCCAATTATGCTGTTCCCCCGCAAACTTCAGGAGCTCATTCAATGCAAATGTTACAGCCACCCAATTCATCAAGGGATGAGAGGTTGAGTAGGATTGAGGAGCCCAGTGTAAGTAATGAAGGTAACCAGTTGAAGAGAAGACAGGTAGGTGGTACATCCCCCAAAACTCCCAAAGCTAAGAAACCTAGGAAGCCAAAGGATGGTAATAATAATACAGTTCAGCGTGCGAAGCCAGCTAAGAAAAGTGTGGATGTTGTCATAAATGGGATTGATATGGACATTTCAGGTATCCCAATCCCGACCTGCTCATGTACTGGAACTCCTCAACAATGTTACCGATGGGGCTGCGGAGGATGGCAGTCAGCATGTTGCACCACAAATGTCTCGGTGTACCCTCTACCAATGAGTACCAAAAGACGCGGTGCAAGGATAGCAGGGAGGAAAATGAGTCAGGGTGCATTTAAGAAGGTGCTGGAGAAACTTGCAGCTGAAGGTTATGACTTTGCTAACCCAATTGATTTAAGGACTCACTGGGCAAGACATGGAACCAACAAGTTTGTCACCATCAGGTAGATTTACGTTGCTGGTGCAAGCAATGAGACTCCCATTACCTGTGGCCTGCTTCTCTTGTGTAGATATCTATGGCCTTTTGCGGAGATCTATTTTGTTCTTTGTAGTTCATGACTTCAGCCATGATACATGTTTTTGAAATTCGGACATCTAGTCTTCTCGGAACTCTTGTTAACTTTTCATTTCTATTTGTGTTATAAAGGTAACCAGTAAATTGTGGCCACCCGAATGTAGGATGAGCTTATTTTTGTTGGGTTGGTTTTGGATAAAATATTTTTCTGTAGTCAATTCAATTTTTATCAAAGATTATTAATTGAATTCTCCTCTCCTTTCATCATATCTAATTGTTTTCCTTTCAGTTGCTTCAGGCTATTCTTTCATTTCGGTTTAATGTCACACTCTTCTCCTTGTGGTTTAATTGAACGAGAAAGTAATTATGGTGTGGTTTTGATAAATATGGAATTGTATTTATTCCTTAGAGGTAACACTTACCGAATTTCTTCTGGGATTAGATTCCTAGGTTGATGTCATATGTGCTTTCAGGTGTCTTTTTCTTGTTTTGTGCTTTAGAAATCTCACAGGAGTGATGTCATATGTCATATATTATAATTATAAAATAAGCTAAAAGAATTGGGGAAAGAAGTGATGACAATCATCGTTCACGCCGATTTATTTCTGTTGTGGACTATGCTATTTATTTTTTATAATGTTTTTTTATTTGTTTTGGTCATTGAATCTTATTTATTTGTAATTTTATCCTTTCAAGATATATTAACATGGTTTTATGTACTGAGATTCCTTTTACTTTGCATACTCTCATACATGTCAAGTGTCAAAAAAACCTTCCGATAATAAATATAATAATTAATATTTATACATGCCTATATCTTCAACGTTTTTCTCATATATCATAGAAGTGAACATTTTTAAAATAAAAGGATTCACAAGAACTACATTAATGCTAATATTATCTAGTTAAAGTTAATGGGTTCTAAATAAACGTAGTTAAAAAATAATTAAAACAATATTCTTTAGGTCATTTTATAATAAAGTTTCATGTCTTCTTTTTTTCTAAACAAATAATTTTTCCTAACATCGAAGCCACAGTAGTCTGTAGAGAGATAACTTTTCCTTTTTAAGATAGATATATGGTACGTACATGCTTTGTGTAGATTAATTTCAAAGAAAGCTCTACATTTATGAATAAAATCGAAGATACCATTATAGTTTTTGAAAGCTATTGATCGTTAAAATGTATATTTATACATTCTGTTAAATGACATAGTATTGTACGCTCTTTATTTATAAGTATATCACCTGTCAATACAAAGTACGTGCATGTGTACACCTGGAAGAAACCTATCAGCTTGCAGTATCTGATTGTGAGGTTTCATTATTTTTGGCAGCTCTCACCATCGTACATATTGATGGATACAAATAAAATAAACTAAAACAATCTTTAAAACAAACTAAAAAATTCATTAAAAATAGATCTAATAAGTACACTTTTTGAGCTGATGCTCGGTACCCCGAGCTCAAAATATAGTGTTTCTTTGGTATTGCGGTAGTTGTTATGGTTGTAATTTGAAAAAAATTGTTTTATAAAAAGTACTTTTAGTTGAGGTTAGTTTAAAAAAATAGGTGTTTGGTTAAAACTGTGGTTAGAATTAAGGTTGAACAAAATGTAGTTTAATGTGTTTGGTTAAGAATGCTTTTGAAATTGAGATTATAAAATAATTTAAAAAATTATATATTAACATTGATGGTTTTTAATTTAAATGTTATAGATTTAACTATTGTTATTACATCATAAAATAAATAATACTTTATATAAAATATTTTTTATTGTTTCATTATAATATCTACAATTCCATCACATATGAAACACATCCGACAAATATTACAGTTTTTTTGGTTTCTTAAGCACGCAACAACATCAGATAAAATATAATTAGGAACAAAATTGAAATTACGATCAAATTCTACAAATGTTACGTCATCAATCGATCTTTGTTTAATTTATATAGTTTTATTGAATAATATTAAACACTAGTTTTTTGAATAAAATACAATTAAAAAATAAAAAATAATTTTTATTTTTTATTTTACTAGTCAAACCTATTTAAATACATTTTAAATTTTAAACCGGAACCGGTTCAGCGGGAATAACACAGCATGCGAACAGTGCAGCAATCTGCACTCTCCTGCTAATTAATTAGGAACAGTGCAGCAGCACTGTTCATGCTAATTAATTAGCAGGATGTGCGCATGCCAGGAACGCGACGAGAAAAGCAGAAAATTTCTGCTTCAGCGAAATAATGTTTTCGACGCAGTTAATGGTAGGGTCCATGTACAAAAATCACGGTTAATTTTCTAACCAAACACTAGATTTTTACTGTTATACATAAAATGCAGTTATAAACGCGTAGACAAACGAAGCTATAGTAGGGGCCGTGAGTTCGAGTATAGTAACCGGAGCCCAACAACCAAGAAACCTAGGCTCCGGCTACTGCCCGAGACCAACTCCCTAAAAGGCACGGGCTCGGGCAAAAAACTCGAGTCCATGCAAGGTGCATGTCTATGCTAGGCGTGCTATCATGCTTGGCTTGTTGGGCATGTATCCTAGCACCCTTGTGAGCTTGGGCTCGAGACATGCTTAAGTATAAGCATTGTGTCTAAATCTATTTCTCATTTCTAATGGGCTCAAACCTAACATTCATTAGGGATTGTCTTTCTGTATTTTATATCGATTCAATACGTATTATTTTGAATAATATATAACTTAAAATATTATAAATATGAAATTACACTTCATCCCTTTCTCTCCACAAAATAATAAGATTCATGAGCTATAAATATATCATAAATCTATCAAATCAAAAGTTCACAATCTCTTCATTCTCCACTACATATACATTTTCAGAGCATCTCTCTTTAGAATGTTATTGTAATTTTTTTTTATAAATTTATTGACTTTACTATTGAAGTGTCTCTACATCTATAAAAATTTTTTTTTTGAAGGTACTAGTTACCGGTCACCTAACTTTTTAGACATTACCTATTATCTATCAGCAATCTTTTAAACTTTTCATATCAAGTCACCATACTTTAAAAAATATATTAATTTGCTTAAAATAAAAAATTATTCAATTATCCAACGGATGAACTTCGTTTCTAAACATCTTCAATTCTCATAAGATATAGATGACCTTGTAGTTCTGCTATGAGATGAAGTCCCATTCGGTTAAAACTCCTTAACATTCTCTCTCAAAAGCTTATAGGAAAAACTGCAGCATGAAGCTCGTCTTTCGAAGAGAGAAACCAAGATGTCAAGAGTGCTTTAATGAAGACATAAACTAGATGTCAAGAGTGCTTTAATTGAACACATAAGCTATCTGATTAGTAGTAAGAATAAACCGAGCCTCTAGATCCTCCTTGGCAATTTTTTCACGAAGAAAAGAAAAATCAACTCAACATGGTTAGTTTATACATGAAAGAATGGAATATAGCTTGATTAAGTTGTGCTTGTAATATCACACCAAAATAGCGGAGATCGCAATAGAGTAACCTTTAATTCTCTCAACCATGTTAGTGCAGCTGTTGCATCATTTAGAGCTTAATTTGTACTCTGACCCAGTAGACAAACGAGCTACAGTTCTGTCTCTTACTCGGTAGATGAACTGGCTACAGTTCTTTGCTTTTCTGACTTCCAAGGTACCAAATTATCTTCCAAGAAAATTGCGTATCCTCTTATAGATTTTATACTCCATGAAAATGAAAACGTAAATGCAAACCTTGCATTGATGACTGAGTTGCAAGGGAGGCAGTCAAACCCTATGTTGTGTTGGATTTTCCAGCCTTTTCAGGGAGAGTACGGAGTGTTACAGTTCTGCTAGATTGTGAGGTTCTGCTAGGAGTGGAACAGGGAAGATTCGGATCATGTCGTGTTCTCTTATGAACACGACCCGTCATTTTCGTTAAATCATTGAATTCAAATTCAAATTGAATGATCATAATTTGGGGTATAAAAAAATGCAAACAATATAATTCATTTCGTGTATTTCTCTCATTCAATCCAAAACATTAATTGAACTCAAAACCAATTATGAAATTTGAAACATGATCGTTTATATTTCTTTAAGAGCACGATCCAAATCCTGTGAATCTGCTTCTCACGTTGCTGGACGTGTCTTATAAAAATGGGTTCAAAGAAATTTAACTAGCTCTGCCGCTTCATCCAATTAAGATCATGAGAACTATAAAATTTTATTCCCTAAAATATTATTGTGTTGATTCTGTATGAGAATTAATTATTTTCTTTTGGGAGCAGGACTATTTTGTATGCTCATGAAAGAGCTCAGACGTAGGATTACCAGGATAAACATTAAATCTCCAGCTTACAGCATCATATACATGGGAATTCACTCTTCATCTCTGCCTCTGCCCCTGTTCAGATTGCTTTCTATAACCCCACCAACATCACATTAATCAACTTAAGAAGACTATGATAATTGATAAGAGATGAAATTTCTAGTTTGATTTCCATCATTAATCTCAAAAACCTAAAATATAAAATAATATGCAACCTTCAAAAATTGTTTAGAAAAAAGAAAAGAGTATAAACAGAACATTCTTTCTTAACAAAAACCGACTTCATTAGTGGACGAGACTCGCTGAAGGGAATATTGAGAATCTCTAACCCAACTAATAGAAACAAATAAAATCCGGTATCTCTTGTTCATGATAAACAGGTACAATGGGTAGATAATTTGGAGGATTCTCTGCGGAAGAAGTTGCTCTGAAATGAGAGGTCTCGTGATTTCCTTGAGAATTGATGTTCACGTCTTCCTCAAAAATCTCCCATTTGTCTGTTACTATTGTCTTCAATCTACTGTTTGGTTCTTTCTCTTCAACAATGGCAACATCTTCTTTCACCACGATTGCTTTATTATCATCCTCATCATGAACATTTTTGTAACTTTTCGCTTCAGGAACTCCGTTGATTATACGCTCAAGATCTTTGATATCTGCTTCTGGGATCTGTGTGACTTTAGGAACTTCCAATGCGTTGAAGACACCGAAGTTCCTGCAAAATTCAAAATATAGAGCAAGGTCCTCACCTTGAACTTTTGCCTTTTGAAGAATCTTAAAAGCCATGGTAGCTTCAAGTTTCCCAGCTGAATATATCCCAATGAGAACCCTTGCAATCCCTTTGCATATCCTGCCGTAAACATCGAATATTTCAATGATCACACAATCCATGGCCTCTGTAATTAGAACCTCTTTCATGTTATCTGCCATTGGCTTAATTTGGAGCAACATGTCAAGCAAAGATTGCCAGTTTCTCAACTTTACAAGCTCCTGCACCATTGGTTCTTCTGTCTGATTCTGTTGTACGTAAAACAAGGCAGATCTTTGGTCTAAAAACGAGAAATAAGAGCGAATAAAGGTGTTGAAGCCCCACATTTTTGCTTGTTTTGAGTGTCCATCAGTGAAGTTTGATAGATCAAATGGCAACCTTCCGATCCTTTGCACGGCTGGGGTCTTACAACAGAAAACACCATGCATTAGCATCAACCCCTTTATGGCCACAACCCAGCTCCTTGTCTTCTCCATCCGTGTAGTGAGAGCCCATATCAAGGGCTTCAGGCTCACCGGAGATGTGCGTATCCATGTAAAGACTCTCTGGGCATTCCTGTAATCTACGTAGCTCTCATCATGACTGGTGGCCTTGATGATTGCAGCCTCGAGATCTGAATTCCGATACCAAGTTTGCCTTGATAGGCTGATGGATAATAAGCTGTTTTGATCTTTTAGGGCTCCGGAAGCCCTTCTCCACAGCTTCATTTCCTGTTCTATTGTCCCAGCAATCTGTGTACTGAGGGCCTTTCCCTGTTTTAGGTTGTCCCTTGTGGTTCTTCCTTTTTTTTCTTTGTGATAGGTTGGCTAGCTATTTTGGATCGACAACTGGACTTGTGGGGATGACAAATAGAATATCATTTGCCATGGCCGGCCAGCCTAAGAACCTTAGTCAAGTTTATTTCGTGATGTAATGCTGTATGTTACTTGGCTAATTGAGCTGTGGAGAGGAAATTTTGCTGGTGCTTACTGGTTTTCAGAGTTGGTATTTTTGACTTTTTCCTGGTTGTTGTGTCGTTATGGCCATGCATTTTGTCACATACTCCTACGCCTTTCCAATCTGGGACAAAGAAGGTCGTGCCAACAAGGAAAGGTTATATGCCTGTTCTTTAAAATATTTTTTATGTTAAAATATATATAAATAATATTTTTTTTATTTTTTTAAAAAGTATTTTTAAAATCAACACATTAAAACATAAAAAAAAATTAATTTTCATAAAAAAATATAAATTTTTTAAAAATACAGGTTGTACAAACATATAAATATAATAGTATCTCTTCACATTTTCATGCATCTTTTTTGTTTCCTCGCTGTCCACATTCTCATGAAGGAAAGACTTGAGAGGGTTTTCGTTAATTAAAGATGAGATTTGGGCCTAAGTCGAAGCGAGTGCTTGTGTGGATTAGCCCAGTGTACGTATCATTATCCTAGCTCCATATTATAGGCTTAAAGGGCCTTCCAAATCAAAGAGACTCCCACTTCAAATAAATGAAGTAGCTCAACCTGGCTTGGTGATCAGCTACCTGATTACCAAAACAATTTGGTGAGAGACAAATCGAAGTCTTGCACTCGTCGATCACTCCTAACTTTCATTTCTATTCTGCAATGCTGCAGTGGAATATGCCTTGACAAAGGATTGGTGCTGGTTTGTGATCTTCCTGGTTGTTATTTTCTTGGCACGTCTTATGGCATCTTGGCATCCACAAGCAGTGAATAAGCCAACTAGCTTACACAGGAAGATGGCCAGCTGGGGATAAAAATGCAGTCCCCACCAAACCCTGTCTTTAGGTAGAGAGGAGAATACAACATGGTGTAAGGACTAAAGCATTGCATACACAACATACAGCTTGCCTGCTTTAGAACATATGATGTTTATTACGTTGGAAGAAACAAACGTCTAGTAAAAGTGTCTGAATTAAGGCAGGCCGCTATCTCGTGCTTTCCGCTCAGTTAGCTTTTCTTTTGCTTTCACGGTTCATGTAATTTCTTTCAATGAGCATCTATATCTTGGCTCAAGATATCACAGCTCATGTATGCATGTTTCACTTGCATTTCCCATCTTCTGCAAAACCAAGAAAAGCCAAAAAAAAAGAGGGGTAGATTGTGATATTTTCAACCAAACTGCCACTGTTCTTCAAAAGCAAGAAAGTGAAAAAAGCTCTTTGTCTCTCGCTCATTGAGACGGGGGGGGGGGGGGGGGGGGGGGGGGAACAAAATTTAT
>Ga0325410_1002016_pt1 | contig 22665 bp, 10 predicted proteins | sample PopdelMetagenome_16_FD_206182 | JGI IMG/M metagenome (GOLD analysis project Ga0325410, IMG submission 206182) | Populus deltoides microbial communities from Bellville, Georgia, United States - Xylem-PdIQD-R3 | ecosystem: Host-associated > Plants > Phyllosphere > Stem > Wood/Secondary xylem...
AGTTTATAAAATGATTGTATAGAAATCATTATATGGAATATAATAAGAAAAACTAAAAGATTAGACGTTGTCTATTTTCATCTTATTGGATATTGAAATGATCCTAAATGTTGGATCTTGATGTAAAATTAGGATTTGTATAGGTGAATAATAATGTTGACATTTGAAAACATTAAAATTTAAGGGAAATTCTACTGAAATTTTAGTTGTGATATGTACACAAAAAAAAACTCCCTAGTTTCATGTTATCTATTATTTTAAATATGTTAATTTGTATCCTAAATATGAGGCTCTATAGTACATGTTTTTCGACAAGTACCTATATATTAGTCATAGGTATCTTTCATATTTCAGCTTATGAGAATAACTGCATCCTTTCACAAAAAAAATAATAATAACATGTATTAATCTCAATAATTTTAATTAATATCAAGTCTTAATAGAACATTGACCACGAACATTTAAGAACAATGATTTGATGCAATATGAATTTCATAATTATAACTGCATCCTTTCACAAAAAAAATATGAATAACATATATTAATCTCAATTTTAATTAATATCAAGTCTTAATAGAGCATTGACCACGAACATTTAAGAACAATGGTTTGATGCAATATGAATTTTATAATCATAACGACTTTATAAATGAACTGCATTTGATTTACCTAATCGAACTTGAATGGTGGAGTTGAAATATGGGCGAGGGAAAGAGCGGATTAGATTCTTCGAACCAAAATTATGGATGTGAGCCACCTTGTGCTTGTTTGTCTTGTCCCAAGGAAAAGAAGGAAATGGATGTCAGATTTCGAAGTTTTTATAGCTACTGAACAATCTATAAATCTGCAATCCAACAATTGTCCCCTGCTCTTCTTACAAGAAGGGGTTCCTACTGATTTGAGACGGAAAATGCACTCACAGCAAATTTAAGATTGCTTGATTTTATGGGCATACAGTTTTTTTATACCAAAACCATGAGTCATTCTAACACTAAATGAATCTGCTGTCGTCCAGCAGTCAGGATGTCTCCTGTCGAGTTATAAAATCTGCAATTCCACAATCTAGTTCCCCACTTCACAAGGCAAGACTGAAATGGTGGATGCCAAGTGCAGAAAATCCATCAACAATACAACGAGGAAAAAGATAGTTTTATATACCATATGAAAAAAAAAAACCCAAAAAATACACATGACCACATGCTTGGAATTGCCTGCATAGCGATGACCTTGCTTAAGTCGCAGTATTTACACTCCCAGGTCTTTCCCAAGTACAAAAGATAAACAAGATCAAAACCTATCTTTATAAGGAGTTCCATAAACAATAAGAATTGGTACATATTGCACAACTGTGTCGATTGGTATTGCAAAATTCACCCCAGAGGATGCCCCTGTCCCTGCAATAAATGTGAAACCTGGATTATATATTATGCACTTTGAACTGAAAGGATTCAGTTCTCCTATTATACAATCCATGATGGCACTGCCATTCTTTCTTTCTTTTTACTGCCATATCAGTTTGCTATACAGTTGAGGACAATGTTCTTATTGTTTCAACTTGCAGTTCAGATGTTCCACTCAGCTATTATTGTTTCAACATGCAATCGAGAAAAGCATCATTCCTAACAGACTACCTCAATGGCTAGAAAAAAATTACTTTCAGCAATAATAATAATAATAATAGAACCACGCACATCATCATTTGGAGATAGAGAGCCTGCTCCCCAGTTTATAACAATTCTTCCAGGAATTAGGGACACTCTTAAAAGGGAGTTCTTCCCCCTGTTTTCTTAATCTTCCAAGAACTTCTCACTTGAGAAATAGCATTAGCAGATTTGAGAAACAAACAAGCTCAAAACAACTATCATTGAGTCTACAAATGCCTTACTACATACAAAATATTAGCATGGTTTTCTTTCTTTATTTTACTTTGGGTTGAGAAGATATGATTTTGCTGAAACTGCTAAAGAACCCTACAACTTTGGATGTCACAAAAGACAACCTTGACAACCTTTTTAAATCAGTTTGTCCAAGTCCACGCTGATCCATTTACATATTTAAGATATATGAAAAGTAATATTTATTATTAAAGTGTTGCTCAAAAGGTTGAATGAAGAGAAACAAAAGAACTGAAAAGTATATTTTACCTTTCCGGGTGAAGGTTGCTGTGTTGACTCCAATGACATGTCCATATGAATCAATCAATGGTCCACCTGAATTCCCTGTATATGTTGAATAGATTAGAAGTGGAAGATTTGGCCAATAGTTATAATAAAAGTACGTAAACAGAAAAATAGATTGAAAAAACCTCACATATTTCCAGTGTGAAGCCAATACCACAACACTATTTAATGAAGTTAAGAGCCAGCAAGTTTAAGTAGAAGTGAATGAAAGCTAAGTCTCACAGAGGCTACTCAAGAGAAGCCAAATTTTGCCCCCTTAAATTAGTTGCCTGCTCTCATTTTACTAATTAGTAATGAAAAAAATATTTAAATAAATGAGCTAGAAACTTAAAACCAGGATAATTCTAAAATGTTTAATTTAAAGAAATTTAAGATACCTGCATTAATATCTGCATCTGTTTGAATAGCTCCACGAATGGCCTTTCCATTTGGTGAAGGGATTTCTCTACCCAAGCCGCTGACCACCTGCATCATTGAAACTCAATATCATATTATCATGCTTTTGATTATTTATTTGGTTAATTTCCAGCGATAAATATCTTGTCATATGTGTTCCAAATGACATGCTACATTTAGTAATATAAATAATAATTCCAGAGAAGGCATCAGGCTATAGCTAAGCAAGCACAAAAGGAAAAGTGAACTATTGCTCTTCTTGAATGCCCTAAATAGAAAAGTTGATCTGCAATGAAAAGGCCCTGGATGTTTCTATTTGATGCTTGCTTACAGTCATGGAACTTACAAGTAGATACTGACCATTGTCCTAAAAATATCTATATAACAGACATGTTAATGAAGGAGTTACCCCTGTTGTTAGTGTGTTTTCATATCCGTAAGGATTCCCAATGGCAAAACAACTTTGACCCACATGTAATTCCCTAGAAGTACCAAGAGCAGCTGGCTTCAATTCGTATCCTTCAACATCGACCTGCAGGTGACAGTAGAATAAGAAGATTTACTTAGAAATCATAATAAATAAATAAAACAAAATATACTCATTTTTTTTTATGACGACCAAAAAGAAGGGTTATGCAAAGAGCATTCTCAAAAAACAGAATCAGAGCATGTGAGGGCAATTGCATGTGGTATTCAGAATTTTCTGAATGACACGAAATATGTTATATATTCATAGTGACATCAAGTGGGCCCTAGATCATAAGGTAGCTTATGCAACTTTCCCTGACATTGCTTGCTCGATTGCAACTTTTCTAATGATTTCATCATGGAAACAAAATGTACTCTGCATATATCAAGAGCAGGTTTAAAATATACTGCACATAAGTTCGATCCGATACCTTAAGGACAGCCAGATCATAAGATGGATCAAAACCAATAATCTTGCCTTCCCTGTACAAGCTGTTGCCTCTAGCATCAACTAGAAATACCTGTAGGATAAGAGACCAGGAGCAATTTAATTCAGATGGTGGACACTGCACTTGACCTCTCAGGAAAAGTATTTCAGCTGAATTATCATAAAAATCAAGGGAAAGAAAAGGTAAGCTACAATTACAGAAATGCATATTACTAAAAACGAAGAAGACCTTACAACACTGTAATCCGCTTTTATCTGTTGCCAATTTAGCTACAACATGGTAATTTGTTACCTGTAACAGATGAGAACAACATTTTTCAAGCATATCTGATTAATACCTGTGATCTAAAAGAAATAACTTCATCAAGCCAAGAAGAATGTTCAAGGGATTGGATAAGGTTTGAATCAAAGTGTGATTTTCAGCACAATCCAAGCATGTGTAAGATTAAATATTTCAGACGATGAAAAAAGATGGATAGACACCGTAAAACATACTGATAATTAAGTTTCTAATTTGTATTGATCGGCAAAGCAGTTTCTTTTAATCATTTCATTTACATGTAAACCAAGAAGAGATCACATTTGCCAGAGACAAGTTTTAGAGTTAATAACATAAAAAGGGAATAACTGCATACATACAATGTGACCAAACTTATCCCAGATGAAGCCCGAACCTGTTCCTTCGACTTTGGCATTTTCATCCTCCGTAAGCATAAACCGATCTTCAGGCCTGTTAGGAACTTTAGCTAACTCGATGTCCTTGATAAAAACAACTGATGGTGAGGATTCCTACATAATAAATTTTACAAAATGTCACTAGCATGAACATAAACAAATAATGACTCCAACAATGAAGGAAAAATTCAAGTCATGCGATGCAAATATTTCTCATACAACTCCGTGACCACATTGTTGATAGTCAGTCAGCCAAGAACTTAAGAAGGTCATTAATTAGCACATCTAAAACAAAAATAATCTCCTACTCAATTATTTAAGTCCGAAGCTAAATGGGCGGGGAGGGAGAGGAACCTGGAAGAGGTGAGCGACTCTATCCTCTTGTTGCTGAAGTTCATCTTGTTGTTGGGCAAAAGCAGAGTGAAGCAAAGGAGGGTTTGAATTGGGATTGTGCAAGTTGAGTAGGGAAGCCAGTACTAAAGCGCTGGAACCAAAGGCTATGGTTCTTCGTCTTCCAAGAACTAGGCTGTTATTATCTGAAGAAGAAACGATCATCTTTTGAAGTGGAGATAAAGCGGAGGGGGCATGAATTGAACCCAACACCACCATGTTAGTGACCTTTGCTGTCCACCTGATGACTCTGGTTTTTATGAAAGGATAAAGAGAACTGCTACCGGGTCTATAATGTCTTTTCCTTTTCTGTCAATCTTTACACTAGTTCAGTTTATATATATATATATATAGGAAAAGAAAAGAAAAAAAAAACCTTTGTTAACCCAAATAAAAGTGATAAAAAAAAAAAGAGAATATTTCATCAAGGAAAAGAAAATGATAATAGAAAGAATTGATTTGAAAACACAATTAATAATGATGCAAATACGATAATAACTACATAGGTGGCTGTTTTGCTATGGCGGGCTCTTTTTTTTTATGTAAAAAAATAATATAAAAATATTGTTAGCATATTTTAAAAAATAAAATAAAACTTATAATTATGGATTCAATTCTATCCAATAAAATTATTTTATTTAATTATATAATTAAAAAATAATAATATAAATAGCTAAATTTTAAATTTTAAAAAATAACATGAACATGGTGATGAAAAACATAAACTAAAAATAAAAATTATGAAACTCAATTTAAAGATAATTCAATGCTAAATTATGAAATTAAAAAAAAATTCTAAAAATAACAAAAAAACTAACCTGAGTCAATCGAGTTAGCATAGCAAACTCGCAACTCGAGTTATGAAATCATGATAACCTCATAGAAAACAAATCAAAAATAATAATATTATTCAATTCCTAATAATCAAAATCTAGAAGAATAAAACAATAAATAAATAAATACAAACTACAAAAAAATTAAATACTAAAAAACCCTAGCATGATTATCTAACCTTGCAAGCTTAATTATGAAAATGAAATAACATAATTAAAGAAAAAAATAAAAATTATAAAGTTTAATTCTCATATTAAAAAAATATTAAAAGTTGAAGCAAAATAAATATTCAATATTAAACAAATGACTTTAAAAGATTCAAGCTGACTTTGATAAATTTATTAGTCACGGGCCTAAGTTAGGAGGTAAAAATAACATCATATAAATAAATGAAAGAGAAAAGAATGATAAAGTTTAATCATTAAAATTAAAATATGAGAATTTGGGTAAACGGGTAGGGTAGCTTGAAATTAAAGCAATTATTTTACTAAAAATATCATAATTGATGATAAATAGTAAAAAATGGAACCTAATAGAAAATCAGATATATGATGCCAACCTTTTGTTATTATTATTTTTAATTTGAGTTTCTCCTTTTTTATTTTATCTATTTAAGTTCTTAATTTGTTTTTAGTGCCAATTCTTATTTCACTCTATTAGGTGTTGGGTGTTATTCAAATATTTATTTTTCTTATTTTAAAGGGTATTTTAGAAAGCATAAAAAGTAATAAAACTTTATTTATTAAAAATCTAAAAATTTGAACTTCTTGAGAATTAAAAAGTTGATATAACTTAATTCTTCTTGTCATTAAAATTTGAACATACTGGTAATTTTTAATTTCTTAAACCAAGTGAATACTGTTTTTTTTTTTTTTAGGATTGCTTTATTTTCCTAATTTTCTTTGAAGCTCTATGGTCACTACATGCATTCTTTTAACGGTGTAACATTGTGAAAAGTTACATTAACAATGTGATATATACGTATTTTTGTTTGTTATAGTTTATTGCATAGTTTTTAGACCCGGCCCGGTTCAAGGTCCGGGTTCAGGGTTTTGAACAGGTCACCCGGGTCAATTTTTTTTAAAAAAAATCGAAACAACATTGTTTTAGTAAAAAAAAAACAAAACAAAAGTCAACGAGTTGCAACCGGATTTTTAACCGGGTCTTACTGGGTCAACCGAGTTTTTTATTTCTCTATTTTTTTCAACCCGACCCGGTTCCAGTCCTGGGTCGGCTTAATCTCGGGTCGGCCGAGTCCTGGGTTGACCTGCTGACTCGAGCCAGGTTTCAAAGCTATGGTTTATTAAATTATTATTATTTTCCAAATTTTGTGTTGATAAATGAAATTTAAGCAAGGTAAAAACTACAGTTGCTCTCTTAAAAACATTTCTTAACAATTAACATTATTCTAAAAGACATGGGGAATTTCACTTTGCAAAATTGCACTGTAAATCCTCATATAAAACACTATGGACTAAACATTGTGTTTTTTTTTTTTTGTCCATTTCTTCTTTTTTCCGAAAAGATTTTTTCATCTTGAGGACTCAATTGATGGCCAATTTTCCTAAGATTGTTAAGGGATAATAAAGTCAAAATACAGACCAAAGTGAAAAGGATGAAAAAAATAGGAGGTAGTTTCAAAGTTTATGTAAAAAATTAATTGTTGTCCTACTTTCTCAATTATACATTTTTGGTCCCTATATATTTTTTAAATTCATTATTGATAGGAAATTTCATTTTCTTTATTTTTGAATCCTTGTATTAAAGAGATTAGAGAGGAAGTCATTGAATTCCAATTGAAGAGAGCTGAAGAGAGAAAAATCATTATTGGCACCGATTCCATTGATGAAAAATAACAAATTTGGTGTCGACAAGTTTCACTCGACAATGGAAGTTTTATTGCGGTTGTTTTGAACCTTAATATTGCCTGAAAAAACAAATCTAGATCGAAAAAGAAAATTATATCCTGGTTTGATTTGGTGTTTCGCGTTGTTTTCAGTAATTTTTTGGTTGATATATGGGTTTTTTTTTATATGTTGTAGAGGTGTTTAGTAAGTGTTTTTAAGTTAAATTGGGTTTTTAGGAGGAAAACTTTATGGCTTGATTTTCCAGCCACCAAAATGGTGGTCAGGTTCTAGGTTGGCAAATAACATGGTGTTTGCCTTAATTTCTTTTTCAAAGAAAAGGGGTGGACTCATCTGGATCTGCTTTTATAAAGGCCCAAACACACTATGTCTCTCAAGTCAGGCCTGCACACTTGGGCTTGGTCTCTTTTTCCCTTTAATTTTTTATTTTATTTTTTCAATTTTTTATTATATATTTAGCAAAAATAAATAAATTAAAATATCAATCTTATTAAACTCAATGGAGTCTATGACTTGGATCATAGGTTTGGTAGATTAAGCCACAAAGTTCGTGTCGATCTATTATACTGTTGTTTCTATAATTTTTTCAAAAAAAAGGTGTCATGTTTAATTTTTTTTAAAAGCATTTGGTATTTTGAATTGGTCTTTGTAATATGTTTCGTGTTTTTTTTTCTATTATTAATTTCTGATTTTCTTTTTACAAGATTATTATAATCTCATGACCTAAGTTGTAGCGAAGCGCAAGCATATGATGCTCATTGTATTTTATTATATGTAAGCATCAACTTTTTGATTCATAATTTTTTTTTCTCAATGTCAAAAAAGGTGTTAGCATCACCTACACATTTATTCTTTTGTGTTGAAAAAAAAGTATCTAACTTGAGTTGAATAGACGCATTAACACTTGTTTGCATTTATTAGCATAAATGGTTCTCAATTTGTTTAATTAAATGTATCCGTAGTTTTTTTTTATTTATTTATTCTTAGGGTTTCTTTAAAAAACAACACTTTGGAGAAACCTGCTTATATTCGTTTTTGGAAAAAAAATTATCCAACTCGTAGTAAAACACGAGTCAAATAGCTAATATATATTAACAATGTTATGAATTCCAAACCAAATTTGGATATTATTTTAATTTTTCTAAAGAGGTATTAAAGAAAAAGGCTAAAACATGTGGGATAATCACTGTATATATGCATTTGTTTACTGTGAATTGTAATAGTAAAATGACGATTTTGCACCTTGAAAAAATTCTTATATTGCTACCTTTTAGAGGCAAAATGATATTTTCCTTTGATTCATTTCTCATTTAAGAATTTTTTAGGCATGTCTTTGTCTTTTCATCATGCTTTTGCATAGTAAAATAACTTTGCTACCCTTAAAACAAAAAAAAAAATGTTTAACTCTACTCAAAGGTCTTTTCGGGCATTTCACTTTTTTTATATAAAGTAAATTACATATTTGACCTTGGGTTAAAAAAATAAGCCATTACCATAGGGGTATTGGCGTCTTTTCATATTAGTTTTTTTTGTAATTGCTAGTTTGGTCAAAGTTGATAATATAATTTACTATTTAATTATTATTTTTAAAATTGAAAAGGCTATAGCACATGGGAGGCGCTGCACATTTTGGGCGGCATATGCGGTGCCTCCTAATGGTTGAAAATATGCTTTCATTGTCTCATTTTGTTCTTCGTCATGTTCTTTTCCTTATTAAGTAACGTGTGTCATCTAAAAGTAGTCAGCTTATTACCAATGATGTTTTCTTTTTTTTTTTTCCCATCATTTCTCTCCCCTACCCCAAAAAAACTAAATTATACCCTCATTGTTATTGGTTTTTCAGAATCCATCCTTTTAGTTTTGATTTTGGTATTTTTCTCTGTTGTTAAAGTTTTATTTATTTTCAATTTAATCCTTTAATTCTAATTTATATATATAATGTTTTCTGATTTGGTCCTTCTACTTTTAATTTATTTTTTTTCCTTGACTCTTTTTTAAAAGTTTTTATAGTTTTCAATTTTATCCTTCAAATCAATTTTATGATTTTTTTCAATAATAATAATAATAATTTCAGTTTGATCATTTTTCTTTTGATTTTTTATTTGTTTTATTTGCTCTTTTGTCAAAGTTTTTGTGGTTTTTTATTTTATCCTTCAAATCAAGTTTATGATTTTTGTTACAATAATAATAATAATAGTAATGATAATAATACTAATAATGGTAATTATAGTAGTTGTAATAATAATAACAACAACAACAATAACATTTCTAATAATACTATTAACAGTGATAATAATGTTAATAATAGCGCGCCAGATAGAAAGAGAATCTAGAGAGAGATGCTCTTCTTCACCCGAAGTTTCTCCTCGTGATCATCCTTCTGCTGCTGAGCTCCGTGAGTTCCTTTCTAAGCGCCATTCATGGTCAGTCCAAAATTAGCATCTTTGTTTCTTTCCAGTTGAAAGCCAACATAAAGAATGTGATATGTTCCCCCGAAACCCTAACAAGTGTTTAGATTGAAGATTCCAAAGATGGGGATTTTGCTGACGAATCTGTGGCTCCTCACTTTGATGGAGCAAACCCAAATCATTCTGTCTCAGCCCTAACCTTAGGGTCTGGTGGATGCATTGGTACGAGTGTTTCTATGAAGCGCTTGCTGGTATTGATCTGCTCTGCCGAGGATTGTTTTGGAGATGGCCATTCTGATGGGTGTCTTCCTTGTTCAGGTACTGTTCAGCACCACGTTTTCCTTAGATCTGGAAGTGGTAGGCCAACTCCTATCTCTCTCACTCCATAATGTATATTTAGCTGGACTTTCAAAGGGTTTAACCGCCCTCTGCAACATCATGGGGTGTTTTCCCTTATGAAGCGTTGTGTATCTAGCCTTCTTGCTGGTTATGCCATTAGGTTTTTGGACTGTTTGTTGGGTGCCTGGTTGTTATGGCTTGTTTGTGGTTGTGTCTACCATTATTGCAGTCTAGATTTGTTGTGGCCTGCTTCTGTATTGTAGTTCTTGCTCCTGTATCACTTGAGGGAGCCTGTGCAGGATAGATATCGAAGATGGTCTCCTACTCTAGTTTTGTATTACTGTTTTATATTGTTTATCTTGCTTATTGTTGGGATGTTGTTTGACCTGGTCTCTTCATATTGTTGTGTGGGAGGGCCTCCGGGGTTCGGCCCTGGCTGTTTGCAGCCATTGGCCTCCCTCTCGGGGTATTTTAGTACTGTTGTTTGCAGCCTAGTTTGCCTGCTGGTGTTGGTCTGCTTCTACTGCGTTGTTGCTTAGCTATTAGAGGAAAGTACAGTCGATTTGGCCTATTGGTTTGTTGTTGGCTGTTGCTTTGCAAATGAAGCTTTTCCCCATGGCTGCTTGCAATAAATGAGCTTGATGAAGCATGTTTCGGTGCCAACTTGGCTGCTACTGTAGTGTAGATCTGATTTGCTAGAATGGATGTAGTCTATTGGCTCTACTTTCTGGCTTTGTGTAGCTGCTTTGCGCAGCTTGGTTATGCCATGCTCTTTGTAGCTGGATTGTTAGTTTGTTTATTGCTGCTATATGCAGGTTTGTTTGCTACCTCTTTGCAGCTGTTGTCCCTCTCTCTGCTGCTGGAATGGCTGGTGTTACTGTTATTTTGCAGCCTGATGTTCTCTCTGGTTGAAGGACGTTTGGATGCTGCTCTATGCAACTTGGTTTGCTAGACTTTTTGTTTTTGATATGTTGTGGACTGTTTGGGTGCTGCTGAAGGTCCTCCTGGGTTTTCCTTAGCCTGGTTCACACTTCATCACCTTTGCAAGATGCTACTACTGCTGACTGTTAGGGTTGGTTTGCTAGAGTTACTCTTTACTCTGTTGTTATTGAATGGTTGATGCTACATGTAGTATTGGCTATTTGTGCTCTGGCTTGTTTGTGCTAACTAGTGTTATACCTATGTTGGGAAGTCCTGGCTGGTACGTCTAGGCAACGCCTTGCTGCTTGAAGCATTTTCTTTCTTGCCGGATGCCCTCCACGTTCAAGGTGTGTAGGCCAGTCTGATATGTTTGGCTGCCTCATCTAAATTGGCTGGTCTCATCTTCATACAAGTTGTCGCAGGGGTATTCTGGTTATGGCCTTTGGTATGCTTCCCAACTGCTTGTTTCTGGATGTCATGGGTTGTCATTTTCATTGCTGCTCTTTTTGCTTGGTTTCAGTACCTCCTCTCCTGTTTGGGAGGCATGCTACTTCTGAATGCCTTTCTGGGTCTAGTTTTGTAACTTTTGCTTCACTTGGCTACTTTGCTGGTATGTTGCTGGGTTAGAAGGAGATTGGTGTGCTCCCATCGGTGTTATTATGCCAAGCTTATGGCTGCTTGGGTGCTTTTGTTGCTGGCTTTATTGTTCATGTCAGGTTGTTAAATGGTCATGATTTTTTGGTTAGTTGTTCGATGTTGTAACAAATGCTTCTCTTTATCTTGTGATGTTGGTTGGGTTAATTTTGATACCTGCAATCCTTGTTTGGTTTCTTCCTTAACCATTTCTACTCACTTGTTTTGGGCCTTACATGGCTAGTCTTTTATGGGATCATGTTCCCTCTTTTATGCTGGGAGTCTATTCCCTTTTTTGTTCTTATATGTCTTGTACATGTAAATGAACTTGCTGGTTATCCAGCGTTGTTAATTTTGATCTTAATACATACTTATATTCTGATCAAAAAACAATAATGGTAATAATAATATTTTATTATGATAGTAATAGCGATGATGATAATAATAATAATAATAATAATAATATGCTTGTATAATTTGGATAGGGTTTCATAAACAACTGATTGCACAAAAATAGCACTATTTGGCAGGATGATATTAATGGAATAAATCAGGTTATTAAGCACTCAACCAAAACACTAGCATAAGAGAGCCTTGACAACATAGAAGTTAACTTATCACATTGAAGAGGTTTTCAAAAACACTAGCAATCTTTGATAAACATTTTAAGGACCACCATTTGAGAGGCAGGTTTGGAAATTTTATCCAAACAGGTACCCTGGTCATCTCATCAAACGCAAAATCAAAATATTCTGGCGTAGACTGCAACACCAAAGGTCTCCCATATATCTTTAAAGTTCAGTTGATATACTGGCTAACATCATATATGCAGCTTGTTCATCATCATCAACATGATGCTAATGTTCATTCCTAACTTCTTCTTCAACATCCTCAATAAGGGCATTTGGAATTGGATTTTTAAGAACATACAACCTCTTTTCTAACTTGAGAACAATTCTCACATTTCGATGTCAATCCAAGAAATTCAATCTAGACAATTTGTTAGCATCAAATATGCTTTGTGGAGATATGTCACTATTCATTTTAATCTACAAACCTATTTATATAAAGATAAAGAGTATTAGTTTCATGTATACATATTTAAATTCAAAATTTAGACAAGGTCATTAATCGTAATTTAGTCTTCCACTATTTTCTTACAAATTAATAGCCCTCCCTAGTAATTCAGGAAATCTCGCTTAGATTTTTCTAATAGGTTAGGATCCTATTTAATTTATTGAACCTTGAGTGACTTAACAAATTAAAATAAATTAAATTAGATAGCTAATATAGTTTATCAATCACATCTCTATATGACTCATAGATCAATTAGATGACAACTCTTTATCTAAATATATCATATGTGTTTCGCCTAACTCATGTCTCTAACCTCATATGATCATGAGTGACTCATCCAAATTATATAGGTTAGTTAAGTAGAATCCAATTTTATAACATTAAACATATTTGATTAATTATAACCTTAAGTGACTCAACAAATTATCCATGAATAAAACTCTGGTTTGATACATATAAAATTAGAAGGCAACTATTCATGTTCTCAACATGTACTTAATACATTAATGGGGGATTTAATATCAATTAATTAGGTCTTATATATAACATGGCATAACATATATACATTTGTTACATGACAATTTATATATAAACATACACTCCTAGTATGTCATTCGAATTAGATGATTATAGACATATATAAGCTAATTCCCTTGAGCCATTGAAGGAAATTATACGGTCAAATCCTAAATAGTTGTAACAAGTCTTCATAAGTCCATTGCAAACACTTTGGTTGTAACCTCTATCGCTATTTTTTTCTTTCTTGAATTACATAATAATTTCTTATCTAGATTCCTACATTTCTAAATTACATAACATTTACATAATTAATTAGGAAACCTTGAGTTACATTCGAGGGGAAGTAGATGAGAAAAGAATTATAACCCAGAATAAAAATAAATAAATATAAGGCATGACTCGCAGGTTTTATTTAATAAAATTACAATCATTCAACCATAAAATAAAAGCACAATCAAATTGGTCTTTAATGTCCATAATCATCCATCTTACATAAAAACATTTTAATATCATGATAAATACATTGCATGCTTCAATTCTAATTATTAGATTTATATGCTGCTATAAAATAATATTTCTAACACTTAGAAATATTCAATCAAATCTAATTTGATAATTTCTCAAATAAAACAAATTTTATTTAACATAAATTCCATAAAAACAAATTTCAAAATTTAATAAGAAACTTAATCAAATTAAAATTCTTATTAATATCCTAAACTATTTTAGGATTAATTAAATAAAATTTTCAGGATTAAAAAAATTCTCATTATTTTAGAAAAACCATTTTTGTAAATATTATTTAATTAAATAATTAAATAAATAAATCCTAATCCCATTATGATATCATAAAACTTAAAAACTTGAATTAAACAATTTAATTCATTCCTAATCCTATTAGGAAAATAAATTAAGGTATAAAATCCAAATTTTATTTAATTACAAACAATTTTTAATTAAATCCTAATTATATTAGGAAAATTAATTCTATAATTAATTTAATTTGGTTTCGATTAAAATAAAATAAAAATTTTATTTGTGGGGTTAAAAAGTCATAAATAGAAGGGTAAAAGGGTATTTCATATAAAAGGGTATTTTATATGGTCATAACATAAAAGGGGAGGGGTAAAGGGGTAAAATATCTTGAAACCCTAAAATCATCTCTTTCTCCCCTTCTTCTACTGTGTCGCCGACAAGGCACCTTGCCCTTACCACCAGTAGCGAAGGCTGACACTGTCTGCAACCACGCAAGGCCATCAATGACAGCGCCCAACGCAACTAACAATAGCAATGCACTAGGTTTTGCCAGCAGCGACAACATCCAGCACACCTGGCGTTGCTACCCACGGCAACGCTGCTGTATATTTTTCAAGCTAAGCCTTGACCGGAATCTGACCAAATCTAGAAAACCCATCTAGATATGACCAGAATAGTAAGTGGGTGATTAAATTATTTTTTAAAATCTGATTTAAAAAATTATGAGAGAAAAATTAACTTTTTGGAAAAAAAAATAGTTATTTTGCACATAAAATTAATTTCAAATTAACATCAATAACAATTAAAACATGCAATCAAACAACCCTAATTGTTCTAAGAAAGGCTCTGATACCACTATTAATTTTTTCGAATATCATACACACAGCGGAAACTATGAAACAAAATTATTCAGAAGTTTCTAGAATCTCGTTAGATGATCTAAGGTTGTTTAGGGATTTGTTACTTGAAAATCTGATCTTCTTCAGCTTTTAATAATTCCTTAAAGGCTGAGTTGTCGCATATCATAAGCAGTTCAATTATTCGACCTCCAACGATAATCCACACGAACTACCCGTGAGAAATCTCTTAAATCCCTATTTATGATGAAGAGGTTATTATGCCTAAAGTGTTGCTAGCTCTAATTCTGTATTTACATAGTTTTTCTATCTAACAGACAACAACCTCTTAAATAAGAGGTATAACTTACTATTTATAAGAAAATCTAAGAAACCATAAGGTTAATATTGGCAAAATATCAATTTGCCCCTAAATAATATTCATATATTAATTCATGACAATTTTAGAAATTAATTCAATCAAGTCTTTACTTGATTTTTCTAGGTTTAGAAATATAATCCTTGTATTAAGTGTATTCCAGTCCTTAATTTCAAAAATATATTTTAATCAAGTCATAGTTAATTAAATCATTCTAATGTAATTTCTAAATAATAGTTCTTAATCTATGTGACCCATTAAGTTCCTAATATGTTAGTCAAATATAAATTATAATTATAATTAAAAAGAATCAAATAAATTTAATAATTTAATGTATTATCAATTAAATAATTTATTAATTTATATTTGAAAATTAGGTGCATTGTCTAGCAACATGTCATGATCTCCTAAATATTAGAAAAGTGACTAGTAATTTGACTAACATTTCAGTGACCGGTTTCTCAGTGTAATTAATATATTTTCATCAATAATATTCCAATTTAACATTAAAATGTAGAGTATGTTTTCCATGTTAAATCATGTTTGTTCTTTACATAATAGTCATTGATCATTTGAATAAGATTTGAAACTCTTTTCAAATCTCATTCCACATTAACTATGGATTTCTCTGTCAATACTATTTGAGAATAGATGAAATATTTTTCTTAATTCATCTAGGGTGATGAATCTTCTCTTGATCATTCAAATACCTTCATATAGTTCATGCTATATCCAATGTTTGCCTTTTCATTACCTCGATTATGATAACATGTAACAAAATCAAAGTATAAAATTCTTTATATAAGATAATTTAGTAATCTCAAGCAAAGTTGTCAAAAATAATTTTTTGACACGACACGGAATATACAATATAAATTCGGATCATAAACTCAAATCGTAAAATCATAAAATCATAATAAAATATTTTAACTAATTATATATTGAGAATTACAGTCAAGTAGTAAATAATAATATAACACAATTAAAATAAAAGTGAAATAAATAATACAAAATTATAAATGTTGAAATATCTTAAAATACATAATTCAAATAAAAATTCATACATGGTTTAAATAACTTAAAAATACAATATAATACAATTATCTCCATAGAATTTCATTAACTAAAAATTAACAAGCCTAAAACAAACAATTTGTTGGTGTGTTATGTAAACTAAGCACAGCCTCCACTAAAAATTTTCTGACAATACTTGCACTGAACTCTTCTTGAATTCTTATCAACATCTATACCATAGTGTCATCCCACTTCAATTCTATATACCATATTGCCCTATTGCCACGTTAAGTCTATTGCCACTGGTAGTTTTTTAGATGCCATGTATGATGCCGTTCAAGAATCAATATATGCATCAACAAAGATGTATAATGTAGAGTGTAGAGAGTTGGACAAAATACCACAGCTCATAGATAGAATTGCAGTTTAGGAAAAAGAAGTCGTTCATGGCACAACTTTAATCCTAACTTGGTATTGGTGATATTTGTGAAATGTGTTTTATAATCTTCTCTTCTTCTTTTTTCGTTCTTAGAACACAGTTATGTATATTATATTTGGTGGCGCAACTTTAATCTTAACTTGGTATTGGTTATATGCTTTTCTTTTCTTTTTCTTATTTTAGGTGGGTATTAAATTTTATGCTCTCTTTTTTTCTACCGTTGATCTATATTTACTTCTAGTCTAGAAAAAAACCCATTTTTGTTTGTTTATTTGTATCTCATCAGCAAGCATTTCTTTCACTTTTAGTCAGAATCAAACCAAAGCATTTCTCATCAGCAAGTTTGCATCTCTTTCTTCTTTCTTCTTTCTTCTTTCTTCTTTTGTGGCCATGACCAGGAATCTAGAAAAGCGATCGAGTGCTGGTAATGGGTCGCCATCAAGAAATAGTGGTGGCAGTGGCAAGGTTGTTTCTAGATCTACTACAGGAAAGAAATCTCCTCCAACACCAGAAAATATTGATAGAAAGATGTCTAATTCTAGGTCAGCAGCAAAAGATGAGAAACCAAATGGATCCATAGTAGTAGTTGATCGTCAAATAAGGCAAGTTGATTCCACTCGGGATCAATCAGAAAAGGAAGTCGGGGTTGCAAATAGCTCAGTAGTAGTAGTAGCTAGTGAAGGAGAAAAGGAAGATGATTTCTTTGCAATGAAAGGCACAAAACAGAATGTTAATCATGAAATGAGAGATATTAATCTATTAATTCTAATTAAGTTTAATATATTCATTATATATATGGAGTCCTAACTCTGAAACTTTCTTATTAAAACCATGATGCATAACTTCATGATCTCCTAATTTCTGATTGACCCTTTTCTTTTGATACAGAGCAAGGATGAAAGTAGTGTCATTCTTAGAGAATTAAAACCTAATCTTAGAAAAGGCTAGCTTCGATGCAATTATTTGTTATGATTAAACAGGAACATATAGATCTACGATCTCTACTGCGGTTGCAAACACCAGCAGTCGAAAATAAAAGAGAAAATCACATGACATTCTTTATAGCTGATCTGAAGTGAGAAGGCTAAGACAATGTGTCTAAATCTCAAATGATGAGATTTATTGCTCTCCTCTTCGACTCCATCTCTTTCTCACAATCTCTTAGTTTTAACGGCGACTAGTGTTAGTCTGGTAGGGTTGAGAATTTGAGATTTTAGCAAAGGGGAAAAGGGAGACTGGGAGTGGAGTGTCGGGGGACTCAGGGACAAAGACTCATGGACTTGGAGTCAGCAAATTTTTTAACTTTTGTCAAACTCGTGAAATCGGTCTGGTTTTATTGATTTTACCGAGTTTGACCGATTATGAGCGAGTTTGACCGATTATAAGCGAGTTTGATCGATTTTGAGTTTTTAACCCAATTTTACACGTTATATATATGTTGACTTGTAAAATCGTATGATTTTACAAGTTAAATTGTGATTTTGACAACCATGATCTCAAGTTTAAGGATCACTTACACAATTGTCACGTGAGTCTTTCTATAGACATAGGTGATCTCTCCATATGAAATTCTCATGCAGGTCAGTTCAGTATACATGTATTATGACAAGCACCTATATATTAGTTCTAGGTATCCTTTATATCTTATCTTATGAAAATAGTTGTTTTCTTTCATAAAATAAATAACATAATATATATTAGTCTTTACGACTCTAATAAATATTTAATATTTAAGAGAGTATTGACTAGGAACATTTTAGGAACAATACTTTGATACAATAGAAATCTCATAATTATAACAACTTTATAATTTTCTTTGCAAGGTATTTTTTATCCCATGAACTTTATCTTTACTCTAGATTCATTAATTAATCTAATATTATATGAATATCAAAGATAAATTAAGCTTTTATTAATAATAAATATATATTTACATGAATATAATAAAGCCACGTGTAATCACCCAATTGACTATAGGGCATGTTAAAGTAACAGTATTTTCATATTAACTTACATGTCAATTGAAATTAAAATCATTTATGAACAATTTTAAAGTTGCAAACCCGCATTATTCTAATACATCTTGGGGAATTATTTTTCAAAGTACGTAGTGCTCGTAAGGTTCAAACTCAGGAGATTGAAAAATAAATAAGCTTACCTATCCCATAAGATTTGTTAATCATATTATACATGTATACCCATATGTATGAGGTGAAGAAGAAGGGCACACAAAACACTTTTCATCCAAAATTCTCATATAAACTCAAGAGCAGTTATTTATTTATTTATTTATTTAATGATAGACCATTTATTTTTCATTTATGTGATTCATAATTTATGACTTAATTATCGATTGTCACATAATTTATAAGTTTTCAGCATGAGAAGTACTTCATTTGTAGTTCATTTTCTAAGATAAATCTTGGAAGTAAGATTCATTAGGGTTCGTGTCTTAAACTCTGAATTGTTAGCAATCAAATTGTCAGAAGCTGAAAACTACTAACGAACGTAAATTAATTAATTTTGAAACAATGAACATAAATTAAATTATTAGTGCAAAAGGAACATAACCACACAAGGAAAACAAGTTCCTATACAAAGGCAAGAATATTGCAGCATGGAAAAAGTCTGAAGCAGTTGCACACTAACAAAAACTAAGTAAAATATGTAGTAGCCAAGTGGAAGGCAACAAGACAGCAAAAGGGTGATCTTTTAATATCTCGATCCCTATTTTCTTGAATAAACTTCTCCTTGAAGCCGAACTTGCTTATTGAACCTCTGAATGAACTCCTCAACTCTTCTATTTAAATCTTCGTTGGACATACTTGCGTACTCATTTTTTTCTTCAACAGAGTCTGGTGGGTCATAGTTTTCAGTTTCTATTCTACGTATAATGTTCTTACTCTCATCAATCACCACCCGCTTAACAATCTCCGACTTGCTACGTTGTAAAGCTTTTGGTACAACAGCCTTCTTCTTGTGACGAATAGCCTCACCACTTCTTACGGCACTAGTTTCTAGCCTCTTTCCCTCCTGGGAATTAACGGAGGAAGGATTTTCATGTTCAACACTTTCATGAACAATTGGCAATTTTCTTTGGTGGGCAGCTCTTGTCTTTTCTCGACTCTCTTTATTTACCGTTTCTTCATTCAAGCGTACTGTCTTGATAAATTCCGAGGATGCTGATGAGGGGGATGTTGGAACACTTCTTTGCCTCCTCATTACCACGTGCTCTTCATAAATATCATGTTTATTAATGCCTTTTGACGAGCAAGAGAACGAACCATAATCCACATGCAGCAATGATTAGGACGAAAGTGTTGGAAATGAAGAACCAAAACTTAGGGTTGTTGAAGGGGAGAGATTGAAAATATAGAAAATAGAGATATATATAGATAAAAATAGAGAAAAGGAAGGCAATGAATGGCCCTCCCTTAGCTTTTTGTGGGTAGTCTTTAGATTTGACGGCATTGATTGAGCCTTGAGCTAAATTTGGTGGTGGTTTCTCCATTTCCAGAGGAAGGAGAAGAGGTTCGGAGCGATTATAGGAGGCTTATACAAGGAAGGCCTTTGTTTATTATTTAGTGGTTGGTGAAGTTCCAACTGTTAAGGGCCTATTATAAGGGATCAAGTAGGGTGCCAAATAACTCTTTTTTATTATTTTTTTAATTGGTAATTATCATTAACTCCTTACAATCATATAACAATATATATTTAGATTAAAAATAGCTAATGACAGAATAGTTTTGACTAACTCATCGGCTTAAGAAAAATAAAATAAAAGGAACAAATTTTGCATGGAAGAAGCAAAAGGCGATTAAGGTGTGAGATAGCGGGAAAATAAACTCTTCATTTGTGGCTGTTTTAGAGAGGTGTTTGGGTGGAGTTGGAGTCGTGGATGGGTTGAACGGCGCTGCTAGCTGTTATGGGTGGAGGAGAAAGAGAGTGACTGAGTTGTGGAAGCTGCCGTCGCCGGCGTGTAAGGGCAATGCCGCTACCGTTGGCCGTGAGAGAAATACTGGACAGTGGAGGGTCTTTCAAATATGAGAATGATGATTTTGTGTGAGCTTTTGGGTGTTGCAGGGACTATGGGTAAGTGGGTCTGAATGGAGGTTGAAACTTCGACTGGACTTTTGTGTTGACCACTGGAGAAATGGTAGAGGGTCAACTGCGCTGGGTGGTTCACGACGTGGAGAGATGAAGGAAATGTGATAGTACTTAAAATAATAATAAAATATTGATGACTTTTTATCTTAAATATCATGAATGTAATAATTTTATTTTTAACTAGACAGTTAAAATAATTTGAGTAATTGAAATAGAAAAAATATTTTATTTATTTTTGAATAGTATTTAACTAATATAGAATAAAATTTAAAAAGAATTTTAAATCTTATTCAAATAATCAAAAACTATAGTGTTGAGAATAAAAATAATTTAACAAAACAGACATACTTCATGCTATAATATCCAAATCATAATATTCTTGATGAAATAATAATAATTACTCGAAAATTATTCACTTAAAAGCAGTGTTTTGAAACCCGGCCCGGCCTGGCGGGTCGACCCGGGACCCTGCCGATCCGGGGCTGGAACCGGGCTGGGTTGATGAAAAAAATAGCATAAGCCATGACCCGGCGGGTTGACCCGATGACCCAGCAAAACCCGGTCAAAAACTCAGTTGCAACCCGTTGACTTTTGTTTTTTTTTAAACTAAAACGACGTCGTTTTGAATTTTTTTAAAAATAGAAATTGACCCGGCCGACCCGGTCAAAACCAGGTGACCCGGTCAAAACCCGGAACCCGGGCCGGGTTTAAAAACTTTGCTTAAAAGTTAAGTCAAATCATTTATAAATTTTCTAATATTTAGAAAGTCATGACAGGTCACTAGATATTGTATTTGATCTTCAAATATAAATCAATCAATTGTTAAATTAATAGTAAATTAAATCATTTAATTTATTAAATCCTATTTTATTTAAGATTATAATTTATATTTGGGCCAACTTATTGAGAAACCTAATGGGTCATACACATAAAAAAATTAATCAGAAATTAAAATGGAATTATTAACTAAATATGACTTGATTGGGGAAAAGTCTTAGAAATTGAGGTCTAGAATATAATTAATACAAGAGATAACAATTCTAGACTTGAAAAAATTAAAATATGAACTTAATTGAAAAAATTATCCTGAAATGATATATGTAATATTATTTAAGGGGCAAATAGATATTGTTATTTATAAGGTTTTCGGGTTTTTTATTAAAAGAAGAATGTTATACCTTTTGTTTTTTTGTACAATATAGTATAGAAATACGTTAAACACAAAAATAAAAAGCTAGCATTCAAAGGTATATCATTCTCTCTCTTCTAAAAAAGTTTAGGAGATTTCTCACTTGTAATTTATATAAATTATTATTAGAGATCAAACACTTGAGTGATTTGTGATATGCGATAACTCGGCCTCGAAGCAAATTATCAGTGCCAAAAAGATTATCTAATTTTTAAGTAATTTTTGTATAAACTTTAAACAATTCTAAATCTTTCCAACAAGATTTTTGAGACTTTTAAAATTTAAAATTTATCTTTTTTATTATATATATTTTTTTCAGGAAATTCAACATTAGTATTAGAGTATTCGTTAAATAATTATAGTTATTAATTGTATATTTTAATTGTTATGGTCATTAGTTGCGAACTAGATTTATGTGCAAAATTTATTTTTCTAAAAAAATTATTTTTCTCTTATAAATTAAAAAAAGAAATTGGGTACTTTTCCAGCCAAATCTAGCTGGATTTTTTAATTCGGTCAAAATACGCAGATCTCGTTAGAAATTAGAAAAATAAATAAAAACATTTTAAAGTTTGGCGTGCTTGGCAATGCTATGTGCATAGCTAGTGGTCAGTGACAGCAAAGAGAGCGGCCATGGGCTGCTGCCCCACTAGGAGCAGAGCTTGGTGCTATTGACAACAGCCCTGCACGAGGCAGCTGCCTCATGCAAGGGGCTATGTGGTGTGAGGCTGCCACCTCGCATTGTTGGGCATGGCTTGGTGTAGTAATAGCCGCTACGAGGCAACTTGCTAG
>Ga0325410_1002017_pt1 | contig 22665 bp, 11 predicted proteins | sample PopdelMetagenome_16_FD_206182 | JGI IMG/M metagenome (GOLD analysis project Ga0325410, IMG submission 206182) | Populus deltoides microbial communities from Bellville, Georgia, United States - Xylem-PdIQD-R3 | ecosystem: Host-associated > Plants > Phyllosphere > Stem > Wood/Secondary xylem...
AGACATGTTCAGTGACTGGAAAACTTCCTTTCCGCATGAATATTATCCTTGCTGGTTTTTGGGATGGCTGGTTGTACTTTACGTCAGAGAAGCTAGACAAAGGTCCAGATAATCCACAGCCAAGGAAGGTCATTGGAGATTGTGGAGAACCAAATTGCACCAGTGATTAAGAACATGTTATGTACCTTTTTAAATGTTTTTTATTTTCAAAATAATATTTATTTTATTTTTTAAAATTTATTTTTAATAATAACTTATCAAAATAATTTAAGATAATTTAAATATATTAAGATTTTAATTTTAAACAAAAAATAATGATAAATTTTTAACTTTTAAAAAATATTTTTAAAACAAATAAACCTTTTTTCAAGTCGTATTAGCTCATATAATTTTTTTATAACTTTCCACAATTACAAAAGGATTAACTTATCTAAACTGCAACTGAAACTACAATCTCAATCAAGCCCAAGCCAACTAAATTAGAGTTCGATAGCAATTTCTGCCTAAATCCCAGCGATGATGAAAATCATTACTATTTATTTTTATTTAGTTCATATTGCTTTTGTTCACTCCGCTGGTAATTTGGATTTTCGACTGCCTAATTCTTGGACATCCTTCATCTTCCTGCAACATTGTGCAAAACTTCAAACTTTCAACGTGTTCTCTTGTATACAGAATCTATAGTAGCCAGAACGAAACCTGACAATTGAAATGGATCCAAGACCACAGTAATAATAGAGATTCTCAACTCAGAATATATAAAGCACGTTTCATAAAAAGAAAACGAATGTACACAAATCACCGAAACAAGGTTCAGTTAACTTTGTTCATCCAGCCCTGCATTTACAATTTACTCAATATGCCATGAATGGCCAAGTTATCTATAGACATACACGAACATGCTGGGGTTTTTTTTTTTTTTGTAGATATTAGCTCTCCCCTTTACAGCTAGTGCACTATAACTGGTATGGAGACAAGGGAAAAAAACCAGGTGAAAAAATGTCCAAAGTCAAAGTAGAAAGATGCAGTGGTTGATCTAGGCTTATGAACAAATTATTAAATGGACCCAATAGCTTCCAATCAGTTGAATAGAATAAACGTGACTACTTATTAAAGGCATATGCTAGAGGCTGTAAAACTAGTTGTACTCATTGGTTACCTTGAGCAGTATCCAAAATGCATCTACCTGTAAAACGAAAAAAACTGAAATAATTGAGGACACAAGGCCAAGTGATTAATAAGCCAGTTCTGACTTGTATGGGGAAATATATATATATATATATATATATATATATATATATATATATATATATATATATATCAGCAAATGATGCAAAACATTCAAAATTCCCCTTTCACCCCATTTATCACTACAGAAACTATAAATATAGGTTTTGCAATAACTTGTCCAAGATTCTTCAAATTAAATTTTCATCCCTATAAGATATGTGATTTTCCATATTCAATAATTCTTTTGATTCTTTCCAAAATCATTTTTTCCGTTAACATGCCATCACAAATTCAATAATTGCACAAGAAACCAAACAATTGAAATTGGCTTTTTGAGCTTTACCCATAAAGACAAACAACAACTTATCACATACCCAAAAATTCTTTTTTTTTTTCACTAAAAATTATTTTTTTTGTATCGTTTTGATCCGCTGATCTCAAAAATAATTTTTTTAAAATGAAAAAACAATATTTTAATGCATTTCAACACGAAAAACACTTTGAAAAGTAACCACAGCCACACTTCCAAACAGGCTAACTAATAATAACTGTAACAGTTCAGCCACTGTTTATGTGTTCAGAATAATGATCCTCTGCACAAAGACATGTTATCCCTTAGTTTTAACAGTCACAGCGTTATTCATGAAAGCATTCATCAAAAGCAATGTGTGGAGGCTCCATTCCACTAACCTGGTTTATATTCCTCGTTTGGAATCCATGAGCCCGAGGACAGCAAAGTAACTTCTTATTCCACACGATCCATGCACAAATAATGTTACCTACACCAAGTTGATCCATGTTAAGATGAGTTAAGATGTATACAATAAGCAAACATGTAAGAAGTAAACATACAGCAGGGAGAGAGAAAGAAAGATGTACCTTTTTCATTTCAATAAAGGGGCATAAGGAGCTGGGCATGGAGGCATGGTGTGATCAGGTAACTGGTTTATCAAATCAACTGTAGCCTGCAAGCATGCCTTCAGCATTTTCTTTTCCAATCTAACAAGCTGAGTAGCCACTCGCTTCTTGGGGTTCAAGTTAGGATCTGCCAACTAGTGCAGCAAAATTATTTTGGATTAAACCTCTATCACCAGCACATTAGACTATCAATGGGGTCGGTAAAGCCTTACCATCAACTCATCTTCACTTATGCTGGTACAATAGCCAGCAAGGCGCGTTCTAAAATAAACAGTAAGCTGATCTAACACTGCTTGTTCCATACAAGGGCTTACCTGTAACAGCTAAGCAATTTCAGAGTGAATCTTGGGAAGATAGGAACCATGTTTCATTTAACTAGAGAAAGTCCATACGAATTTCATTAAATATAGATCTCCAGAGTCATAGGCATAGGTAAAATCCATCACAATTTACCAGACCTTGCTCCATAATGCTCATATTGCAAGAATAAAAAAGAAAAAAAACTAAAAGACAAAGCTCTCCTCATGACATGGCAGCTAAGGTTAGCTCACGAAGCTTTGCCATACATACAAGTCCAACCATAAATCCTAAAAATGAGATAATTGCATTATTAGGACACTAACTTTACACCTTTTCACAATTTAATACATGAACTTTGATTTATTTTTATTTTTTGGGTATACCAACTTTTTCAAAAATTTCAATCAAATACTTCAGATCATCATCCGTCAATTCTTCAATTATTTGATGATATGTCATTTGTCCTTAAATCGTTGTTGGTACTCCAACTTTAGTTTTACATCAATCAAGTATAGACTTTAATATTTTTCATTTTGACACACCAACATTTTTTATTGTTCCAATAAAGTACTTCAGTCAATTTTTCATTTTCTAATGTGAGTTTTATTTAGTAAAAGAACCCTCTAAAATAAGATTATTTTAATAAATTAAATATTTTAAATTAAAATAAATGCTTGTAAAAAACTAAAATAAACTCTTTGGTAAATCATTTAAATAAAGAATAAAAACTATTTTATAATTAACTAACATTAAAAAATAAATTATTGATTTAATTAAAATATTTATAATTTTAACCAAATAAATAAATATCATATGATTGCAACATAAATGGAAAGTGGATGGAATCATGACAAAGAGAACACGTTAAAAAAAATTACCTACGTAAAGGAACCTGGTCAATTAAAAAATGTACTTGATTAGAACAAAAAAATATGTTGGTGTATCAAAATGAAAAGGATTAAAGTTGTTGTACATGATTGACATAAAACGAAAGTTGGACATGAAATGAAAGTTGGAGTACCAATAACAATTTAAGAGAAAATGGCATGTCATCAAAATAACAGAAGAATTGATGGAAGGTGGACCAAATTACTTCAATGAAATTTTTTAAAAAAGTCGGTACACTCAAACAAAAAAAATTGAAGTTCATGTACTTAATTGAAAAAAAGTGTGAAGTTGGTATATTAATAGAGCAATTATCCCTCCTAAAAATCATTGATCTCTGCATAAAGCATGATTAGCATGGATTCCAAATTTTAGTAAAAATCAATTGACCAGAACTTGAGAGTGATAAGAACAATATCGATGAATCCTGATTTCTTACCATAAAAAAAAAAAAGAATAAACAAAAGAAAGAAAATGGGGATGCATTCACCATACTAAACATCCAAAAATAAATAAAATCACATATGATTTGAAAAAAAATGAACTTACTGGACAAACTGGACCTTGAGAAGAAATTACAGATTGCATTTCAGAAGGATCTGATACATATCCCAATCGCAAATAAGGAAGAATATCTGACACGGCTTCTTTTTCCTTTCCAGCGTATACCTGCAGCAGGGACATATTAAAAGATCTGAAAGAAGAGACCTATACAATAACCTACGCAGGAAAATTTGTTTCATACTTGAAAAACTTGTACTGACAATTTCCCATTTCTTTGAGCAACCATTCTCTTGTCCTGATACTGAGGGTCCTCAGTGTTCAGTGCTGCCTGGATCATACAGTACATAATACATATCAATACAGATAACATCCAAACATATGAATATTTCAATACAGAAGGGGGAAAATTAAGATCACCTCAACTGCTATTCGGTCATAAGGATTATCTTCATCAACAAAGCCATAGTTTAAAAGCAATTTTGAATTTGGCTGTGGCCCACACCTGAAAATGCAAATTTCAAATTTCTTAATGAAAAAAACCGAGTCCTGCAGAACAAAATGAAATTAAGGCCATCAAAGCAATTTACATACCATACAACAATGGGCTCCCCAGCCTTGTATGGTCGATCAACCACTAATTCAACAGCACCATCAACAGCAGTTAACATTGCCTTGCAGTTGCTACTGTATGCTAGCAAAGGTGGTCCAAGAGGAACCAAAGCAAATCTTCGAGCCAAACTGACTTTCTGAACATTTAAGAGCATCAATAGATCAATCAGATTGACTTATTCAAAAATAGCTATATCTAAAAACCACCACAATAGACATCCTAAGCTAGCATAGCAAAGAAATGCAGCAAATTAGCAGAACTCAGAAGAGCAACAAAATCAGAAATAAAAGCAACTTAAATGGCATACGCGGATTGCTTAACATTTACAATGAATACACTCCATGACAAAACTGCGCTCATGATTTTGCAGCCACAGTCCAAATGGCATCCATCAAATTCTGTATGAATCAAGCATAATGTATGGCACAGAGCTAAGATGAAATGGCCCGAGAAAGAGCAAGGCAGTAACAACAGAGAAGAAGATGCACAAAGGCTAATGTTCATGCCTTAGAAAGCAGCAATTGTAAGCTCAAAAGGAGTCCAAGATCACCCCATGATAATAGCCAAACTGACAGAAAAGAAGATGTAGAAGGATAGATAGAAAGAATTATTACTTGTGAAAAGGAAAATATTACTTACTGTGAAGAAAAAGATATGGAAAAACATGACAACAGAATAACCACTCACAAAAAGAACAAATTTATGTACCAATTGTATTGTATTACCTATTCTACTAATCATATCTTGTAGTAGGATGTTTTAAAAGTAAAACACATATTATGAGCCTTCATAATTGGTGTATACTTTACTCTGTACTATCAACCAATTCAAGCTGAACTAAGTCCCCCAACATGATAATACACGGGGGAGGGGGGGGGGGATATGACACACATGTGTTATCGCTCTGCTAGCAGGGCAAATATACCTGTAAATGCACCACACAGGATTGAATGGCTACAAAAGCTTGTTTAAAAATCTCAAAGGGAAAGGCTTCAGTAGGTATATCATATGGATATTGCTGCAATATGGACATGGATATCAAAAGAATGTCAGAAGGTAACAATATTAAATCTCTTTGAAGAAAGTAGCAAGGAAATAATGTAGAGAGCTTTCAAATTGGAAACAACAAAGGTATAACCTGAAATAGAGAACCAGCCATGAACCAAACAGTGTCTAGCTCCTCATATTCTCTTTTAATTCCATCTGCCCTGTCAAGAACTTCAGCCTACTTCACCAACATAAATCTAGTCTTAACCATGGAGCATAGCATCAATTTTATTTATAAAGGAGATCAATAAAATAATGTGCCAGAATTCAAATGATCACAAAGCATATTTAGTACCTTAGTTGGGCTACCAGTCAGGTAAGCCAATTCAGCCTCAGACCATAAAAGTGGAGATTCCACAGCCAGCTGACCCCTACCTCGCTGACGATCAAGCTCCCTTATATATGGATACCAGAATGACTTCTTTCCTTGCTTCTTCTCATACATCAGGTATAAGGCCAAGCATGCCAATTCCGATAATTTGTTTGTGGTTAAGAGTTCCGCTGTATGAACGATCAAGCAGACAGAAAAAAATATCTTACAATTGGTTCAAGGTAAGTTTTTCATGGAAGCTGAACACCTAAATTAGTCACACTGACATTTATCATGGTTTCACTTATAGCATGCTGAGGGGTTTCACTATCTAGTCAAGCAAAGAAACAGTTTACACAAACACATACATTCCCTACCTGTTTGCTAATACTCTCGAAACTGAATAAGATGGCATAGAAGAGGCAAATCCCTCCCCACCAACACTCCCATAAAGTTGACAGTGCAGATTCAAAGCATTACCAGAAACCGACTGCATGAACAAACATGATTCCAAACACAATATCTTTGTTGCTTTATGGAGTCTCTCCTATGATTGAGAATTGAAAGCTTAAAACAGCTTGCACAAAAAGACTTGCACCATTTGAAATAACGAATGAGGATAACTTCCGCATGCACTATGCATCAGAAAACTGTACGGATAAATGGTAACAAGTGCAAGAGCAGAATAGCAAGATTATAATCTATCTAGTATGAATGAAATTTACTATCTCAACCCATTTTAACCTTTCTAAGTTCACAACACACTAATTGACTACATGAAATCAACAATGAACATTCACCACAGCTAAATCCCCAGCACAATACACAATCAAAAAAGTGCTGAAAACACTCCACCTTACCAAGAGTCTCATTTCCCAAAACCCTCTCGAGTGTAACAACAAGCGAATTGGGCACCGAAACAGCCACATCACTGGCCTGCAAAAAGCTCAAACGCACACAACAATTAATAACGAAAAAAAAAACAAAATGATTTTCAAAAAAAATTCACAAATTATAAAACCCTAAAAAGACCTGAAGATCCTCGCTAGCAGCAACATAATGAATAGGTCGAAGTTTATTGTCATGAGAAGGTCTTTCTTTAAGCACAACTTTGCAAGGAGGCAATCCATTTTTATGCATCCACGACTTCAAATCCCCAAATTCGTCTTCTTCTTCTCCTCCTCTTTTGCTCACAACTTCACTAGTACGTTTCCCATCGACTAATGTTGCAAAGCACAAATTTCTCCGCCGCCGGTAAAATGAAACGGCGCGTTTAGGAAGATTGGAAAATGAAATTGAAACCCTAGAGAGAACAGTAAGAGAAGGTGAAATGCATTTGTTGTGTAAACAAGTGAATTCCATTTTCTTTTCTTTTAGGGTTTAGGATTGATTGCTGAGAGAAGCGATAGATTGTGTGTTTGGAGATTTTCTTTCTTTTTTCTTTTTTCTTTTTTCTTTTTTCTTTTTTGTGCTGTGGGGATAAGAGGATTACAAGAATTTGTTTTCTTTTGTCGATTTCATGAATTGGATTGGAGGTAAACAAAAATATACGTTTTGTTTTTTTTGGGTGGGGTTGCGGTTGACGGAGCTTCACCACCACTACACCCAGGATGTATATTTTAGTACCTAATTTGTATCAACTTTTACAGTTAAGTGTTCATTTTGAATTGAGACAGTAATATTCCGATGTCTAAACTTTGATTTGTTGCTATAGGTGAGTGCTTGCTTTTAATATTTATGAGATTGATCATTGATGTGATAATTTTGAGTGCTCCCATTTAGTATATTGTTGGATGTGTTGAATTTTCATGGAAGAACCTTGCATTGAGTGTCTGCTTGGTATTGTAGTATAAAGTATTTTTTAAAAATAATTTTTGCATGAAAATATATTAAGATAATTTTTTTATTTTTTTTATTTTTGACATCAATATTTCAAAATCATTAAAAAACATAAAAAAATTAATTTAATACCTTTTCAAGCTAAATATATTTTTAAAATGCACTCAAACATAGTTTGAAATAAAAAAAAACAAGTGGCACATGTTAATTTTTAATAATGTTAGGAATTATGATAGGTCTAGTAATAATGATCTGAACTAAACAATTTCTCAATATGATTTTGGCAAATTCTCAATATGATTTTGAAAATAAAGTTTACATCAACAACAATTTTATGACATGAACATATGTCACATGTCAATTTTTAATAATGTTAGGAATATTAACTTACATAAAGGTGTAATAATGATAATAAAAATGTAGTGGTAGGGTTAATATTAAGAAAAAAAAGTAAAGGGATCTTTTAAACATAAAACATAAAGTAAAGAGAAGCATAGTAGAATAAATCTAGTTTAAAATGGTTTCATTCACCCTTATTATATTGAATTTGTATTTTAAAGGTCCTTTTATTACTTTCATCCCCATCCTCGTATGTTTTGTTTTCTTTACTTGGTCATGTCTTTTTGTTTAATATACTTAGGTGATGTTTGATAGTATGGCTGCGTATGAGGTTTAAAGTGAGCAATGGGAATATGTGTTTGGTTACGTTAAAACCGAGTTTTATTTTGGTGAGACCCACTAAGAATTGAGGTTACACCCGAGGTTGAATAAAAGCAAGATATTTGAGCTTTGCAAATAGCAGCTTACCTTATTTCTTAAGATCCACCGACATAACACATCCTAATGAGAAAAATAAAAAGCCATTAGAATATCAAACTCCCCAAAACCTCAACAATTCATCTAAAAAATTAGAGCAAAAATACTTTGTAATCTTTTATTAATCAGTCAAATTCTTCATCTCTCTCATAAAAAAAATTGAGATCTTTTTGTCTCCTCCGACCATCTTCTCTCCTCTATTATCAAAAATAATTTCCCTTTCTTTTTTCTACTCGATAGCTTCTACAATGTAATGATCTTATAGATTTGTTTAAAAAGGTAATTTTTTTTCATTTTTTTATTGTTGTCACTGTGAATAGTTTTTTTGTCTTCTGTACTTGTCTTCCTCAAAATTACTACATGATCTAGCATCTTCTTGTTTTGTAGTTGTAGGGAAAAAAAATGAAGTCTATTTTTTTTTATTGTTTCTCATAATTTCGTATTTATTGTTATGAATCTATTTTTAGATTTGTTGGTTTGGGAGGCACAAGAACAAGGAGATCTTGAAAACTTGTCTATGAACAAAAAGAGAAGGTGATGTAAAATTGATTATGTTTCTTTTTTTACAAATATTTAACTAATTTCATGTTTTAATAATACATGAATTAAAGTTTGGGTGTTATATATTGTTCTTGTTTACAATATTGTGAACATATAGTGCTGTGAGGTAGGTTAATTAACCATTTGCATTACATGGTTTGCATGCCGATATAAAGAAAAAACTTTGGGTGTTGTGAAGTAGGTTAATTAACCATCTGCTTTTCTGGGTCATTTGCATTTCTAGGTCTACAATACTACAAACTTTGTTGATTGTTCTTATTTACAAGATGTTATGTTAGACCCTTTTTTTATTTCATTATGTACTCTATTTTCGAAGATTTCAATTAAGTCTTTTGCTGACATCAGAAAAACTTAGAGGGGTTATGCAATGAGAAAGAGAAAGATAGGAGGGAGAGAGAGAGAGAGAGAGATGATCTTTCAAGATCTGTAAATGTTGGACAGCAGACCTGTTATGGCCTGTTTGAGAGTGTGGTTGAGGTTGCTTTTCAAAGTTCTTTTCATTTCGAAATGCATCAAAATAATGTTTTTTCATTTTAAAAAAATTATTTTTGAGATCAGCATATCAAAACGATCCAAAACATAAAAAAATTAATTTTTAGCAAAAACAAAATTTTTGAATTTTTTAGAAACGCGAATTGGCCCGCATTTCCAAACACTCTTGTAATTAGAAAAGCAAAGAAATAATTATTTGAGTTAAAATTTTACATAAACAAATACATATTCAATTATGGTTTTGTGCATGTGAATTGGCATAAATTAATATATAATAAGAAATTAATTTTCTAAGTTTGTATACCGACCAAATTAATATACATAAATGTATACTCCATAAGGTTCTTCTTCCATAAGAAAATTGAGAGGAAATCTTGTAAATTCATCCTTTGAATCCAAAAAAAAAAAGTGAGAGTAAGTGAACTAAGAGTGCTTCAAGTAAGATCTAGTAAGAAAACTTTGAGAAAACTTTGAGAATTTACTAGTAGGAAGGGAAGGGTTAGAAGAAGGAAGGAAGGAGAAAAAAAAAGGGGTTGTTCTCAATCTCTTGACTCATTGTTTTGTAATAGAAGGTAACAAGCTCTCTTATTAAGTCACTTGAATTTGTTTGTGTTTTTCTTGAATAATTGAGATTTTAGAATACCTTAGTATAGGTTTAAGAAATTTGTTAAATAATGATAGGTAGAGGCATTTTGTGTTTATAGTGGCTGGAAATGATGGAAAAATGCACAGGAAATGAATTTATACTTGTTGAACTTAGAAATCAAAACTAAACAGGTTGTCTCTCAATTTCTCTATTAAGCTTTGGACCCTAATATGACAGAAATTGAGATACTTTTCTTCATAGAAGTTATAGATATGGATGTTACCTTTCAAATGAAAAAGACTTTGCTTATAATGGAGTGACAAAACACTAAATATGGAAGAAAAACTAAAGGTAGGTCAAAAACTGGGAATTAGCAGGATAAATTTTTAAGTTTCTGAAATTTGTGAATTTAGGCATGTAGATGGAAAAACTCGGTATATTCATCTTCATGAAAGTTGTAGATATTGATGTTACCTTTCAAATGAAATTGACATTGCTTAAATTGGAGAGATAAAACTCTAAATATGGAAGAAAAACTGAAGATAGGTCAAAAACCAGGAATCAGCAGGATAAATTTTTGGGTTTCTAAAATTTATGCATTTAGGCATGTATTGAAATTTAAATTAGTATAACTATTGGTACAGGTGAAATTATAGGAAATAGACAAGAGCAGGGGATGACTAGCAGAGCACAGATTTTTAGTAGGTGTTTGACACTTAGATCTCTAATTTAAAGTATTGTTTAATTCTTTAACTTAGTCCCTAATAAGATGTAGTTCAAATTTTTATATTTATATGTAGTGCTTAAATGATGGTTGAACCAGTTCCTGGTTTGAGACTGACACCTGGTGAATGGACTGATGATTGGATCAGTGTCTTGGTTTGGAAATGGTGCCCTGCGAATGGGCTGATGGTTGGACCAAGGTCCTAGTTTGGAACTGATGCCCAGCGAACTAGTTAGTATTAAAGTAAGCCTCTCTGTACACAATTAAAATCATTGGCTTGTTAGTGAAAAATGCATATCTGACCTCACCCTCTCTAGCATAAAAATTCGATTGTTTCTTTAGCTTTTCCAAACAATTCTCATCACCCTTCCTGACTTTCTTCACTCCTCTTGTCTTACCTCCACTCTTGGCCAGATTTGAGTGTTTTCGAGTAGTTGTTGAATGGTATAAATTTTTTAGAGTGTTGGCCAAATGGGTTGTAATGGTGTTTTAGGTATTGGTTGAATCTAATGGTCTTATTTCCCCTTGGTTCCTTACCTTGATTTTCTCTCCCTATAGCTTTATGCTCTCATTCCAGCTTTATTTGATCATTATACATATGTTTGGGTTATGGGTGATTATTTTCGGTTCGGTTTGGTTTTTACCTTAAAAAACAACCAAACCGGTTTTAAAAAAAACTGAAATCGAACAGAAACAGAGTCAAACTGACCGATTTCGGTCTGGTCCGGTTCGGTTCGGTTCTTAATTTCAAAAAACCAAGAAAACCTATAAGCTCATATTTCTTTTCGAACTCGCTAGATGCCTTTTCACAAATGTTGTTTTCCCTAAATTGTGCAAACAACCAAAAACCAAAAATCAACACCACTGATTTCAATTAAAAAATAAAAATAAAAATAAAATCAATATCCCAAATCCAAAACTTTGCTGCAAATCAAAACCTTAAATTTCTTGCAAAATAAACATGGTTTTTCCTATATTTTTCAAATACCCAAATGCCAAAAATCCAAACCTGATTTTTTAAAATCAAAATCCCAAATCTTCTTATATAGATAAATCTTATCTTCTCTGCATTTAAAAGAATATCCAGAAGCCTAGAAGCTGAAAAACAAAACCCATGTTTTTTTTATATAAAAAATATCAAAAAGAATGTTGACAAGATAAGCTGAATATCTTATCTTCTCTGCATTTAAGAGAATGTTGACAAGATTGAAGATGCATATATGATTGGCTGGTTGTTTTGGATCTCTGCCACTCTATGTTTCTAAGTCTAGGGAGAGGGAGAGAAAGAGGGAGAAGGAGAGGCGAGAGGGGGATAGCTAGGGTTACTGCTGGGCAAATTATTTTTTCTATTTATAGTACCTTTTTTTGAACCGGTTCGTTTGGTTTGGGTTAACCCGTTTTTGCCTTACAAAACCGAACCAAACTAGAATTGTTTTTAAATATTTTAATCGGTTTTTTTTTGTTCGGTTTTTGCAGTTATTTTTTTTCGGTTTTCTCGGTTTAATCGATTTCTTGGTTTTTTTTATCACCCCTAGTTTGGGTGTAAGAGGTACAAGAGTTATGGTTTTACCATCTTTTACAATGGTATACCTATTTTAACCCCATCATAAATTGCCATCCTATCATATTTGATGCGAATTAGCCCAACACCAAGCATAATCATGCTAACGACCCATTGAAAGTGCCAATTGGGCCAATCACAAGAGTTAGGGCAAAGAAGCTTAAAGAAGCATTGAATGGACTTATTTAGAACATACGGAGCAAAATAAACCTAGAGGGGTTTGAGACTTTTAAAGAGCATGAAGGACAACCTTTAATTCATCTAGTTCAGGTCCAAGAAGAGCCCAATTTGTGTGGAACAATGGGTTGATGTGTTCGGCCCAATACCAACCTTGTTAGGCTTGTTTTTTTTTTCCTAATGCTACAAGGATAAAAATTCAGCAATTTAATCTCCTAATTAAGTAAGGAAGTTGGTCATATCTTATTCCTAAAGAGGGGAGAACTATTTGATGTTTTTCCTAAGTTAGGAAGGAAAGTAATTAAATCAGCAACAAAGGAGGAAATTTGTTTTCTTATTTGTCCAAGTTAAACAAGGAAATCCAAGCTAATCAAGGACATCAAAGGGGGGCAGCAACACAAATTTTTCAAATTAGATTTTTCCTAATTTATTTAAGACTTCTTAAGAGTGACAAATCTGATTCTAGCATATTTAAGATGCTAATTTTTGAATTTTTATTATTTTCTTCTTAGTTTTTGGGTTATTATTACTTATTTGAGCCAATTATAAGTGGGCTTCATATAAGTTCACCTAAGGGGGGTCCATTAGGGTTTCTTTTAAGTCCAGAGTTAGTATAAATAAAAGCATAACCAAACATGTAAGGTCACACAATTTTCATAAGAGTGACAAATCTGATTCTAACATATTTAGGATGCTAATTTTTGAATTTTTATTATTTTCTTCTTAGTTTTTGGGTTATTATTACTTATTTGAGTCAATTATAAGTGGGCTTCATATAAGTTCACCTAAGGAGGGTCCATTAGGGTTTCTTTTAAGTCTAGAGTTAGTATAAATAAAAGCATAACCAAACATGTAAGGTCACACAATTTTCATATCAATGAACTTCTTTGCTGCACTTATTGTGTGTTGATGGGATAATCTCCCATCCTTGGTTCTCTAAAGGACTAAAAATGACTTATCGAAGAACAACTGTCTTCGTGGCGTCATCCTTATACTTTTCATTCGTGAATCAATATTCATTGGGTGGGGGTCTCCGTTTCCAATAGTGTTGGTACCTAGGTACAAGTTATCTTTGTGTCACACTCCTATCAAACCTGATTTACTTGGCTTTCCGGGAATTGGTGTTTTTGCGTATGGGTTGCGTGACCATGTGATCACGAGGTTCGCATCAATATTGCCATGGTCTCCCTAACAAGAAGTGGCTTTATTTTTTTGGATAAGGTAAGTATATTAACCAAAAAAATAGCAAAATACAATAAAGGGTATAAACCCTATAAGGGGCATCGACGGACAAACTCGCTTACCCGAAACAAAATGTAGATGCAATAAAGGGTCTTAGGGCATTAGGTGTTGAGACACTCCTACTAGCTTAGTAACTGAGGTTGCAGATACTAAAATGTAGATAGTGCAATGTTTGATTCCTTTAAGCTTTCTCTTCAACCCATGTAACAAGCATTAAGTCAATAGCTCCCAAGTCAGTTGACTTTAGGGTATTAGGTGTTAAAACACCCCTTTGGGCTTAATTGCTTAGGTTAAGGAGGCTACAAAACCAAACTTACATGTCTGATTATGCCTTTATTTATACTAACTCTAGACTTAAATAAACCCTAATGGATCCCTCTTGGGTGGACTTATATGAGACTCATTTACAATTGACCCAAATAAGTAATAATAACCTAAAGACATAATAAAAATATGAAAATTACTATCTTAAATATGCTAGAATCAGATTTGTCATTCTTAAGAAGTTTCAAATAGACTAGGAAATTTGATCAGAAGGTAGAATTAATCTTGAAGTCTTCTTTCTTTATTGTAGCTATAATGAATAAGGAATCCTTGTAAGAAACTGATTCTGAAACATATATGAATCCTTGTCATATTTGGAAATTATATTGTAGCCCATTAAAAATCCTTGTAGACCTAGGAGATTCCTAAAACAAGCTGTCACATCCTTGTAGGACAAGAATCTTAGCCAAATAGGAAGTCCACAAGTCGAAAGGAAGTAAATAACAAAATTCGTATAGCCTCTATTTACCATTATTGTGATGTCTTCCTGAACTCCGATTGATTTACAATTTTAACCCAAGATAGACAACATGTCAAGAGACTCCATGTAAACTTGCAGCCCGATCCAACGGTCAGATTGAGAATTATGACAGTTGCTGTGAAACTGGATAGTTATGCATTTTACGTTAGAATCTGCATCTAATTTTTTTTTATTGCCCATATTGTATCATTCCCTCTCTCTTCAAGATGATTCGTCCTCTCTCTTTTATCTATCATCATTACAGCATTGCTCCTCTCCTTTTGAAGCTTGCTGGGCATCGACTAATGCCGTTAACACATTAAATTCTTGTTGCATCTCCCCTAGAATACGACATAGACTCTTGGTTTCTTTTTTGAGAACACTAATCTCTTCTTGTTCCATAATACCTCGTTAGAATACATGAAATCCTGATTGTACTACTCCCTTTGCATTTTTTTTATATCAGAACTTAAAACAAAAGCTAATGATAGTAAAGAAAGTAAGAAGACACTAAGGACTGAAAACTGACCCAAAATTACAAGGATTTTCAATTGATGAACGTAATAAACCCCTTTAGACAAAAAAAAAAGACCCTAAACCAAACGACTTCCAAATGGTCTGAAATTTGATATTTGGAGTGAATTCACGCGAAGAATCCAAAATATAAAGTTTGATTTAATTTTGAATTGATTTGATATATGGATGTGAAACTGACGCGAATCAGCCCCGTTTTGGGAGTGTGATTGCGGTTGCTTTTGGAAGTGCTTTTCATTCTGAAATGCATCAAAATGATATTTGTTCATTTTTTAAAAATCATTTTTAAGATCAGCGCATCAAAACGATCCAAAGCATATAAAACAGAAGTGAAACAAACCCCTTTGTCCTAAATAACGTTTTTTTATTCCAAAAAAGAAATTTTGGACAGAAAGACTAATATGACACCTTTTTTTTTAATTCTAAAAGACTCAAATTCAATGCAATTTATCAAGAATAACGTAGGAAGAAGACAATCTAACCGAAACTGATTTGAAATAAGATCAGACCCGAAATAAAAACAATACAAAGAAAAATTGACGTGGAAGATAAAATAAACAAAAATACAAGAAATAAAATGATATAACCTGATTAATAGAGCCAAGCTCTGATACCAAATGATGTGAACCTTCACGTGGCCATGCAAAAACACCAATTCCTGGAAAGCCAAGTAAATCGGGTTTGATAGGAGTGTAACACCAAGATAACTTGTACCTGGGCACCTGTACTATTGAAAACAGAAACCCCCACCCAACGAATATTGATTCACAAATGAGAAGTATAAGGATAATACTGCGAAGTTAGTTGTTCTTCGATAAGTTGCTTTTTTTAGTTTTTTAGATAACCAAGTAAGGGGAGATTATCCCACTAACACACAACAAGCGCGACAAACAAGAAGTTTTATTAATATGAATTGTCTAACTTACATGTCTAGTTATGCCTTTATTTATACTAACTCTAAACTTAAATAAACCCTAATGGACCCTCCTCAAGTGGACTTATATGAGGCCCACTTACAATTGACCCAAATAAATAATAATAACCTAAAGACATATAAAAATCAAAAAATTACTATCCTAAATATGCTAGAATCAAATTTGTCACCCTTAAGAAGTTCCAAATAGACTAGGAAATCTGATCTCAAGGTAGAATTAATTTTGAAGTCATCTTTCCTTGTTGTAGCTAGGATGAATAAGGAATTCTTGTAAGAAAATGATTTTAAAACATTTATGAATCCTTGTAGACTTGGAGATTCCCAAAACAAGTTGTCACATCCCTGTAGGAAAAGAATCCTAGCCGAATAGGAAGTCCACAAGTCAAAAGGAAGTAAATAACAAAATCCTAGCCAAATAGGAAAACATGTTAGGAGACTCCACGTATAAGTTTAGTCTGAACCAACGGTCGGATTGAAAATTATGACAGTAGTCGTGAAACTGGATTGTTATGCATTTTACGTCAGAATCCACATATGATTGTTTTTTTTATTGCCCTGATCATATCAAAATATCTCTTCTAATGTACTCAGACCACTTGGTAAGGCAATGCAGGCGTCAACATGATGAAATATTGCAGTCATTCGTTCAGACATTGTGAAGACCTGTAGATCCATTCTAATTATTTTTTTGATGATGTCCACTTTGGCTAAAGCTTTTGGAATGATACCTAAAACTTGACTACCTCCTAAAAATACAGTTGTTGATAAACCAAGGCTACCTCCTCCATCACTAAATGAATCTTTCTCTCAGCTAGTACCCGACAAAGATGATTTGCTGTTCCTAAACACTCATTTTCTTTCAAAAGACTGGATCCACAAAAAACAAAAATATTTTTTATTTTATGAGCTGAGGAACTTGCTATTTCTACACACTTCTATATCTGTTGAATGTATGGGTTGAGTAGAAATAAAGGGAAGGAAGAAAAGATTTATAGATGAGAAATTGAAAATGCAATCATACCACTTATATATAGGCTAGCTGGAGTCATTCTTTTTTTGTTAGAACATATATATGTACAAGGAGTTGTGATTGTGGCTCACATCTTCCCTTGGTTTTACGTCCAAAAACTGCTTAAACGCTCTTTATGGGTTGGGGACAAGCTTCTCATCTAGTTTTCTTAAAAATTGACAAATATGGTCTTTTTTAGTCAGATTCCCAAGATTATGTCGATCATATTATTTATGAAAATGAGGCCATAAATCATGAATCACAGGATGCATATCTCCACTATGATGCATCTCAAGAGTTAATAGAAGATTATCTAAAGACTCCTTACTCAGGTCATCCTTAATGAATTGTATTTTATCTTCACGATTTATAGATATTATTCCTAAAGAATGACATTGTGCATTACATGTCCATCTAGCACATCTATGACAGACTTTCAGTTGTTTTGCATAACGTTACTTCTCAAAAGTGCTTTTACATGTCCTAGGCATGTATGAAATAAAAGAATTCGAAGACTCGCTTGATAATTGGACATTTGCTTCAATTATCTAGCGAATATCTTCAGGAATTCCATGATTTATTAACAACCTCGGTCTTTCACATCTAGCATGGTAAATTTTTGTAATCACATTTTGAGGCAAAATAGAAAAGTACTTTTTCAATCTTTCAAAAGTGGTGTCCATTTTTCAAACAAGAAGTGGAGCAGAAATGCAAAAGAAAAGAGAAGGAACAAAGAATTAAACAAATATATACTGAAGGAACCAACTAAAGAGTCACGGAGTACTGTTATCTGCCATTAGATCCCGTTTATAAAGAGTTACTGAGACTAGCAAAACAAAAGTCACATAAAAAAGAAACACAAAAACAATGTGAGAAAAACAAAATAATCAATCTTTATAAATAGGATCACTTAAACTAATAGATTCATTATCACTATGAAAATGATCAAATTAAGCTTTCAAACGATACCCATTTACCTTAAAAACATTGTCATTCTTTGAATTCTCAATATTAAAGGCCTTATAAGGATACACATGATTCACAATAAATAAACCGCTCCATCTTGATCTTAGCTTTCCAGGAAAAAGTGAAGTCGAGAATTACAAAGCAAAAACTTTTGACCAACATTAAATGTTTTTCTCAAGAATCTCTTGTCATGAAACTCTTTGATTCTTACTTTATAAATTTTTAATTCTCATATGTAGCATTTCTTATTTCCTCGAGGTCATTTATTTGTAACTTACACAGTTGGCTAGCATCATCAATGTTTGAATTGAAAGCTTTAATAACCCATTAAGCTTTATGTTCAAGTTCCATAGGCAACTGACAAGGTTTTTCATAAACCAAACCATAAGGTGACATACCTAATGATGTTTTAAAAGTAGTTCGATAAGTCCAAAATGCATCACTAAGTCTTAAAGTCTAGTCCATCCGATTAGGGTTCACTTTTTTTTTCCCAAGATTTGTTTGATCTCCCTATTAGCAAGTTCTACTTGTCCACTTGTCTGAGAGTGATAAGGGGTGACAACTTTATGTGTGATTCCATATTTCTTCATTAAAGATTCAAAAGGCTTGTTGCAGAAATGTGTTCCACCATCACTTATCATGGCTCGAGGGATTCCAAACCGACTCAAAATATTTTCTTTCAAAAACTTGATCACTATTTTGTGATCATTATTTCGACCTAGAATTGCCTCTCTCCATTTTAAAACATAGTCTACTGTGAATAATATGTATAAAAAACCAAATGATGGAGGAAATAGACCCATGAAATCTATACCCCAACAATCAAAAATTTCAATAACAAGAATATGATTCAAAGGCATCATATGATGTTTTGAATTAGATCTTATCTTTTGATATTTTTCACAAATTTTGCAGAATGCATGCATGTCCTTGAACATGGTGGGCCAATACAATCCACATTGTAAGATTTTTACAGTCGTCTTCTTTGATGTGAAATAACCCCCACATGCCCCAGAATGATAAAATTTAAAGACACTACTTACCTCATTGTCTGGGAATGCATCTTCAAAATATTTGATCAGGACAATATTTGAATAACTAAGGGCCATCCCAATAAAAGTTCTTCACTTTGTTCAAAAACTTTCATCTGTCTTAGGTACTCTATTGAGCTGGCAAATATCTTGTTGCACGAAAATTGATAATATTAGCAAACCAAGACATTGTAGAAATAGAAATTAAAGATTCATCATGAAAGTAATCATTGATTGGTGTGATGTTAGATGTGGAATCTATTGTCAATCTTGACAAATGATCATCGACAATATTTTTGGTGTCTTTCTTGTCCTTGATTGTGTGATATCGAATTCTTGAAGTAACAAAATCCACCGCACTAATCTAGCCTTAGAATCCTTCTTAGGAAAAAGATATTTCAATGTTGCATGATCACTAAAAACAACAACAGGTGAGCCAACAAGATAAGATATGAAATTTTCACATGCAAATACTATTGCAAGTAATGACCAATCACATAAATGAAGGGATCGATTGGTGAGCTTAACTATTGAAATTGAGAAGATGACTAAGCTTAGATAAGAGATGCTGGTTCAGTCCAAACTGGAATATTGTTTAGTCATTGGGTCATATCTAGAGCTGTAGATCTTGGATTTTAGTTTGGTTTATATGGATAGAAAGCTAAGACATAGGCCTAAAACATTCAAGAGAGTCCAAGACTCAATTCTGCTGTTTGGAAGTCCAAATCGTAGTATCAAAAGAGAAGTCTGAATCTGTCCTACAACCCAAACATTGTTCAATGTTCAGCCCATATCTCAAGTTCTAGAAGTCTAAATGCACCGATTCTTTTTTTTGTTGGAAAGTTGAGACAATTTCCTAGAACTTTCATAAGACAATCTGTTTAAATTTTGAAGTTTGCAATGATGTTTTGTTCAGATAAGAAGATAAGGATTGTCACCAAGTCAAGATATGGCCACCCAATCAACAATTAGTCATTAAAGCAATAGTTCTGAATTTTGGATTATAAAAAGATGCATTTTCCATGCATTTAGGTATCTTGGTTTTCAGATCAAGATTATGTTCTTGCTCTCTCTCTTTATATTTTTATAATGCTTAAGTTTTGTTTATATTAATCTCTTGTTTATGCTTTTTATTTCCTTTCCTTTACTTAGTTAACTGATATCTTATTGATGTTCTTATCTAGTTTATTTATGTTTCTCTCTTTCATTATGTTTAGCTAAGTTTATTATGTTAAGGTGAAAAGGTTACACTAATGGTGTAAGAATAAGTATAGTATAAACTCAACATGGACTTTAATGTTTGATACTAACATAGTTTGTATTTGTTATCATGTTCACTTTTAATACTTTGCTTATTAAATGGTTAATCTAGATTTATATTGTATAACCCTTGGTATAATAAATACTTAGCACTTTCATAGTCCAACCGTATGGCACAACCGACACCTGTACTATAAAAGGAACTTGATTTGTTGTTAACATAAGTTATAACGATGAATATCTGACAACATTTACAAGTATTAGCATTATTCAAATAAGATAACTAATGTAATCATGCTAACAATTTATAATCCGATTAGAACCTCCTTTGTGTGTGGTTTCCAGTTGAGTAATAAAAAGAGTTTATACTATACTTGTTTGAAATACCATTAGTGGATTCTCTAACCTTGTCAATTATTTTATCCTTGTTTAATCGTTATATCAATATCACATCTCAAAGCTCTCTTCAACTCCTTTTCTGTTATTATCTATTTTTTATTTATAGTTTATATAGTTAACCTCCTTGTGGTTCGACCCCAGTCTTGCCGGGTTATTTATTACTTCGACACTCCTACACTTGGGATAAGACATCAACTCTTTGATCGTGTCAGCAAGAGCAGAAGTAAGCAAGTTCTTGAGTTTAACAAAGGCTTCTTTACAATGTTCGGTCCATTCAAAACATTGTCATTTGTTAGAACGTTGCACAATGGCTTAGATAGTACACTAAAAATCTTTGGTGAGCCTTTTATAAAAACCAGCATGTCCTAAGAATGATCTAACATAACAGATTTTGGTGTTAGCAAGTTGACAATTAACTCGATTTAAATTTGTCAACCTTAATTCATGTTGATAAAACAATATGACCAAGTATAATGCCATTTGTTACCATAAAATTACATTTTTCCCAATTCAACACAAGATTCTTCTCTTCACACCTGTTCAAAACCTTTTCCAAGTTAGTTAAACAATCATCAAATGAATCACCGAAAACAGAAAAATCATCCATAAAAATCTCAACAAAACATTCAACCATATCACTAAATATGCTAAACATGTATCTTTGAAACGTGGCTGGTACATTACATAATCCAAAAGGCATCATTTGATGTGCAAAAGTACCAATCTACATGTGAAAGTAGTTTTCTCTTGATCTTCAAATTCAAATTCAATTTGGTTGTAACCTGAATAGCCATCTAGGAAACAATAAAATTCATGACCTGCAACTCTTTCTAGATTTTGATCTATGAAAGGTAAAGGAAAATAATCTTTTCTAGTCATTGAATTAGGTTTCCTATAGTCAATGCACATGTGCTAACCAATAATAGTCCTCATTGGAATTAACTCATTTTTCTCATTTGTTATCACAGTGACTCCTGACTTCTTAGGTACAACTTGGGTATGACTTACCCATTTATTATCATAAATAGGATAAATGATTCCATTATCTGAAAGCTTAATGACTTCATTCTTCATTACTTCTTTCATATTAGGATTAGGCCTTTATTGCATTTCTCTAGAAGGTTTAACATTTTCCTTCAAATAAATCATATGTGTGCAAATCAAAGGAATAATTCTTTTTATGTTAGTTATGGTCCATCCTAATGCGTTTTTGTGTATTTTCAGAGTATGTAATAACTTACCTTCTTGATGTGCATGAAGTTTGGAAGAGATTATTACCGGAAAAGTTTCAATTTCTCCCAAAAAATGAGTATTTGAGATTAAATGGTAACGACTTCAAATCAAGTTTTGGTGGTTGAACACTTGAAGTTATGGACTCAATTGATCATGTTGACAATTCCTTAATTTTTGGTCTCCAACTATTTGCCTTTGATTCTTCCTGAAAATAAACCATTTGCAAATCTTCAGATTCATTAAACTCAGTTTCAGTAGAAGTTGTTTCAAATTGATTATAAACTAATTTTTCAATAACGTCTACTTCTTGTAAATCATTATAATTTCCAAGTTGCTTGCAAATGTTAAAAACATTCATCTCCAATGTCATGTTTCCAAAAGATAACTTTATCAGTCAATTCTTATAATTAATTAATGCGTTAGAAGTTGCAAGAAATGAATGTCCTAAAATTACTAGAATTGAATTACATGCTTCAAAAAGCTGTGTATCCAAGACAATAAAATCCATACGATAAATGAATTTATCAACTTGTACTAACACATATTTAATTATTCCTCTAGGCACTTTTACAGATCTATCAACAAGTAAAAGAGTTACAGAAGTTGGTTTTAACTCACCTAGATTGAGACTTTGAAAAATCAAATATGAAAGTAAATTAACACTAGCTCCAAGATCAAGTAAAACTTTTTCAATTTTATGTTCTCCAATAAAG
>Ga0325410_1002023_pt1 | contig 22608 bp, 21 predicted proteins | sample PopdelMetagenome_16_FD_206182 | JGI IMG/M metagenome (GOLD analysis project Ga0325410, IMG submission 206182) | Populus deltoides microbial communities from Bellville, Georgia, United States - Xylem-PdIQD-R3 | ecosystem: Host-associated > Plants > Phyllosphere > Stem > Wood/Secondary xylem...
CCTGTCCTGTCTCTGTCGCTGTCTCCTTCACGTGGAAATTGCTTTCTTCTTTAAAAAAATTCCTTCGGCTGGTTCCTTTTCCAATACAATCCATTTTTTGGCTTCTCGAGGCGCTCTTTCTTTCTCTGTCTTTATACATTCAGAACGACAGCACGTAGAATTTAACGGGTATCGAATTTTTTGTTCTGGTTTAGAGAGGGTGAAAGAGAAAGAAAGATAGAGCATTTGACTGATATTCTCTTCTCTTCTCTTCTCTTCTCTTCTTCAAGCAATGGAGACCCCAAAAACACAGCAACAGTACATCAACGACTTGTCAATTTCTAGTAAGTAAAGACTTTTCCTTTTTTCGTAGTAAATATCTGCTTGGTAGATTCACTAGAAAATTAATGGGAATGAGGAGGAAAAGAGAAAAACTACATTTCTTTGTTAGTATTTCTTTTCTGGGTTTTTGAGAACTGACTTTTTTTTTGTGTGGTTTTTTAGAGTGAGCTTAATGCAACAATGATGGAAATTAAGAAACTTAAAAATGGGTTTTCCGAATTTTGTTTTATATTTTCATAATTGAATTAAAGGATTTTATGTTAACGTAAGGTTTAGGGAATTAAGAACTTATAAAGGGCTTTTGACCTTTTATTTTATTTTATTTTGTTACATTGTGAGTTAAAGGTCTATTTTTAAAACTGTTTACGTTTTGCAGGAATCAGAGAGAAACAAAGACAGGAATTAGAGAATCTAACACTAGCAACACAGCCTATAAAGACCCTGACATATTTTGTATTGGCTATAGTTCAATGTCTCCAGAGATTGTTTACAAAAAGTGGTTGGCTTTTGCTTCTGATAAGTGTCTTTATAGGAAGTATTGGTATTCTTGTCATCACCACTGGTAGCCCTTATCAAGAGGTAACGTTTTATTCCCTTACTTCTTCTTTTTTGTAGATTTTTGTGATTTTTATTGAGTAATTGATACCCATATGTGAATTCTTTAGAAGAAAAAAAAAAAAAACTAGCGGTGATAAGTTTGCTGAAAATGTTAAAATGGATTGTTGATGTTGCTAGAAAGTATTATTTGGTTGGTGGGTTTTTATTGTGGATTTTGTTACTTGCAGATTTAAGCTTATTTCCCCATTCGTAAAATGCTTCCATTTTTTTTGTTTTCAAGTTGAAACTAAAAGGCTGTTTTCTTATTCTGATTTCAAGTTCTTGATGATACTGCAGCATGTCCATGAAGTTGTTAATTATCTTCGATTTGGACTCTGGTGGTTGGCACTTGGTGTAGCATCATCAATTGGTCTAGGTAAAGAATTGCTCATGTTTTCTATCTTATTTCCTGTTTCTTTAATGAATTTTTCCAGATGATTTGCAGGGATTATATTTCATACTTTTGAATGAGGGTTTATCTCAAATTTATGTTGAGCATTTCAATTCATGCATACAATTTTTTGTGAACTTGAAACACATGGAAAGGAACTTGCTGCCATAGGTTTACAGGTTACAAAAATGTTTCATGGAAAAATAGCAAATCAAGATAGGAATCTGACACTAAATGCATTCAAGTTTGACTCTTACACTTGAAAAGAAAACCTTAGGTTGGTACAGACTAATGATCATCAGCTAAAGATGATAATATACATGAAGTTTCAAAGACATGAGCTTCGGAGTTCAGACTCATCTATGTGCTATATTTAAGCTACTTAAATAGCATGTACCATAAAGAAGCTTTTAGACATTTTCCAAGGGATTTGTGGCCAATAATCTCAGTTCTCACTCAGATTAAGCAAACAAATGCTCCCACGGAATGGATTCTTGTCTCATTTTCTAATACGGTCCTGATTCATTTGATCTTGTTCAAATGATTTTACATGGAAAGTTTTCGAAATTTTGAACCTTTTCTTCTCTGCAGGATCTGGTCTGCATACATTTGTTCTGTATTTAGGCCCACATATTGCTCTATTTACAATTAAAGCTGTACAATGTGGTCGAGTTGATATAAAAAGTTCTGTATATGATACGATTCAACTATACAGCGGTCCTTCATGGCTGGACAGAAACTGCACTGCATTTGGACCTCCAATGTATTCATCATTAGAAGGCTCGAGAATTCCACTGACCAGCATTTTGCCTCAGATTCAACTTGAGGCTCTTTTGTGGGGGATCGGAACTGCACTTGGGGAGCTTCCTCCATATTTCATATCAAGAGCTGGTGACTATTCTGAATCATGTCTTTATGTTAATGTCTTGGACAATCATTTTCCTGGAAAGGCCTTTGCACGTCTGTGTGTGTTCTGTACACACACGCACACACATATCCTAGATGCTGGAATTTTCTTAACAGAATATAAACTAAATTTGTGCTTGTGGATTTCAAGTGCCACTTGGATTGTTCCAAGGATTCTTTGACCCGTGGAAACATATTAAATTTTCTTGGGGATTCTTTGCTCCTTATTTCCTACAACTATGATAATGCTCAAGTTATTACAACTATTGAAGTTTAAGCTATTACAAATATTGAAATGGATAGGTCTTTTCTTCTTGCTTGCTTTAAGTGCCCAAATTGACAAGTTTGACTTGGATTCATGTGCAGTGATATCTGTTGCTGTGTGGATTTAAGATTTATGAGCGATTTTATAAACAAGTATGCCTTTGTGTTGAGAGGTTGTGCACATAACATTATTAAAAGAATGGTTTGGGAAAATTATAGCTCGTTGAGAAGTTGATTTTGATTGATTGATAATTGTTGGGGTGGCTTTGGACCTAAGGTGTTTCATCACGCGAGTCTATTGAATTTGTATATTAATGGTCACCATTGAATTAGTCACTTCCTGTGGGTTTCTTAGCACTGCAAGGGAAGGGAATTCAGTCCCTGACAACATTTTTCTGTCGTCTGAATTGCGTTGTCATTTTTTTGTTGCTACAAGATAGCAGTATTACTCATTTCACTGCTATGTGATTCTAATTAATTTAGTTTTATCTTGAAATGTGTGTGCAGCTAGCATGCCAGGTAGCAAGCTGGAAGTAATGAAAGAATTCGAGTCTTTTTCAGCAGAAGATCATAACACAGTCATGGCCACTCACATGAAACAGATTAAAAACTGGCTCCTTTCACATTCACAGTATCTGAACTTCTCCGCAATTTTAGTCCTTGCTTCGGTAATTTTTTTCTCTCTTTCTTTTTTGTGATGAGACCTTGGGAATCATTATAATGATTTCCTTTTGTAGCACAAGATTTGCAACTGCAGTTATTCTGCCTGATTTAACTCATCAAGTAATTTTGTGTCATTGTAGAGGAAGTTAGGAAGTATGACAGAATTATCTACTTGCATAAATGTAGTAACTATCTTTTTTTTTTCCTTGTCTATGTTGGTCCCATGCTGGCAGTTGCAACTATTCATACCTGCACTCCCTATTCTTTCTCAAACGCAAATGTCAAATTCTGGTTATATTTTTTTCATGAAAAATTCTTTTTTGATCAACGATCTTATGGCTAGCACCATCAACACTCTAGTTGAATTTGCAATTTGCAATTAAATGGTATACTGCAGGTGCCAAATCCTCTTTTTGACCTTGCTGGTATCTTGTGTGGGCAATTTGGAGTTCCATTTTGGAAGTTCTTCCTCGCGACATTGATAGGAAAGGCACTCATCAAAACACACATTCAGGTTCGCAAAGCTCTATTTTCTCCTGCTACATGATTTGATGCACGTGTTACTTATGCAAACACACCGCACCATCTCCAATTGGTTGCTGCAGGTTCTCAATTTTTTGTGAAATTTTTTTTGGTTCAATTTATATTGATCATTGGTTAACATTGGTTATGTTGTCTTTATTATTGCAGACAGCTTTCATCATCTCAGTATGCAACCATCAACTCCTTGACTTAATAGAAAATGAGCTGATTCGATTGCTCAGCTTTGTTCCTGGACTTGCCACGGTCCTGCCAAAACTTATTGCAAAACTACAAATTATTAGAAACAAGTATATGGCACCAACACCTCCAGTCTCAAACGTTGAGGTAATATGACTGAACTATAGAATCAGAACACACATTTGCCTACATTGGCTGCCGTTGTACTTTTGGCATTGGTATCATTTATCAAAGAATGGATTCTGATTCTATTCCTTGATTTCAAAAATTTCAAATCATTGCTATAAATGTATATTCTCGATTGCAGAAGCTTGCTTGCACATGTAATCATGAAATACCTTAATTCACCATGTGTTTGAGCCTGCACATGTGTGCCCGTGCAATCTATAGATACATGCTCAAAGAGTTGCATATAGTCTGAAAATGCTCTTTACCTAGAGGTGTTTCGAGATGCAATGCTTAGATATGTATTTTATGCGCCTCCAGGATTCCCTTGATGTTTGCTTGTTCTAATGTGCACTAAGGTACTTTCTTTTAATTTCTTAGGTGAAGAAATGGGACTTCTCATTTGCTTCGATATGGAACACTGTCATATGGCTCATGCTCATCAGCTTCTTCTTCAAGATTGTGACAGAGACTGCCCAGAGCTTTCTGAAGGAACGGCACGAAAAAGAGCTGACATTGTCCAAATCCTCTTCTGCATCAAGCCCTTCCTCATCCAAAAACACATGAGCGTCTGAACCAGCTCGCAGAAGCTTATTTTTACTTATTCAACAGCATATATTTCTCTTTTCATGTGGTCATTTTAACTGTGGTGGCAGAAAATTTTTTATCTGTCACGAGCATACAAAACCACGATAGAAGGAAACATAAAGGGCACACTAGGTTTGTCAAGGTGCCAATGCCAATAGTATCTTTCAATTACTCAGTGAAACACTAATCTTGAGAGATGACTATTACTTCTAGAAAATTATCTAAAAAATTCCAGGGCTCTTGTTTTAAAAAGTTGAATTCAAGTGTTTTAAAAAACAACAAATGATTGGACTTGGGAAACTAAAAATATATTTGCTTGAATTAGTAATCCTTAACTACTGGTAATTCTCAAGGTTACATATCTAGACGAACTTGTGTTCATCAAAGACCTTCCATCACAATATCACTATGTATCTTTCGTGCCTCAACGTTCGTCGTGGTCAATCAACAACAGCTAATATCTTTCGAAAAATTTTTTCCAACTATACAAAACCTCAATTTGAACTCTTCCGAAAATAACATCATAAAATGATTCAAGAACTATTAAGCCTTGTCCAGTCCGATAGGTCAACCTCATAACTTGTTTACCTAGGGACTCAATTTGAACTCCTTCGAAAAAAACATCATAAAATGATTTAAAAGCCATATTTGTCAAGATGAGAGACAAAGGGGTTAAAGCCTAATATTTACATCGTTTCAAAGATTTTTTTAAAAAATAAAAAATCATAACTTGAATTAACCTGCTTGTCCTGCAAACATGCAACCCTAGTCACCTCCGGATTAGATTGTACAACAATGATTGAAAGAGTTGTTAAATGATAATAAAACAACAGTGTTGAATACAATCCAAAAAAACGTAGTAACACATTGGCAAAACAAGGTATTTTACATGGACAAACAAAGAAAACCATCCTTACAAATGAAATTGATGATGGTTTTTGACTAATTGGTGTTTCAGACAATATTAGTCTCACAGTAAAGCAGCACTTCAGAAGATATGACTATGAACTCCTTCGACATCTCGCATATAAATTTGGACAAATTCATTTCTCATGTCATGAGAATATATATCCATACAAGACCAGCATTAGGCAGGTGGAGATCCAACATTACAAACTCGGTTGGAGGATCCGAGCATATGAAGCTCGAGGGATCATTACACAGTTGAGAAAAGGAAAGCCAAAACTGTGGAAGTTGGCTACAGCATAGGCACAACAGAAGCTTTAACATCGTCATCTGATTGAATTGAAGAGCAAATATCCCAGGGAAAGATGAAAATGATGGTAACAACTTGGAGTTTGTTTACATTATACAGGTTATGGAAAATCCCAAACCATATATGGAAGGAATTTGATTCAGAGCATTACTTACTAGGTGCACTGCGTGTTTCATATTTCCAGCTAGCCCAGCCCTGCATCCCTCTCCCACCTAAGGTCTGCTGAAAATTCTGTGAGTGCAGCTCGAGGGTCACCATTTGAAATAGACCAGTAGTATTGAGCAGTTCCATCATCAACTTGCATGCTTCTCTTTAAGGAATCGATAACCCTTCTTTTGCCATGGTCAGAGGATGATCCCTTTGACATTAGCTTTTCATCAGGCTTGCCTTCTGGATATAATACTGCCACTTCTCTTTTCGCATAGGTATCCAACTCTATGTAGCATGTCTCATTTATGAGAAGGTTTGGATTGATTATGGGGATCAACAACCTCTCCCTTGAATATATGCCATGGTCACTCGTCATGTTATTTATCCGTTTTATATCCATGACCTGTGTAAACAAAGAAAATATCTGAAGCTCATATCACATTGTTCAACCAAGAAACAAATAAAAGAAATGGTATTTTGCAAAGTTGGCATTTTAGTCTAGAAAAAAATAGCAACTCAGACTCATTAGGGGCAATAGGATGTAGTGATGCACTGGATTTAGTCCAGCTTGAACCTTTTTACAGGATAATTTACTCATCATCTATCTAGAAAGATGAACATAACCAATATGATGCAGTACAAACTTCTAGCGGGCATTACATGAGATTTTCATTGCAAATTATAGTTTATCTTTCAGTTGATACAAAGGTTTCACTGTTATCGCTGCTTACCATAATCAAAAGATGGGCTTAAATCTGCTTTAACCGAGTGATATGGCATGACCTTTATGTAAAATCAGTATCAACCCTAATCCTTCTTATCCTGTTTACTCACTGGCAACCACTCAACCATTAAGCCATGAGTAAGCCACCAGCACCTTTACCAACAAAACAAGAAAGGTGTGAACAGTAGAATGGCCAGGTTCGTCAAATAAGTGGTATCACTGAGCTTGTTACCCCCTGTGCCTTTGTAAATGACATGTTGTTCTGTTCATTGCTTCTACATAGAATTTGTAATTTACTTGGTTGATATGCAGATCAACCTCTTGAACTCTTACTTTCATTCTAATACAGATAGTCTTGACCCAATAAAATATAAGCTGCAAATCCTCGCATCCTAATCAGGAAAATATCATCCCTTTACATATCCTTTTAATGAAAAATATACTGCTCTAGGAAACCAATAACCGGTTCCAACTCTCATCCCTTTACATGTTAATCATTTTGATAACAAGAAATAAATAAATACTGCTCCCGAAACAAATCTCATTGCAAAGAGTAAATTCTTCAATAGCAAAACCAATCACGTGTAAAGTGGAGGACATACTGTGATAGCAACTTTCATGGTACCAATTGCTTTGACTACTATGATGATTAACATATCTATCCAACTCTCCAACTCTTTGCAAAACATCAATTAATTTTCAAAAAATGGCAATCAAGGATGCCTATCTAACTCCCTTTTTAATGAGCCCGTTATCTTTTAACTTCTTATTATATTGATCTACAGAAACCAACCCCTAAAACACAAGTTTGCTTATTATGATTTGCCCAACTTCATCTACCATCCATGCTAATTCCCCAGAAATCCACCTAAATATCACCATCATCTATCCCTTAAATTTCTTTGAAGTTACTTATCAAAATCTCGGAAACAAAACCCAAAACAATGCTATCACCAGCTAACTCGTCCAAAACCCCCAATACCAAATTACTAACATGTGTGTGTGTGTAACAAACTCCCTAGACTTCATATCTATTAAAACCCCACAATTCTCCCCTTTCAATAAACCAAATGAAAACGAGTAAAGGCAAAAGCCAAAAGCCAAAACTTTCCAATCCCATTTCTCAATTACCTGACCACAACTAAAAACTAGAAAAAAGCAATCATATCACAAAAACCTCATTTCCCATATACCAAAAAAAAAAAAACTTTTCCAATTCTAAAAGACGAGAATCGTATCGCAACCATGCCAGAAAACCACAATATCCACTTTATCCAAATCTACAAACAAAAAAAAGCATATCCCAAGATACCCACATACCAAAAACCAACCTTTCTTTACTTCCAAATCTACAAACAAAAACAAAGATGTAACAAGAAAACCATTAACCACGAACCAAAAAGTTTCCAACTTTGTTGATTACCTGAACAGAATACTTAACAGCAAGACTAGCAACAGAATCCCCTTTAACAATCTTATGTGAAATAGCAAACTTCCGAATCCCACTATCTCTCCAAAAACTTCCAGACACGGGCTTCCCCACTATATCCTTCAACTTCCATGGTTCCATAAAAGCAGGCCTCACAATCTCATCACCAGAAGCCATATCTTTCCACAGCTTGCAAACACAGCTTGCACGTGCCAAGTCTCGAGCTCCAAGCTTTCGTAAGATCATAATTAGTGTATCCCTGCAAGTGAAGACTTCAAGAAGCACGTGTGAGTCCATTTTCTTAATGGTTTTGGTATTGGTGGGGGGTGAATCGAGAGAGGAAGATGTGGGGGCAGCCTTGTGTTTGTGAAAACGGTTGTAATTGAGGAGAAAATCTCTCTCTTCAATTTCTATTGGTTTGTAAAAGGGAAATGAGCTTTTCTTGTTGTTGTTGTTGTTGTTGTTGATGATGGTGGCGTTTTTGGTGGTTGCTGTGGTGGTTTTGGTTGTAGTTGTGTCGGTGTTGGCGTTAGTGGTGGTGGTTGGGATTTGATGGTCAGTTGGGCAGGGAGAGGGAGAAACCGGGGGCTTCTTTTTGGGAAGAGGGTAATAGTAGAAAAGAGAGCCCGTGCCATCCATCGGTCAAAACAAAGCCGTGTTGTTTTGATTAGCATGCTGTGCGATGCTATTTTTATCGAGGGAGGGCCTGAGGACAGGGGTGGTAAGTGTATCGTAGCCGTACTGTGCCGCGTTAGCATGCAAACATGTGTAGTCTCGATAATTACGACAAAGCCAACTTGAAAAATCCCCTTAAATTTTTATTCGGATTATAAGATTATAATTATTTCTAAAAAATATAAAAAGAATTATAAAATTTATTTTAAAAAATATTAATTTTTATTAATTTTTTAAATTTACAATCAGGATTATTAGACTTACAGTCATAAAATTCAATTTCTAGTTAGTTATATTTTGAGAAATAAAATTAAAAAAAAAAAAATTATACAAAAGGACTATAAAAAAATAATCAATGGAATTTAAAAGCAAACGTAAAAAATCACAAAGCTGAAAAGAAAATAAATAAAAACAAACAATGTCAATATGTGTTAATATTTCAAACCCATGTTAATAAGTAAAAATCATGAAATTCCATTCTCAATCAATTAAATATTAAAGGATTAACTTAAAAAATAAATATTAATTACACAAAAGAACCCAAACTAAAAAAATCAAAATCAAAATTTAAATACAAAATAATTCTTTTTTATTGAAGCATGTAATTGAAAGGAAAAATTAATTGAACAGAAAGACCCAAAAAAAAAAATCAACGGGATGAGGATTAAAATAAAAAAAAATAAAAAAATAGTTTTTTGATTGAAGGGTGAAATTATAAAAAAAAATCAATTCAACAAAATGCTTGTAAAAATAAAAAAAATAAGGATTAAATTAAAAAATATAATATTTTATAAATTGAGGTTAAATGATGAAATTTAAAACAAATAAAACTTCTATAAAAAAACCAGTAAAAAAATAGAAATAAAAAAATAAAGATTGAAGTGAAAATACTAACAACAAAAAAGGCCAAACTATAATTTTCAAGAAGAAAAAAAAAATAAAAAAAACTCAATGGCTATAAACTGGATCACCAACGTCGACACATTATACCATTAGAAAGAAGGCACAACAATGCTTCAAATAACATGATTAAATGATATTTTTAGATGCTGGGAGGCATTACACATACTTGCGAGTATGCCATATGTGCCCTAATCTTTATTTTTTTAATTTTTTCTCTATGAAAAGACTAATTTGCCTCTAAGTTGACCGACAATACTAATAAAAAAGCTTTGTTAAACTAATTTTATTTTTCTATACTTTCAATGAGCGCTTTGGTTGTTTTACTGTTTCTTTTAATTTTGTTTTATATTTGATAAAATATAAATTGATCTTCATTTTACATGATAATAACAAAAAAAAAAAAATTTATTTAAAAAATATTAAATTACCCCTGAACACTGGTATCGAAAATTTTATCTTTAAAAGTATTTCATTATTTTCACTGTGCTTTAAAATGCAAAAAGACAAAAAAACATACTTATCTCAATTTGATAATAACTAATGCCCCATTATTTTAATTCTTTCGTTGCCAGCAATAATGGAAGGCAACATTTCAAACCACTAAAACGGCAGGGTTTTGCCATTTTTTTTTTAAATAAACAGTGTTAATTTAAAATAAAATAAAAGATATTGCTATTGCATCGGACGCAAAGCATTTCGCAGAAATCAGCAAAGAATTTGTGCATTGCGTGGGTGTCTCAACGACTAGTCTACTCTTTCTGTAATGCACCAAAATTGGGATAATGGTGAATTGATGGAAGTCCAATGACAGAATATCTTTTATTGAATTTTCAAAGTTCAAGATTCGATGATAAGGATGTAATTGAAAGAAATTAAAAGAAATAACAAGTTTTCAAAGAATCAAATTGAAAGAACAATCCTAGGATAAATTTCTGGGCAGATTCGAGACGATACCGAGCTTCTGGGTGATGAGATTTGCTTCAAAGCACTTTCTTGCCTCTTATCTGCATCTTTCTCCCCGACAAGATTAGAAAATTTGAATTCATGTAGAATATTTGCAGAGGCAATCTGTGATTGTCGACTGATATGGAATTTGACTTATCTTCTCCCTGAAACGTGGTCGTTTGACTTTCTATTTGATGATTTCTCTCTTAAACTGATGTTGCGTCGTTTTGGTGAGGAGAAATTTTGGTTCTTCAGCTTCCATCTTTCCAGTTCTCTGGTCTCTCGAGAGAAGCATTTTCTTTTCCAAAAAAATTAGGGTTTACAAGAAGAAGAGATTTGGGATTTTGTTTTCTACAAGCCCTAGGATCACCGCAATTTCTAGTGATGATCTTAGTCCATTCTAAAAAGTTAATTTTTAAAATATTTTTAATCATCACATTAAAATATCCAAAATTACTAAAAAAATCATTTTTTTTCAAAAATATCTTTGCACCCGGAAAAAAAACAGTGGCTTAGTATTACAAACTCCTGCCATGGTTGAAACGATCGTGTCCATCAAGGTGTTGGGATATCAGGAAAGTGTACACAGACCAGGTATTCGCTGAAGACGGTAATGTAATGCTTGAAACCAAACATTGGTTTCCACAAATATTGTCTGCTGAATCAAAAAAAGATGAAAAAAAATCAACTGCCCCATCCATGACCTAGCCCATATGCATCCATGTAACCAGCTCCATGAGTCTGACCATGACCATGACCATCATGATGGCCGTGACCACCATGGCCGTGATGATGGTGATGACCATCCTTTGCCTCGTCAAGCATTTTCTGTATATGCTCCGGGATAGGTTCTTCTTCAACTCGCCTAACTGATTTTGGCAAGGAGGAAACAAATTTAACAATATTCTCAGCTAGCTCATCAGCAGCATTTTCCTGAGATCACCAAAACAAATTGAAAACTAGACTTAGAATACAAGGAATTCATCACTAGCCCTGGTGATAGTAAAAAGATCAACAGAAACTCAATGTACAATTTTATGAATCATGTTCCTTATCAAATTCTATTTTTAAGTATAGCGCTGAGCATCTATGGAAAGATAGGATATATCTTCTAACAATCTATATATGTTAAGGTTTATTCTGGCTGTTGAAATATCTGGGGACAAATTCACAATTTGCAATCAGCTCATCTAATTGGGAGGACAGTTTCAAGAAGGCAGATAAATTCCTGTTAAGTTACCAATTAGGGATGAGATGATTCAAGAAGAACAGATAAGTAACATCTAGAACCTGAAATCTAATCATCACGACAATTATTCTCCAGTTCTATTTGGTTGGTGATGCAGTCTGTTTATGAAATAGTAGGAAGTAGTCATTGTTCATCGAAGTCAGCTCCAAACCAATCTTATACATGAATCAGTAGTCCTTAGTACAAACTAAATGCAGGCATCTCTAGAAACTACAAGCAATGCTCCACTACACTCTACTTCAACCTAAATGATTTATTATCCGTAGTACAAACTAAATGCAAGATTTCAAATGGTTTATTACTTTGAAATCCTAAACTTGTTTTGTTAATTTTTATGAATGTGGTAGAGGAAAACCCAAGCAGAAACCTTTGTTGATGCACCCACACCACTGTTGGCTTGCTGCTCTAGGCGATGGGATTGTTTGAAGTCATTATCAAGCAAGACTCTTTCATGGAAGCAGAGTCAGTTGTTGCTAGGCTCTTTGATAGAAAGGACGATGATACTGTCTAAAATAGGATAGGGCAAGGCAACTGCTTCAAATCTTCCCACAGATGGAGGAAGAGAGCCAGGGGCATGTGCAGAACAGGAGGCCACCATTCATATAAGAAGTATAAGATGGTCCGCATCATACAACAAATCTTGGGATTGAATCTTCAACATCAAATTTAAGAGCAGCAAGACAAGCTAGTGAGAAGGAATTACATGAAAATTGAAATAATTAGGTAAATCACAGGAGAGAAAGAGAGAGAGGTTAAGGGGGGTGGCGGTTGAGCCGGTTCAATAGGTTTCGGCTTTGTGAAACAGAAACTGAACTGGACCGAGTGATTTTTTTGTTTTTAAATCGATTTCTTCAGTTTTTTTCTCCCGGTTCGGTTTTTTCAGTTGTTTTTTTATCAGTTTTTTCAGTTGATCGGTTTTTTTTTACACACCTATGTGCGTTAGAGCTCTGTCAAACTATACAATGTCTAAGATCAAGCAAGTATAGAGATTAAAACGTGAAGATTTAGCCTATGTCACTAAGTGAAAAACTTATTAAAAGCAACTAGGCTCATATCATTCCCTCCATTACATGCATTTCTCCATAAAAGAGAGTTACATTATGTTCTCTCTTCGTCACATGATACGTTCAAGGTCTCTGGTAGAAAATGAACAAAAACAAGTTAAAATGCAGGTTTAAAACAACGAAAGGAAAATTGAGAAGATGGGTAAAGGAGGCTTTGGTTTATTTGTGATTTCCTCTTATTAGTCAAAACATTAAATGGGCATGCAGACACCCAGATAAATTCTAATTACTCAGCAAATAATACGAGTTGACAAACAGAGCCATTACAAAAGCCAAGATCAAGCCCAATTCTTTCACTGAAAAGACTAGGTAAATCTTTTAGAAAACCTAACACTTTTTATGAAATATGAAACTCTTTTCGAAGACCTGTGAGGTTATGTTTTTTGGAAATTTTGTTGTGAGAACATCCAGAATTTGCAACCAGCTCATTGAAATGGGAGGACAGTTTTGACAAAGCAGACAATTTGCTCTTTTCATCAATTGGGGACGAGTTAAGAGGAACAAATATAAATAACATCTAGAAAATGGATCAAATCATCCAAAAAAATCTTTCCTAGTTCTATCTGGTTAGAACCAGGAACATGTTTGAGAAACATAGGCAAGCACTCATTTTTCATTGACGCAAACATGCTGTATATGTCAATCAGTAGTTCAATAATTCGGACCTAATATCTAACATAGTCCAGCAACCAAAGTCTCCACTAACCCCAACTTCAACCTATACTAAATGGTTACATATGATTAAATAATGGGTTTTACCTTATGCACATTGTTAAATGCCGTTCATTCTAGTTATCTGTCAAACCAATCAAGATCCAAGATCAGCCATTGGTCTATCATATAGAACCATTTTCACCAAGCATGATGCGAAATCCAAAAACATCCATTGTAAACTAAAATTTAAAATTTATGCTCTCACAAATCACCATACACAGTTAAAAACATACAATACAGCACAGTAAGAATTCTCACCTGAGGCCAGCGCCCACCAGTGTGTGTGACAAATTTAGCCTGTGGAAGCGCATCAGCTACCTTACGTCCCTCCTCGCTCCATTCTTTTGACCAAACACTACACCAAACAACCTGCATTGGGATTCCCTTTACCCCATCCAAACCACCCCATTCTGCAATATCAAAACTTGAATTCAATTTCTTGCCTGTAGCCACAACAGCTCTCCTCCCATCCCTCCCATTCAACATCATTCTATGTGCCGCCACATCCAAACCACCAATCCCCCTTGAGCAACACATTCTAATCAACCATTCGTACACAAAATTAACGCCTAAAACAACCTCTCTGACCACTGGCACTTCCAAAACACACAAAGGCAAAGCCGGTCTCAACCCTGTATCAACCAGAGTCACACTCCTAACCGATTCTGAATTCTTCAAAACCCAATTCGCCACCATTCCTAAACTCGAATCATGCAAAACCAAATGCACAGGAGCTAACCCCAATGTCTCAATCACTTGGCCTAAAACCAAGCCCATCTCTTCACTACCCAATACAATAGGCTTAACAACACTCCTTTTTTCACTATAATGAGACACAATCTCCTCATACGGAATCTGTCCAGTTTCAACCATGTTATCAAAAGCCCAAAAAATACCCTTTTCTTTAATCAGTGCATAGGCATCCTTAAACCTCTCTAAAACTCCACTTCCTCTCTCTTCACTAGCTTCCATAAACTTATCAGAAAACCCATTTCCAGGTAAATCAAACACAACCCCATGAAACCCTTTTGAACCCAAAAGGTCTAAAACTTTCCTAAAAGAAAATGAACTTAGACCCAACCCATGAACAATCACAACTTTTTCACTCACAAAATCTCTTTTACCACTCTCTAGCACAAAAACCTCACTTGATGGCTGGTTTTGAGCCAGTTGGACTTTAATTGTACGCCCCTTTGAGTAGTGTTGGCGTAGTGGAGTGGAGAGGGAAAGGAAGAAACTTTTGGGGTCTGGATTTGAATAGAGAGAGGACAAACCAATAGCTAAAAGAGTGACAAGTGAGACTGAGACAGTGAAATAGAACCAGAAAACAAAAGGGTTATTCTGTGTCTGTGCTTGTGTTTGTGGTTTAGTTTGTGTCATTGGCTTTGGTTTTGGCTTTCGTTTTGGATCTTTAGAAGGTGAAGTTGGTTCCTCTGTTGGTTCTCGGTCATTTTGAGGTTGTATTTCTGGTTCCTCTGTGATTATAGCCATTGTTAATGTTAAGAGACAAGAAGAGATCTATCGATCGAGAACTGCAAATTACACTCCAAAAGTATAAAAAGGGAGGAATTTCAAAGAAGTTATCGCAATTTAAAAAAAAAAGTTACACTTTCATTCCAGTCTCCTATATATGGTAGATATTTCAAATTAACCATCAAACTAAATTTGCTTGTAATTGTACCATTCAACTATTATTATTCCACCAATATAATCTTTTGATTGGCTTGAAAAAGGATAATGGAATTTATTAATTTTCACCCCCTAATTTAATTATGTACAAAAATTTATTTATAATACAGTATTCCATGCCAAAGTAAATCTTTAATAAAAAAATTTCATTAGAAAATTAAATAAAAATACAATTTGGATATTATAAACGCAACTTAATATCTTTCTATTTTTCATTAGAAAAATCAGTAGGATTAACTTTAAAAAGTATTACTAGTAGAACAAAAAAAATATCTTATTTTAATTATAATATAATTTTCTTTTTTTCCTTGAAGAATAGATATTGAATTGATTAATACTTTATAGTATTTCTATTTTAATGATTAAGATATTCCTAATAAAATCCAAGATTAAATCTTTTTTTTCAAATTTTTAACAAATCATTTATACATAAACAGTGTGTGTTTGTGTGTATAAGAAAGATTTTGCTTCCAATTAGTCTTCTTTTGACTTAAAAGAACATGAAAATAAACCAATTCCGTTAACTTATCCAAATGGAACATGAAAGAGGGACCACAATGCTAAAATAGTAATCATTAGGTAGCATAATTGAAAGAATCTACAGTTTCAGACAAAAAATCCTAAACAGGGTGTCGTTTATGAGGTGTCATCATGATTTTCTGCAAGAAATAAAAAAAGGAGTGAACTTTATTACTCTTTACATTAAAAAAGACCTCATCTTTCCCTTCAATTTCTCTCTGTGAGTTTCTCTAACATGCACTCAATCCCATTACCAGCTGTGATGCATCCTCTCTCTCTCTCAGCTTCTTCTCGTTTTCTCTCTCAAAAACTTTTAATTCCAAGTTCCTTTTTTTCAAATTTCAAAACAACCCACCAAAGATTTGACAAAAATTTCACTAAAGTCCCTATCATTATCAGAAATTGCACTAGCCCTCCAGTCTCTGCAAAACCATCTTCACAAATTAGATGGAGCCGTGCAAAAAAGTCGGAACCGGACGAGAAGCTTCAAGCTCTACGTGAGTTGTTTTCGAAGCCTGGGATTGGTATTGATGCTTATATTATACCTTCTCAGGATGCTCACCAAGTAAGGCTTTTTTGGCTAAACTTTTATTTGGGTTTCTGTTTTTGGTGTATTTTTTGTTAAAATTCAATTGGGTTTTGGATGTTTTTATGCATTTGTATTGGTGTTTGAATGTTATAGTGATCTGAAGTTGTAGGGGTGCATGCTGGGAATTTATGATATGCAGCTAAAGTCTATTTTTCTTGTTGTATTTTTGTTTGAAGTTAAATGGGTTGTTTTTTTTTTTTCCTATCGTAATGAAAAATGGTGCTTTCCGGTGTTTTTAGTAGTAGAATTTGGAGTTTTTATGAAATGGAATTATGCTCTTTGTGTTAGTTTGTTGAATTATAATAGTTCAGCTTATTAATTACTCTAGTGTTAGCTAATTTTGTGTTTTTTGAATTTTATTAATGAATTATTGATACTAGAGCATCTGCATTTGCTGGATATGCTTTAGGATTGTCGGGCTTTTTTTTTCTACGATATACTGGGGTTTTGTAATTACTTCTAATTAGCCTTTCCCATTGTGGTTGCTAGAGTGAATTCATTGCTGAATGTTATATGCGAAGGACGTATATATCAGGGTTCACTGGTAGTGCCGGCACTGCTGTTGTCACAAAGGAGAAAGCAGCACTTTGGACAGATGGTCGATATTTTCTCCAGGTTTGAAAGAATAGTTTATTTTTAATTAAAGTGTAGTTTGTGTTTCCAACTGGAGATGAAATAGTATTTTTAATTTTTCTTTTCCTATAATGATTAGGCTGAGAAGCAATTGAATTCTAATTGGATTCTCATGAGGGCTGGTAATCCTGGAGTCCCGACAACAAGCGAATGGCTTAATGATGTTTTGGCTCCTGGGGCCAAAGTTGGTGTTGATCCTGTGAGCAATTTCTCAACCTGCTCCAATTGAATTCCCCTAGTTTCCTGCTCTTATGTTTCTGGTGTAAATTTACGTTGAAGTTCTGGTATTCATTACTTGATCATCATTGGTTTTTAGCACATGCTGAATCATTTTCTGTTTCTGCATGCGAGCTTGTGCGGATTTTGCTTGCAAACTTTTTTCCTTCTATTGGAATAATTTGCTTTCCAAATGTTAATTGTTCTAATCATTCTTTCCACTCAATTTCTGTGTCTAAAACCATCAGTTTAGTTATGATATGCATTAACTCTATCATTCTTCAACCTTGCCAATGTATGATGCCATGTCTTTGACTTTGTGAAGGGAGCAGTTTCTTTTCTCTTTTGATGCTGCCGAGGAATTGAAAGAAGCCATAGCTAAGAAAAATCACAAATTGGTTTACCTGTACAATCCAAATCTCGTGGATGAAATATGGAAGGGATCAAGGCCAATGCCTCCAAACAAACCAATAAGAATACATGAACTAAAATATGCTGGTGTGGATGTTGCATCAAAGTTGTCTTTCCTGAGGTCCGAGCTCCTTGATACTTGTTCATCTGCAATCATTGTTTCCATGCTTGATGAAATTGCCTGGTTGCTGAATTTGGTAATTGCCTCTGCCCCTTCTTTTTTGGACAGGCTTTCTTAAACATTGCAGCAGTAGAGGTGCTTGCAAACCTTATCTTTACATTACTGTAATCTTTGCTACTTCAAAACTAATCTAAAATAATGTCAATGCCATTGTATTCTGGAATTTTTATTGATTTGTCAAACTTTCACAAAGCAAGAATTCAATTTTAAGTTAGTCGTTCAATTATACTTCCTACTTCTGTACTTGTTATTTCTAAATGATGATCTGTGTATCTATTTATTCTGCAGAGAGGAGGCGATGTTCCTCATTCACCTGTTATGTATGCATACTTAATCGTAGAGGTTGATGGAGCCAAATTATTTGTGGATAACTCTAAAGTCACGCCAGAAGTGTTGAATCATCTGAAGAATGCAGGTGTTGAATTGAAGCCATATGACACCATCCTTTCTGAGATAGAAAGGTAAATGCTATAGCTTTTTTCTTTCCAGCAGCACAGGAAACATTCCATGTATTATTGCTGGATATTATTAGGTAGAAGTTACTCTCTATGGTCATGCTTAAAGAAGCTTGTTTCTATTGATGAATGGACGACTAGTCTGGCTGTCAACATTTTATATGCCTATGTTAAACTGGTGTCTGTGAGACAAAATGAAGTGTGCCATGTTTCATAATATGTACATAGATGCCTATACAGATGTGTAGCATAGTCTAGAATGTGTGATTTTGTCTCTGGCACTGGACTTGGACTTGCTTCTTCTTATATATGCTGGCAGGCTTATTATGTGACCATACTCTGAAATATGTGTTTTTTCTCTCTTTCAGTTTGGCTGCAAAAGGGGCTGAACTTTGGTTTGATACATCTTCAGTTAATGCTGCTATAGTCAACACATATAAGTCTGCCTGTGATAGGCATTTTGAAATCCATGCAAGTGATCGTAAAGGTAAGTTACATAATGGTTCCAATGATCGATCTTGGGGACCTTCTGGAGTTTACAGGGCTTCACCCATCTCTCTAGCAAAAGCTGTGAAAAATTCTGCTGAGTTAGAAGGCATGCACAATTCTCACTTAAGGTACTTACCTCTGTCATTGGAACCTATTTTGGTGATTGTGAAAGCTGCATTGTATGTTATTGTCTGTCCAACACTTGAATGTTGTGTTAATTGAATTCCAGGGTTGGGTATTCTGCACAAATTAGCATGCCTTAAAAACTGAGATTGAAAATGGGGTTATTCATCAAAGGTCAAATTTTCTGAGCAGTTTTATACGCAATTACATGAAGTAAAAGCTTCTGTCTCTTCTGCATCTACTCATTTGATTCTCTCTCCTCCTTGGAAGAAATTTCAATAAAATTTTCTTGAAAAATGAAGCCTCATCCATATGTGTCGTTAGTATACACCATCTTAAATGTGTGGAATAAAATTTTATGGTTTGTTAACCTTGAGAATTTTTTGTATCTCGTTATGTCTGTTGTTATCATGCCAAATTTGTGGAATTCTTAGTGAGAATGATATCATGCTTTGGATGAAATTTTCTAGAAAAGATAGTAAGCGAGCACAGGATAATGGTTCTTTAAGGATGAAAAGCATCTGCATCTTCAGTTCTATACCTGTTTGTATAATTATTACTTGCCAAAAAATAATAGCTAATGATGTTTACAACACATGCTCATTGTGATACTTAATATGCAGGGATGCAGCTGCTCTAGCAGAGTTTTGGGTCTGGCTGGAAGAGGAAATTGACAAGGATGTGAAACTAACGGAGGTAGATGCCGCAGACAAACTTCTTGAATTCCGTTCAAAGCAGGCTGGTTTCATTGATACTAGCTTTGATACAATAAGTGGTATATTAACTTTTTTGTAACTCGTAACACATTGAAAAGGATCGTTATTATAATCTGTTTCATTATTAGGATGATCTGATCTTGCAGGTTCTGGAGCAAATGGTGCTATCATACACTACAAACCTGAACCAGAGAGTTGTAGTGTTGTGGATCCAAAAAAGCTCTTTTTATTAGATAGCGGAGCTCAATATGTTGACGGAACAACTGACATAACAAGGACAGTTCACTTTGGGGAACCTACTGCACGAGAAAAGGAATGCTTCACTCGGGTTTTGCAGGTGCTGGATCTTTTTTGGTCTAAATCATATATAGTACATGCCCAGGGTTGCACCATATGAAGGGGCTTTGAGGGGAACAGATAATCTGGCATCATAGATTACAAAATTATTATTTAGACTGATAAGATTTATGCCATAAAATCCTCCCTCCCTCCCTCTGAAGCATACCACTTTGGATACATTTGTCTCTATGATTTATGTACAATGAATATATTTGGTTTTTCTTACTTTTTTTATGGAACAATTTGATATCTTCTAATGAACTATAACATTTCAGGGTCATATAGCTCTGGATCAGGCAGTATTCCCTGAAAATACCCCTGGTTTTGTATTGGACGCATTTGCCCGTTCATCTCTTTGGAAGATAGGGCTTGATTACCGGCATGGTACTTGTCCTGCCAATTTGTAACTGGACTTAATTTGTGAAGGGAAATTTTGTGAGGGGATACATTTCTGACTTGATTTGAGGAGGAAGAATAAAGTTTTAATTCACATGCTCCTTCTTCCTTCAATCTATTAGGTACTGGGCATGGTGTGGGAGCAGCATTAAATGTTCATGAAGGTCCTCAAAGTATTAGCTTTCGATTTGGAAATATGACTCCCTTGCAGAAAGGAATGATAGTAAGCAATGAACCAGGGTACTATGAAGATCATGCTTTTGGCATTCGAATTGAGGTGCTATAATAATCCAGCTACATCTCCTTGGATTAGAAAATCTACCGTAGCTACAACATCACTTGATTGTTTGACTCTAATAATGAGTTTGTCCATTTCATTAGAAACTTGCGTCTAGTATTTCTTGGTTGGGGCCTTAATGCTATTTTTTTCTCAAGGATCATGCACCATAAATACAGTGATAGAAAAGAGAGAATCTGTACTGTAATACTAATAGATGCAGAACAACCACATTGTTAATGTAGTTTGAAGGAAGCATGTTTTCTCTGTCATTGACACTCTGGGGAACTCTGTATACTTGATAGTCATACTTTTTCAGTACTTTATTTGCTGTGAACCTTGAGTTGGTGGTTGGGAAATTTGTTTGAATTCTCTTTTGTTTCTTGTCATGATTGGATGGGCAGTAGGCTTATTGCTTTGTAGAAATGTCCAGTGCTTGGTAGACACACAAAGTGTAGGGGGACTTATGCAGCCAGCCCTAGAGTTGTATATTCTATTAGCTTAGTTGAGTATATGCCTTAGCACACTCCATATACCCCTGTGAGCTTTCATGCCCCATGCAAACACACTTGGACATATGTACTCTGCTTGGCCTTGTTTGTACATTTATTTGGATATTGTTGATGGTACAGTTGATATTTGTTGCCTTTGTCCACTGTTCTGCTTAATGGTTGATATATAACATCTTCCTCATTATTGATGGATTTTCTTGTGTTTAATCTTGGTTCTCTTCTTGCAGAATCTCCTTTGCGTTAAACAGGTTGACACCCCAAACCGCTATGGAGGAATAGAGTATTTGGGATTTGAAAAACTCACTTACTTCCCCATCCAGGTATGCTAGTGATCACCTGGTAAAGTTTAACATGCAAATTGTGAAGTTGTCAAAGAGACAAAAGTATTGAATTTTCCTTTGTTTGCACCACAACAGAGAAATTGAACCCCTGCCGGAACCTAAGTTAAAGTGAGAATATAACCTTAGGTTGCTAGAATAGTTGATTTTATTTGGTATCTTATTTTGATCTCTCATCTTGAAATTTTTTTTTTTGTAGCATTTATCTCTTCTTGAATTTTGTGTTTTGGATACACTCTATCCCTAGATTTATTTTTTACGAAGCAGTAATTATATTCCAGTTCTTGCTTGTCACGAACTTCTGTCACTGGTCATTGCAGACTAAGTTAGTAGACTTGTCCTTGCTCTCTGTTGCGGAGGTTGATTGGCTCAATAATTACCACGCCCAAGTTTGGGAAAAGGCAAGTACACATCAACCAATATTGTAAACAGTCGTATGCTTCTATTGTAGTTACAATTTACTTGCACATAACTGATTGTACCATAAGAGAAATGGAGAAGAAAGAAAAGCATTGATGTTTCTTTATTTGTAACTTAGAAGTTGGTCTATGAATTTGTTGACAATGTTTTAGTTCAATCTTCTCATCAACGAGGCTGAATCCTGAATAGCTTTAGGGCACAATCCATGCCACCAATCAATCTGACACAACACATTAAGCCTTTTTTCCCCCTACTTTCCTCCTCTTCTTTTTTTGGCAATTTTTTTTTGGCAGATGGTTAGTCATTGTAGTTGTGCATTTACAATTACCCAGATTAACCATAGAGACTTGCAGGTTTCACCGCTGCTGGATGGTTCTGCTCGTGAATGGCTATGGAATAACACACGACCGCTTGTCAAACAGTGATCCTGTCTTGTCCATCCATTGTTTCTTTTGGATTGCTGAGTGATGAGCTATCTGTACATATAATATAAGGTATCAGTTGTACTATACAGAGCTGTTTTTCCTACATGAATATTGAATGGTTGAAATATGAAGTGGGATTTGAGGAAATTTGTGAGTGGTTCTTTTGCTTTTTTAATGCATGCAGCTGTTGGTAAAG
>Ga0325410_1002025_pt1 | contig 22605 bp, 16 predicted proteins | sample PopdelMetagenome_16_FD_206182 | JGI IMG/M metagenome (GOLD analysis project Ga0325410, IMG submission 206182) | Populus deltoides microbial communities from Bellville, Georgia, United States - Xylem-PdIQD-R3 | ecosystem: Host-associated > Plants > Phyllosphere > Stem > Wood/Secondary xylem...
TAATTATTATATTATAATATATACTAAAAATTAAATGAAACACTAAATTTTTTTTTTGTTTTTTTAATGAATTTTTTTTGTTTGATCTCGGGTTTGATGGGTTAGTCTGGTTTGATGAGTTAATCCAAATTTATTTTTTTAATTTATTTTTTTTATTTAGTTTAGTTTGTTAATATACTAAAAATTAAATGAAACGCTAAATTGTCTTTTTTAAAAAAAATTTAATGAAATTTTTTGTTTGATCTCAGGTTTGATGGGTTTGTCTGGTTTAACGAGTTAACCCAGATTTTTTTTCTTTTTAATTAATTTTTTCTATTTAGTTTAGTTTGTTAATGTTAAATTTCTTTATATTTAATTATCAGACTTTCATGACACGTATCCCGGACTTGACGGGTTAACCCAGTTAATTTTGGGTAAACCCGTCAATTGTTTTTTTCTATTTAGTTATCAAACTTTCATGAAGCGAGTCTCAGGTTTGACGGGTTAACCTGGTTTGAAGGGTTAACTCAACTAATTCAGATTTTTTTTCTTTTTCTTTATTAGTTTTTTTCTTTCTATTGGTTTTTTTTCCTTTTTTTTCTTTTTAATTAATCTATTTAATTATCACATTTATGACACGACCTTATAGCCAAACTCACCTCCAATGCTCTAGGATCCGGTGTTGCAGCCAGACTCACTTAAACTTAAATCATGTAAGTTTAATGATATTATTGATATTATAAATAGTATTATTGGGTCAAGCGTTGGAGCTAGACCCAAGGCTTTTACGTATATCTTTACAGAAAGACCTAACACTCTTAGATCTTAATTTTTTTGATATTTTTATGCAAGAAAAAAAAATTAACCCGTGGGGTATACCTTTGTTTTTTTTTTCCCTTTTCCCTTTTCTTTTCAAGCCTTTTACTTTGAATAGCACGATACAATCCACAGTGAAAAAGCTTCTGCCTTTAGTTTATTTTTTTTGTCTATAGTTTTTTAATATTAAATTTTTTATGTTTAATTATCAGGCTTTCCTGACACGGATCTCAAGTTTGATAGTCTAACTCAGTTGATTCATAATTTTTTTCTTTTTCTTCATTAGTTTTTTCCTTCCTGTAGGTGTTTTTCTCTTTATTTATTCCTTTTTAATTAATCTTTTTTTTAAATTAGTTCATTAATATTAAACTTTTTTCTATTTAGTTATTACACTTTCATGACATGAATGCCAGGTTTGACATGTTAACTTGATTTGACGAGTTAACTCAGCTGGCTCAGATTTTTTTTTTCTTTTTTCTCATTAGTTTTTTTCTTCCAATTTCATCTTTTAATATTGTATGCAGTCCACAGTGAAAAAGCTAATGCTTTTAGTTTTTTTTTTTTGCTTTTTTTTTTCTTTTTATGCCTTTTACTATGGACTGCACAGTGCAGTCCACAGAGAAAAGACTGATATCTTTTTTTTAATTAATTTTTTTATTTAGTTTGTTGATATTAAATGTTTTTCTATTTAGTTATCAAACTTTCATGACACGGATCTTAGGTTTGACGGGTTAACCCAATTAATTTAAATTATTTTTTCTTTTTTTTCATTTGTTTTTTTTCTTATAAGTTTTTTTTCTGTTATTTTTTCTTTTGAATTAATATTTTTTTATTTAATTTAGTTCATTAATATGATTTTTTTTCTATTTAGTTATTGGTTGATGCATTTTTTCTAATAATATAATAATAATAATAATAATAATAATTATATTATTATTATTATATTATATTATAATTATAAACTGCTCATTTTTCTTTTCTTTTTTCCTTTTCTTTTATGTTTTTAACCGTGGATTGCACAGTGCAATCCACAGTGAAAGGGCTGATGTCTTTTATTTGTCTTGGTTTTTTTCCTTTTTAGGTAATTTTTTTCGTTTAATTTAGTTTGTTAATGTTCAATTTTTTTCTATTCAATTATCAAACTTTCATGAAACGGATTTCGGGTTTGATGAATTAACCTGGTTTAACAGGTTAGCCCAATTAATTCTGGGTAACCCGTTAATTTTTTTCTATTTAGTTGTCAAACTTTCACGACACAAATCCAAGGTTTGACGAGTTAACCTGCTTTAAAGGGTTAACCCAATTAATTCAGAATTTTTTTCTTTTTCTTCATTAGTTTTTTTTTGTTGGTTTTTTTTCTTTGTTTTTTTATATTTAATTAATCTATTTAATTGTCACACTTTTATGACACGACCTTGCAGTCAGACCTATATCCAAGGCTATTGAATATGGTATTGCAGCCAAACCTACTTGAATTTGGGTTATGCAAGTTTAATGTTATTATTAATATTATAAATATTACTTTTGGGTCAGATGTTGTAGAAAGATATAATATTTTTAAATTTTAATTTTTTTTAATATGTTTTATATAAAAGAAACTCAAGTCATGTGAGGGTGATAATGTATAACTTGTGTCTTGGTTTATCACGAAGAAAAAAAAGGAGCTGTTTTAGATTTTTCTTTTTACAAGAACGAGAACATGCTGTGCCAAATTAATAATTTTGGGTTTCCCTAAGAGATGTTTAATTGTTAGGTCAAGCTTCCTTATCCGTATTAAAACACAATCTGTTGGTGCAGCTGTTTTATATATATATATATATATATAAGCCACTATTTTTTTTTAAGAAAACAGAATATCATTAATCAATATTTTCAAGCTTCCGCGATGAAGTGCTTAGGGTTTGTTTACCCTTTGAAACAGATTTTTTTTGGTTGAAAAAGTCTTTCTATCAAATAAATTCAAGCTCTTTCTCTCTCCCAGCTTGAAGTTGTAGAGCAGCAATTCTCGCAGGCAGAAAGCTTCTCCTCTCCTCTCCTCTCCTCTACAGTACGTTCTCAACGTTTATTACATTTCTCTTCTTCTTGTCTTCTGGGTTTTCTCTCTCCTCTTTCTCGTCCGTTGATTTCTTTTTTAGTGTCTGCGAAAGTTTTTTTTTTCTTAACAAGATCCCATATCTGGCATGTGTTGTTATTTCGAACCGAATCCTTGAAAAAAAAATCAAAGAAATTAGTTAATGATGTAATAAATTTTTTAGCTAAATGCATTATTATTATTATAGATTTGTGATTAAAAATCTGAAGAAAGGAAATCCAAAAAGATTAAGAGCCAGGCTTTGACTAAGATTTAGCCAACCTGGAGAACACTGGCATTTTGAGAACTTACCCCATCAAGCCTGGTTAGGGTCTGATCCGTATCGGGTACTTGATTAACTTGATCCCTTTTGGGGCTTCATTTTGTAGCTGTACTTGGTAGTTTTAGATTTCTAGCTAGGTCATGTATAGAAAAGTTTGATGCTTTCCATGTATTTGACTGCTTTTGTCCTACAATCTGTGGTTTATGAAATTCTTTAGGTTTGGACTCGATAAATGTCAAACCTGCAAGTTTTAGATTCACAGTTTATATGCAGGGAAACTAGAATGGTAGAACAAGGTAATATTTGCTTAAGAATCTTGTTTGTTTGCAATGTTTGTTGAGAAATCTGAATTTTTGATAGGTATGTTTTAAAGCAATGTAACAGTAAACTAAATGTATAGAATCTCCTCTGCATCAAATGCGTTTATGACTCGTAGGGATCTTTCATCTTTCTAAGGTTTAGCATGAATGATTCTTTTGTGTCTGGAAACTCTGCACTTGTTATTGAAAACATGTATAAAGTCCATCCCGTTCGGTATGTTTAGTTTGATGTGCCACCTTTAATTGTTGCAGGAAGGTGCACAGACTGGTATGTTAGTCTGGAACTCGTATTTTTTTGTGAGATTCGATCATGTTGTGGTTTGATCACCTTTGTTTCACCCAGCCCTTCACACTTTTATCTGAAAGACTTGAAAAAGAATCATGGAGACCTCTTATGTGTAACTTTGATGTGTCACCTTGATTTATCTCAAATCAGTGTGATTCTCTCCTTAAATTATTCAATTATCTACAAACTAAAAATTTTATTTCTTATTTCTGTTATGAGGTTCTTAAATGTGACCTTTGGAATGAAGCCGCTTCATGCTTAAACTTGCACTTCTATTCCAGGACAGTGGTCACACCACCTTCCTAAACTACATTGCTGTCATTCAGAAATCTCTTTTGCCTTTCTCTGTTACTACTGCTAATTTTATCATAAATCCTTTAGTGGAAGTCTTTCACATTGCAACCACTTTGAACTCCTTTTGGCCTTTCATTTTATTTCCTCCTTTCAATATGTGTATACATCCCATGAATTCTTGTGGCCTCTGTACCCTCTTCACAGTTGCCTTGCAAGCTTGTGTCCTTAGATATATAAGATGCCAAGTACAAAGGGAAATGGATCAGCAGCTGCTGAGCAAGCAGAGTCTGAAAAGCCAGTTGAGTATGATGAGAAGGTTGATCTTGATGAAGACTATGATCCTGAGGAAATGATGGATGAAGAGGTTGAGTATGAAGAAGTAGAGGAAATAGTGGAAGAGGAAGTGGAAGAAGAGGAAATAATAGAAGAGGAGGAAGAAGTAGAGGTGGAGGAAGAGGATGACGATGATGCTAGCAATGCTAATGCAGGTGACGAGACAAAGGTTGAAGGTGAGGATGAGCAGAAAAAATACGATGAGCTCCTTGCCCGCCCTCCTCATGGTTCTGAAGTATATATTGGTGGCATTCCAAATGATGCTTCTGAGGAGGACTTGAGGGATTTTTGCGAGTCTGTTGGAGAAGTTACAGAGGTAAGCTCAACTTCTACTCATGAGGCATCTGTGTATATGATCTTTGTGAGGATGAAGACTCTGGCAAATTTTATGACCACAGGTTCGAATTATGAGAGAAAAAGATTCAAGTGAGAACAGGGGCTTTGCATTTGTGACCTTTAGAAGTGTTGATTTGGCTTCTACGGCAATTGGTGAGCTGAATAATACTGAATTCAAGGTGAATGTCCTTACTTTTCTTTGTTTGTGGTAGTTGTGCTCATGCTTGTTCCAAGATTTTTAAGTATGCTTCTTCAGTTACATGTGTTGATATTTCTCTCACTCAGGGTAAAAAAATCAAATGCTCGACATCTCAGGCGAAGCACCGGTTGTTCCTTAGCAACATTCCTAGAAGTTGGGGAGAGGATGGTCTGAGGAAGATTGTGGCTGAGGTTGGGCCTGGAGTTACCAACGTGCAATTGGTGAAGGTTAGTGAAGTTAATGTTCTACTTGACTTTTTGATACTTTCAAAGTGTTTTTATTTCTCATCTTTTTTATAAAGAAAAAAAAGGGCAGCACGTGCAATTTACTCATTGGTTATAGAACAATTGGTCACAGGAAAAGAGCTCAAGCAATAACAGGGGATATGCTTTTATTGAGTACTACAATAATGCTTGTGCTGAGTATTCAAGGCAGAAGATGATGGATCCAAAATTTAAGCTGGGTGATAATGCCCCAGCTGTGAGCTGGGCTGACCCTAAAAATGCTGACTCTTCTGCTTCTTCACAGGTCTTGTAAAACATTTGAATTGATTAACCATCTTCATGATCTAGTTTTTTGCATCTGGTTTTCTTTGATTATGCTATGAGATGCCTTGTGCTTTGGAATTTAACTTGGTAAATCTCACCTCAGCTTCTCTCTTACAGGTTAAGGCACTATATGTGAAAAATTTACCAAAGACAGTAACCCAAGATCAGTTGAAAAAGCTATTTGAACGACATGGAAAAATCACCAAAGTGGTTTTGCCGCCAGCAAAATCTGGACAGGAGAAAAATAGAATTGGTTTTGTGCATTTTGCTGAGAGGTCTAGTGCCATGAAAGCATTGAAGGATACTGAAAAATATGAACTAGATGGTGATCACTGATTTATCCATCTTATATGTATTTGTTATCTCATTGCAAGTTAACAAGTTATTTATGTTGGTTTGGTTTGTTGTGATTTTTAGGCCAGCTTGTGGAGTGTGCTCTTGCAAAACCTCAGTCAGAGCAGAAGGCTGCTGGGGGCTCAAACTTGCAGAATGCAGGTTTGTTACCAGGTTACCCACCTGGTGTTGGTTATGGTATGATGGGGAATGCCTATGGTGCTCTTGGAGCAGGATATGTTACAGCAGGCTTTGCACAGGTCAGAAGATATGACTCATTGTACACTTAGTAATCTTATTTTGAACTACTTGGTCTGGATGGCTATCTTCTATATATATTTTGCTCATTAACCATTTTGGATATAGCCTTAATGTGAAAGAGGATTACCTGACATCTTTTCTAGTTAATTTTGAGCTTTGGGTGTGGCTTTATGATACAAATGCATCAAGATTAACTGATCTCTTTTACATTCTGGTGAAATCCAGTTTCTGTGCTTTTATAATGGGATGGTTTTCATTATAAGCCTTACAATTGTAGATCATTATGTTCCATGTGTCCAACTTTAGGAGAGAAGCTCCTGACTGAAGCCGATTCTTATTGGTGTTGCATAATTCAGGCACTTGCTATTTTCACCTCCCATCTCCTCATTTTCCTCCCACTCTAGTTTGTTGTTATTCGGTTTGAGCTTCAAACTTTTGGTCAATGAGCTATACAAAAGATGTAATGAAATTTATGCTATTGACACCTCATTAGAAGCTGCAGAATGCTGGGATGATAGATTCTACTAGTACAATTCATTTATTTGTTTCTTCTTTGCTAAAACTTAAATTCTGCAGTTTCTAGCTTTCAGCCAATATTAAAGTCATCCCTTATTTTTTTAGCAGCCGTTGATCTATGGAAGTGGACCATCCCCTGCTGGCATGGCAATGATGCCAATGCTTCTACCTGATGGGCAGTTCGGATATGTGCTGTAAGCTGACCTGGAGATCCTTTACCTTTTGATTTCTTACATTTTTATCTCCGAATGGAGGGTGTGGTATCTTATCAAACTCATCCTTTATGTAGTGTTCAGGGAAGGGAAAACAGAAACAAAAAGTTCAGTTTTCTACCTCACACCCTCTTCCCCTCCAACACCCATTCATTAAACGATAAAAAAAAGGGAAAAAAAGAGAGCTGCAATTAGCATAATCAGCAATGAATCTGTTCTAACAAAGTGATAGTCATCCCTGCTCTGCTCTTTCTGTATTACCCTGTTGTTGCCTAGCTATTTGAATCTGTTCTATTCAATCATTTCACTGTTGGAACCCCCATCCCAGAACCTTTTTGTTACTGACTCCACAGGCTTGAGCACTTAACATTGCACAAATTAATGTTTACAGGTTGCAATCACGAGTTTAACCTGTCCCTTGAGTTTGCCTCCCATATAAATCTCAATAGCACCTGCAATAGTAAAATATTGGCTCGCAAATAAATTAGTTTTGTAGAACTCAACGTGGCATAATTGGTTGTGCATTCCTGAGGACTGAGAGCCTCTCTGTTTCTTTGCAGGCAACAGCCAGGAGTACAGCTACACTCACCAACTTCATATCAAAGAAATGATAGCAGGAGTGGAAGAGGGCGAGGCAACAAAATGGGTGGCAGTTCAAACAGGGGTAGACATAGCAATGACTCCGGCCATGGCCAGAGATTTCGTCCATACTAATTGCTTTTGCTGCGTGCTTGTAGTCATAGATGAAGAAAGTTCTTCTCATCACTGTCCCTTTTTCTTCCTTTGTTTTATTATCGTAGTGTAACGGAGCTGATTTTTGCGAGCTTTTACGCTTGTATCTATATTGATTATTTCATTACATTTGTTCTTTGTGATGGTGGAAGTTTCACTGGTCCATTTTCTCTCATGAGAAATAAATATAAGGCCATACTTTCTCCAAAGGTATTTCTAGGTGGAAGTTTTACTTAGAGGCACTTTTCCACAACTAGCGTGGTAGTAACATGATATTCCATTTTCTTTTTCAAAAAGATAAAAAGGAAAAAGAGCCCACCAGTGGCAGATCCAGTTCTCTAGCTAATACAAAGAAGACAAGAAAAAGGCTACAAACAGGGCAACTGGAACAAATGACATGGTTACTTTCAGGTTATGACCTATCACTGGAAGCAGATGCTTGTACGTGCCAGTTTCGTCCGAATGGTAAGATTAGAATTGCGAACATTGGATGATAAATGTCGCTCGTGCTTAACATAGCCTATATAGCGTAAAGGCATGTGAGCATCATTTTTCGCCGGTGTCCCCTTTCTTTGGTGTACTTTTACCTCCACTTTTCTTTGACGGCCCTCCTGTTTTCCTCTTCTTTTGCACCTCTTTGTTCTGTGCTGACCCTACCTTCTTTCCACCATTCTTCCGCTTAAATTCTGCAAGACCACAAAAATACCTATGAATTCTTCTTAAGAAAGAAATTCCGCATAAGATGAAGTACAAAAAGCAAAACCCATCTATTGAGAATTTGGCAGAAAATAAAAAAGATTGTATGCAGCTCAGTTAGCTGGTATTTAAGAACACTTCAGTTGATGAAAATTATCATCAACACGACATGACATTCATAACACGGATACAATAAGCTAGTACAGACATTTCAACAAAAGATTTCAGTTCATAACGTGGGCTTTTATATGAAAAGAAAACATTTGGTGACTGTCAAAAGCAATACATAATGAGAGCAGAGAACTTGCAACAAGTGCACAGACAAGTGTATCCATACTGTGAAATTAGAAGAACAAGGATCAGTGCTACTATGAGCTGATTGACAACAAACAATAACATGAGGCATATGGTTTGACAGCCATCTAGATACATTAGTAATAGATATTTCTGTCATCCTTTTAAAACCCTCTCATCATTAATTTATGAAAACATGCCTTTTATACTGATCTTTCCGCAGCATAATAGATCATTTGACATCATCTAATGATACTACAACGGATTTTGATTAGATATCATGAGGTAGCTGTTTCCATCCTCCTTTGTTCTACATGTCTTTGCTTCCACATTGATCAGTGTAATTGCAGCTAGATGAGTTCAGACAGAAGTGGTTATGCTCCTAGTTTGTACTATTTCCAAAAGAGAACTAACTGTATTAAACTTCCAGGTGGTGTATATCATTGGCGCAATTATCTTACATTATCTTCTAAACATGCACACTGATAAGAAACTCTTGTCAGATAATAGTCCACCCCAAAATGCTGGTCTAAATTCAATATACATGATGGAAAACCTTTAGAGCTAAATCTAAAGCCTAGAACTTCGTACAGGCAGAATTGATGGCCTAATATCTAAACCATGAGGTGCAACTGAAGATACAAAAATCCCATATTCTAGTCTTTCTTGTAAATATTTAGAAGTCCGTTGGCCCTCATCTCAAATTTTGTATAATTCAGACACGCAACTAGGTCATCATCTAACCGATCAAACCAGATCTATAACTGCCATAAAGTTGCAAAGCTAAGCATGGTTTCGCACTGCCCACCTAACTATCATTCCCAACACATCCACACACAGGAAGTTAACAACCTAGAACACAAACTCATCCCTTTTGAACTCATCTCTACATTAAGCAACAAGAAACTAAGCATGCTTGGAAGATCTTGCCTGGTCATCAGATACTTACCACTCAGGGAGACTTTGAGAGGCCCAACAAACTCAGGAAACTCGATATCTTCAAGCGCTTTAAACACATCATCGGCATTCATTGTTTGCCTCTTTGATTCCTTGCATATGTCATTAGCCCTAACCACACAGTAATTATTAAAACCCATGATCACAAATAAAAAATCTCCTTCAAAAAACAGTACAATATTTAATTTAAAATAAACAGCAAAAATAATTCAAAAAAATTCAATAAACCGAAAGCCCCGAAATCATTTCTACAACTGAAACCTAACTAGACACGGTAATTGAGATAATCAGACCAGGAACCCTGAAGTTTGGATTTTTAGCGTAGTTAAAAAAGAAAAACCCTAAACTGAGTACGTGAAATGGTAGATTATTAAATTAAATTTGTGGGATTGTTGAAAGATTACGTGGCAGAGAGATAGTGGATGAAAATGCGAGCACTTTCGGAGAAAGCGAGGAGGGCGTCTTTGTGGACGTTAATGTCAGAATCTTCAGGGGAGCAGCGGGAAAGAGTATCCTTCACCACCCGGCGCACAATAGCCTTCGGAAGCTCCTCTGCTTCTGCTACTACTTTCTCCGTTTCCATCTCTCTCTCTCTCTCTAAAATGCACAACAGTATTTCCCTTCCCTCTCTTTCTCTTCTTATAGGGGCAGGGTAGGGTAGAGGCCTTCTCGTTCCCGCCATCAGCAATGAATGAGGATGTCTCGGGTGATCAATTCAGCCGGCCCACCTTCGATCTTGGACTATGTTTTTATGGGCTTTATATTTGCTGGAAAGCCCATGAAACAGCCCAATGTTGTTAAGCACAAACTCGAGTAACACGGCAAGCGAAGAGATAATTAATCAAGCATTTCACTAAAATTTCGTATAAATATCTCGAATATAAATTTGATTATTTTTCATCTTTCCTCAGAGAAAGACGATCATGTATTGATGATTAATATATTATTAATTACACGAAATTAATTCATATATCAAAAATATTTCCTCCTCACCCGGATAAGAATATGAACATATGGTCGTTGGACTCTTCCTCATACTAATAAAAAATTATTTTCAATTCCAGCTAATACCAATAACATATAATATAATCTTAAAAAAATATCTAATACACCATAGTTATCAAGTCCTTTTTCATCTTCCAATGTCTAAAATTCAAAGCTTAATTTGTATTTTAATTTTTAATCAAATCGAACTCGACATTAATTCAAGAATAATTTTTTTAAAGAAATTATTACTTTAATAAAAAAAATTAATCTAGTGATATATAAGTTAATCCTATTTCAGGTGTAATTTTTTAATCAAGCATAATAACAAGCATGTAATATAATAGCATTGAATGTTTATTTTATTTTTATTAATATGAATATTCAAGTTAGGTTGAGTATATATTTATTAATTTCATGAGTTTTAAAATTAATAATTATATAAATGCTCAGTAATCTTAAAATTTATAAGATTTAAATTGATAATTTTTAAAAATTAAATTTAAAACCATCCAGTTAAATTATACTTTTTAAAATTATCATTAAATGTTTATTTTCACGAGTGATTGTTGTTTCACAAGTTAAGTTTTAAGATGTCCCTCTCGTTGCCGACCCAAGTCATTCACTCACTCCTGTTTCACGGGGTTTTTTATTAGAATTAAACACGTTTTCGTCGATCACTTATCAACTACCTCAACTTTGTCCACCTATGGGGTTAGACAACCATTTCACCATTTTCAAACCCCGAAGCTAACTCAAGCAAGCAGCCGTAACCAAAGCCAAGAAGCAAAAGCTAAGCAAGGCTAACAAGCATTAGTAGCCAATAAAAATTCTCTCTTCAGTAATCTCCCAAATACAAAAGCACCTAGCTTTCTTGTTTGGTTCTCAAGCATTTCTTGAATCAAGAACCATGTCTTTTTTCTCTAAAAAACCACGATCATCATCCTCATCATCATCTTATGCACCCTCTGCTCCATCTCTACCTGAGTCATATGATCAACGAGGTCAGGCATACAGCACTTCTCATCAAAGTAACCACAGCCAGCAGCAGCAGCAGCAGTCTTATTATGGACAGGGCAATGGTGGTGGCTCTTCATATGGGCACTCAGGTTTTCCACCAGGGACATCTCCAGATGTTATTAGGAGCTTTGTGATGGTTGATAGAGATAGGAGTGGATTTATTGACGAGAACGAGTTGCAACAAGCTATTTCTTCTGGTTACCAAAGGTTTAGTATTAGGACTATTAGGTTGCTCATGTTTCTCTTCAAGAATCCTCATGATCCTCTACGATTTGGTTGGTCTTTATTTCCTTTTCTCTTGTTGGGGTTTGGGTTTAATTGATGTTCTTGAGTTTTCTTGATTTTGTAAGACAATTTGAGAGCTTATCAGTATATGGGTCCATTGGATGTTAATTTCTTGTCATAGATTTCAACTTTCATTTTTTGAATTGGATTTATTGGTTTAATTCATGACCCGTGACTGGATATTTTGACATGTTTTACCATGCTGTGTACTAGAAAAATTGGATCTTGGATTGTTGTTTGCTTCAATATTGAAGAACTATTTAGGCTTAATTTTTGTATGCCTATGTTTTTGACTTCTAAATAAAATTGGATTTTGGTTCTCTCTTTGATTAATTTCTTTGACCAGTTCAAATTGGGCAGCGGGAGAATGCCTTGATTCTTTTCATCTGCAACGATGTCTTTTACTTTAACTTTTTTGGTATCATTGCATGTATTGATTTGGCTGAACTTTCCTAATACAGGACCCAAAGAATTTGCTGCTTTATGGGGTTGTCTTGGTCAATGGAGGGTGAGCAATCTCTTCTTGTTTCTCTTGAGTCGTTTTTCCTTCTTATATATTGCCTTTGAGGATGCGAGGCATTTAAACCATTCCATGCTCTTCATTCTTTATAACACCGAGGAAAGGTTAAACATGGAGGAGGATAGCTGATTTGGATTTTGCAGGAAAATGTATTGTGAAACTTAGTTGATTTAGCTGGATGAATTATTTGATAGTGGCCAATGTTCTCATAGCTGTTCTTGATTCTCATTCATCTAAAAAGCATATGCTTTTCTTAACTATTATTAATGGCTGCAGAAGCAAAGCAATTGACAAATAACACTGTTTGGAACTCTTTCACAACATCTATTACTAAAGCTTTTTGCTTCTGATATGGCAAATCAATTATAAAGTTAGCTTTCCATAGAATCCATGATGGGAGAAAGGGGAAAACTAAGAAAAAAAAGTGGTCTTGCTTTTTTTTTTTCCTCTAAAGAAGAAAAGTTGACACCAGAATTCTCAATAAAGAAATTTGGAATGACTTGGTGATTGGTCTTTCTCGTATAGCTGATGAACATTTGACACAAAATTTTAAGGTTTTCACTGATAAGAGAGGAACATATTTTATATTGCAGAAGGATCAGATTAGTTTGTCAATGCAACCCAATTCTAGGTTCGCCATACATCATTTGAGTAGTTAGAATGCTTGGCAAACCATATACTTGTCATTAAGTGGCTTTTGCTTTTTCGGCACTATTTTCTTATGCTATTATATGACATGCTTTTTAGCAATTGAAAGAGAACTTCGTTTTTCTCTTGCAGGGCATATTTGAGAGATATGATAAAGACAGGAGTGGGAAAATTGATTTGTTTGAACTGAGGGATGCTCTTTATAGCCTTGGGTTAGCTATTCCATCTTCGGTTCTTCAGGTTCTGATTTCCAAGTATGATGATGGAAGTGGCCGAAGGATTGAACTCAATTTTGACAGTTTTGTCGAGTAAGTTTTCCCATGTTGATGCTCTTGTATGCATTTCTAGGATGCTTTTACTTCTGATCTGACTAAACTTCTTGTTTTATTGTGTTTGACGTGCAGGTGCGGCATGATTTTGAAGGTAAGATCTTAGTCCTACAAATTTAAACTCTTGTTACTTTCCTCCTTTGATTCCATGTTTGTGTTCCGAAAGTGACCTTGTAAATCCATTGTGATTTCAGGGATTGACTGAAAAATTTAAGGAGAAGGATAAGCGTCAGACCAGCACAACAACATTTAATTATGATGAATTCATGTCCATGGTCATTCCATTTCTTGTATCGTATGACTGATCACCAAACTTTTCATTTTACGATACTAGATTGAGATAGTTCTTGTGTGCATTTATTTATTTATTTTCTGTGTGTTGGTATTTTATATGCAAGAGTTCTGTATTTAAATTTTTTTATTTTAGGAAGAACTTGTACATTTAGAGGTGACAAGCGTGTAATGATTTTCATGTAAATTAAGCTACGTTTCAATATTTTGAGAAATGAGAGCAGAGATTTGATTTTTGTCTCTGCCTATGCTATATTCTGAGAATTCCCCCCTGTAAATATACCCGCTAGGCGACTGGGTTGTACAATTATCATCTGTTGCATGCTTTCAAATTTGAACAATGATGTGAAGCCTCAGAACGATGATTCAATCTTACTTTTCGAAGGTTTCTTAGAATGGCAAACTTGAAGTCACTGGAATTTCAAACTCTTCCCAGGACAAATTTGAAGTGATCCTGTCAAAGTAACCAGAAAAGTAAAACTTTTACGTATTCGAAGAAGTGTTAGAATTTATTTGCAGAGACAAAATGCAAAGCACTCGTCTTCACCTTTGCCACTGGAGCAAACACTGTTATCCTGTCATCTTACCTCCTTTTGGCCTTCAAGTATACAACACTGTTATTTGATTCAGGATTGTTGACAGCAAACAACTATGCAAAGCTAAAAGTGACCAAAAAGTGCACTCTCTCTCACACCAACTGGGATCCTTGATAGTTTGAGCACTTACGGTTTGCTTACAAGCAATGCATTAAGTGGCAACTTGCCATTTTCTCTGCCAACTAGGCTAGAATTCCAACTTGGTCATGCTGCAATGCCTTCAGAATTCAATTTTAGAGACATGAAAGGTAAGTGATTACCTAAAGAAACAAAAGTAGCCCACAAAACTCATGCTCAAAGCAAAAAAATGAGGCCACTATTCCCCTCCCCTCTGCCTCCTCTCAAAATGGGTTCGCTTTGGTAAATTCTCAGGGGCCAAAAGTAATGTAAATAAAAAATTGCAGTCTCGTAGCGATCCAATTCTTTCTGACATGCAACTGTAAGATATGAAAAGCAAAACTTTTCTAAGCTAAGAGCGTTTGTAGGTGTTAAAAAATAATATAAATTATTTTTTAAGAGTTTATTTAATAGTTTAAGGTATTGGGTTGAGATGGTTTTTTGACATGGTATCAGAGCCATTGATTACCAAGTGGTCTTAAGTTCGAATCTCACCACCCCTATATATTTGATAAAAAATAAGCAAAAGGTAATATAGGCCTGTGTAAATTTCAAGTTTAAAGGGTTTTAACTTAAAAGGATGTGTTAGAAAATAATATAAATCATATCCTGAAATTTCATCTAACAACTTAAGCTATTAGATTGAGATAATTTTTTGACAACAAAAACGTTGGAGCATGAATAAAACGAGACCTTTGGAAAAGCCACACACAATACCACATTGACAAATCACGAAACGAAATATACCCTCTTTGTTATAAAACAGCAACAACTGATTTGCCAAATCTATTTCTAAATGATTAATTCAAGAGGATCGCGCTTCCGGGAACTCTAGCTATAAGGAACAGGATAAGAAGCCAGGTTGACGGATTGTGGGCGAATGATTAGAAGACCATTATGACTGATGACTCAATGTACGTATATTAGCCGTATTTTTATATATTTTATTACAAGCAAAGAAAATATGGCATGGTAATTATTTTATGAGGTCATCGCAAAGCTGGCTTGGATACAATATGTTTTAGTTGGGCGGTGGCCTGATACCTAGTAGCCAAGGGCCAGGGATGCACGCGTGTGTGTGTGTGTGTGTGTGTGTGATCTTTATGTAATTGGCCTCGTGGAGAAGAGCTCGGAATTGGTACTGTGTTCATGTTTAAGATTTCAGGTTCTACTCTTGCTAGGTACAAATAATTCCATGGATTCATCGGATTTAGATAAAGTTCATGAATTAAACGTAATGTACCTGCAAGAAATTCTTTGCTTAGAACTTGTGCGTTTCCATGATTAGTCGGGTCTTCGGAACTTGTGCTTTTCCATGATTAGTCCAGCTAGGTAGTGCTAATCCAAAAAAAAATGTACAAATAAAATTTTTTTGATTGGTTCTTGAAATTTCTAGACTTCCATGAATTAAATTATATATATTTTTTTAAAATATATATATACACAAACATCAAAAGATAAATTTTTTTTAGATTAAAATAGATATATAAATCAGCTTACATGTATCTTAACTAATTCTACATGACTTGAAGTTAATGAATATATAAGTTTCTAGTAGCTTTAAAGTTTGTAAGACTCAAAACTAGTATGATTTTTAAAAAATAAACTCAAAATTTAATTAAATTACATGATTTTAAGCAGATTTTCATGAAAAAAAAGGGGGATAATTTCCACTCTTAACTTTCAAAAAAGTTCATTTAACCTTGTTGATTTTAGTAGTTCAAACTTTTCGCGTTTCTTTCACTGTTTCTTAAAAAGTTTTCTTAGCTCCCCCTCCTTATATTAGCTGAAATTCCATTATAGAATATATATAACCGAGTCTTGTGTTAAGAATTTGAAAGGTAGATTCAATTTTTTAAAACTAGAACAATATTATTTTGATTTTTTAAAATAAAATCATCTTTTTTAATTCAAAACATCATAGTTTTAGTAAATTTTTTTTGATATATCATACAGATTAATTAATGGATTGACTCATCAAATTAGATTGAATTTTATAACTAGGATAAATACAAGAATATAATTCATAATTAATTTGTGGCACCCAAAATACAGAAACAAGACTGGTTGAAGACTTGAAGCCTTGTAAATCTTCACCGTGTTCTTCCTTATCAGACATGTGAACAAGAATTTGAATTTAACAATTCTACCTAGCTTCCTTTTTTCTTTAATCTTTTGAGAAGGAAGAACTCTGCCTAGCACATATTCACCTTGTTGCCCCCGATATTTCTATAATTTAAACCTATAGAAGAACTACCAATCCAGGATACAGCATATCCTGACATGTTAGTGATTAATGTTATTTTTTCAATAATAGTACACAATGAAGCTTGCGTAGATGCTTTGCTAGACTACTGAAACAGCTTTAGTCATATGTTTGTGATAGGAACAAGACCCTTGCTGCCATTCTCTCTCCCTGCATAAAGATACTGTGGCAGTGTATTAGTCATGTGGTTGAGCAATACATCACAAAACACTATAATTAAAAGCTGTGAACATCATAATTAATCGGTAGCAGCTCCCCAACACACAGAAAGGCCGGCGAGGTGACATGATGTGGATGTCACAGTTTGTGCAAGCCAACTGCTAGCACAACTTGGTCTCTGTTTTTCCTTGACATTTCAACACTACATGGTCTCTAAGAGCCAAACAAGAATATCTAACAAAGCAATTGGGACCATAGAGAGATTGATGCAGCAACTGTTTTAGGTTATGTAAAGGTCGCGTTAAATATTTGATTACGTAGCGCCTGAGAATCAAATATCATGGTAGTAGATAGCTAGTCACTCTATCGAATGGCCATGTGGAATCGCTTGTATGTATATCTTATCCTTGTTTGGGCCATTTCTGATGCAACAAGAAGTATCTGTGTGAAAGCAGGTTGTCCGTGATGTTGATAGCCACCTGCCTACTTTATGCTCAAGTATCAATTGATGTTACACATCTTGAATATGAATAATAATTTTCATTCAACAAAAGGGTTAAATGTTAATCTTTCACTCGAAGCCACAAGGCTGGCTGAGGAATAAAAACTGCTATAAGAAACCTAAAGAGTAGTTTGTTCTTAGCCTTCCCCAAATAAAACTATTGAGAGGGGAAAGTGTCTTGGGCTTGAATTCTTGAATACCTAGACGTGTTGGAAGCTACTACAGCTATGATGCTAGAAGAACTTTGGACCGGACCATCCTTTGGTATTCATGAAATATGAAAAAGCTAACCAGACAGCAATGTTAAGCCTACTGATGTTCACTTGAAATAGACATGGGAGAACGATACAACTATGGCTGATGCGATAAATTCTCCTTTACGATAGAGATAATAAAAGTGTAGACAAAGAGGTAGCCGTCTTTAGAGATAGAGAGCTCAAAGTCAAGACAAAAAATGGTGAGGTATCCATTTTGGAGCATTCAGAAAAAATAAACAATAAAGAAGATGTTGAAAAACTGCTGCCGAAAGCCGCCGGGCCCTAGCAGGTTCTTTTCCTGATAGAAGCAAGTTTGGACTTTTGTCTAGTTGAAGAAGGCAAGAATTTTGCTCAAGGAAAGATTCACATGCATTATTAGAGAGAAGGAGGATTGGTGGCTCATTGCCATATATATATATATATATATGTATGTATATTTCAACATCAAAATTAGATTTCAAAACAGCAGACACTATATGTCAAAGCATCCCCACTTGGTGCATGCACAAAGTAGGCAACATCAGATGGGTTCTACCTTACAGATCCCAAGGGGAAAAAAAGTTGCTAAGATGATTCAGAAATCTCAACCATGTGATTTGCAGACTATTCTAAGCAAAACCATATACAGTATCAAAAGTCAACCAATTTGATCTGAACCTAACCAGGTTAGGTAATGAGCAGGCCAACTTTAGTTGAATTCAATATCTGAACAATTCAGAACTTGAGATGGTCACTGTTTCAATTAAAATGAACTCAGTATCTCACCTAGACAAAATCTTCCTGCAGCTATGCGATTTGTGGTGTTAGATTTTGGTTGTTTATCTCTCCCTCCAGAATTCGGGTAGCCTAAGCATGGATCAAGTATGCTAGAACAGATATCACCAAGCTGAAGGTAGACAATGCCTGCAGGATCATTCGAAATGCAATATACGAGATTAGATTCGTTGTTAATTATATTTAAACCAAAACATGGTGATGATGAGATAAAATATGAGTTACATTTATATTGGATGCCGAGGAATAAATTATTCCAGGAAGATTGCCCTGCAATCCGATGTTAAAAACTGGAGTACCGTCGGGATAAAAGAGCCCGTAGTTCCTTTCAGATGTCGGACCAGGCTTCAAATTCTCGTTAAAAAGTGCAAAAACATATACGTCAATCGGCACGGATGGTTTTGCTGGTGTGCCTTGCTTCTGCTGAATTCTCTTCAACAGATTACTATGATATAGCTCTGCGTTTTGTAGTGTTGATCCAACCTCCGTAGGGTCCCCCTTGGATGGCCAACCTGTCTCTGAGATCTTAACTTCAACATCTGTATGTCCGATTGCTTTAATTGCTGAATACACAGCATCTACTTGAGCGTACAGCATATTATCATAATGCAGATTTGTGTTTGGATCTGTCATCCCTTCGTTAGGCTGGAAAAGGACATAATCTAGAGATATTTTGTCTGGGCTATCCTTGTATGCAAAAAAGGGATATGCGTTGATAAGGAATGGTGACTTGGTTTGAGAATGAAAATCCAAGATCGCATGCATGTATTCGATAATATCTTGCCGGAAAGTCCCGGATGAAGGAGGGAAGGAATTTCCTATGATGGTAAAGGGATGTGCAGTAGTGACAATCACTTGTTTATCTAATCCAAGATTAACAAGAGTGTTATGCACCATCTTCATTGCCGGAAGGAGATTTGACCATATCTGAGTATCATTGCTCATGAACACCTCGTTCCCGACAGAGATGCAAGTGATTTTGGTTTGAGCGAGGTAGGGTTGAAGGTGCTGTTGAACCCAGTTTTGGGCTTTGACAGGATCAGCCATGTCTTGGAGGTACTCGTTCCCAATCCCAACAATGAATTCAACACTTGAATTAGAAAAGGCCTGCAGGACTTTCGGATCGGCATCATAGAGTTTTAACCTGCTGACGTCGAGGGATTGAAGCATCACGGAAACACGAGAGGGAGACGGGAGGTTGTCGGCAATCTGTCCATAGTTAATTCCAAGCCCAGCACCAAGGACTTGGACACCTGAATCCGAAAAACAGAGTTTTAGGTTGAACAAACTAAACCATGATAGGAACACCAAAGAATAAAGGAACAAGAACCAGAATCATCATGCATCACAACAGACAATTCAAAAATGCAGAAGATAGCTTCTAGTCAGGATCCGAAATTAAAATATGCGTGCAAAACCGTATTGAAGAAAATATGATCAAGATGCCCACATGAAAAAAAAAAAAAAAAAACAACTCTGCTCCAAAAATGAACAAAAAATATCAAAATATTTTTTTAAAAAAAACCTCCAAAGGGACATAAAAAACCTTTTTGAGTCTAAAACTCGAATAAGAATAAAATTTACTAGCTCTGTATGCCACTATGAATGTTCAACAAGTAACAGGATCCTTTCCAGTTCATAATTATTCCCATCAAGCTTCAGTTAGATTAAAATCCCAGTTCCAAACTCATAAAAGGAAACCCGCCGAGAGAAGAAACACAAAAACAGGTAAATCCCACTGAATTCACCTTAGACTTAGGAAAAATAAATGCAAAAGGGATCAGTTTTTTTAATATTGGTGGTAATTTCGCAGACCTTGGTTTCCAAGCTTGAATATACAGTATACAACAATAAAAAAGGCAACCCAGTTAAGCCAGCAACTTAAGCATCTATTTTCTTTCCTCGCACTTTCCTGGAAAACAAACAAGCAGAACAATGCATGCAAAAGGCAGTCGAAACAAGAAAGAACTAACCTGAAAGAGCGAGAAGCAAGAAAAGAAGACGAAGATGGACAGAGTAAGTGGCCATAACTGATCTGATATTGGTTTAAACGAGGCCACAGAGCAGACAGATAGACTTTTCTGTTTGCCAACTAACAAAGCAGTATTGCAAGATAAAAAGCTATGGTATTTATAGTGTTTTGCATTGTATCAGATATAGCGATGGCTGCTTGTAGCAGGTTCTCACACCAGTAATTCTGAGCTCTCCTGTATACATTTTTTGTTTCGTAATCCTTTTTTATATATTTTAAAGTCCCACTTGTTTTCTTAGACGCAAGGGTTTTTTTTTTTTCCTGTAATTACAAAGTTGTCTCCATCTTGGTCTAGTCACATTTTACATAGCTATAGCAAATTTATCAAATGATTTTGTTCTTGGACGCACCAGCTATCAAGAGAATATATTATATTTTGTGCATTTATGATGTGGTTAATGGGGTTTCGAACAAGTTTTAACGGTTAAGGTATTCTCGTGTCACTGCCATGCCTTGGAGTTACCATGCGTATCATACGCGTGTCCGGTCAAATGTACGCGTGGGAGCTGATCACGAGCAATGTACATACTGGGATATGGGGCGAGGCGGCCATGGAAACAGGATAAGTGAAGCTTTTTCTCAGGCGCAGTAAAGGATCATTAATTAACGGCGTGAGGAATATCATTGGCTAGTAATAGCCAGCAATTTGACAATTCTCAACGCGGAGTCCGCCAAAGAAAGCAAAAAGGAAATTGCTTTGACCAGATGTGTTAAGAAAACAATTATCGAAGAGAAAATGAAAATGGAATTGAATTGAATATACAGCCGGAGATGAGATAAGTATACCATGTACGAATTTGTGGCGGAAAATTCTATATTTTCAACTCATAAAATTATTATATCTTTTTTTTTTAAAAAAAAAAAACAGGAGAAGGAAGTGAACATGTGCACGTAAACATATAGCGCACACCCTTCGTTGATTAAATAATAGATTGCAAACCTAATTAAGCATCTTATTGTTCATCTTGTTTTTTATTTATTAATTTAATGGTCAACAATAAAAAATATATTTTATTAATTGTGCATCCAGATTAGGACTTTATTGTATTTATTTTACCTTTATTTATGGGGATGTATTTTCATGCTCTTAATTATGATTAGTTTTTTTTTAAAAAAATATTATTAAAAAAAATAACACCGCTTAGTAAAACGAACAGGAGTAAAAGCAACATGATCTTGACACGATGCGCCACCAGCAAGTGTCGATCAGAGAGAGAATCTTGTTTATAATTGATTGAGGTGTAGAAAGAAAGAAAGAAGGCGGTGAATGAGTGAGGGAAGAGGAAGGAAAAAAGCGGTCTTTTTCATGGAGGTACATATCAACAAGCGACAGCCCACAGCGTCGTTTTGGGGGTGGGGGAGGGGGGGGGTTGTGGGTGGTTAATTATGTATTTATTTAATGTTTTTATTTCTTTATATATATATATATAATTAATTATTTAATTTCTTTACGCTCGCACGCACGTTTATATATATTCCATCATTTTGACTTAAGACAGCTTTTATTTATTTTATTTCTTTTTAATTGTTAGTTACTTATGATTGAAATTAAAACATGTTAAATCACGATCATGGAGGCGGAGAAGAATAGAATACAGTTTACCAGTTAATTATTATATAATCCAAGCGCTGACGCCAATCCTATGTGGAGTGCCCGTGTTAGCCACCGTCCATCACGCGGCTGCCACGTAAGCAATCCAATGTCGGCTGGCCCCTCGGAATTCGCACGTGTCATGTTTGTTTTTTCTCCAATTAATAAAATCACAAGTTACAATTTACAGATACAAAAACCCCACCGCCGTATTTTATTTTGTAAAATAAAAGTCCAATTCCAGGTTCGGAGTCAACACATGCTGCTTGAAGAATCAAAGCTTTATCATATTCTAAGCATGTCCCTGACACACGTGGGGTTACATATTTACATATCTAACCATTTCCGTCGACTCCATAGAATTAAACCTTAGGTTAAAAAAAAACACAAAATCAAGCTCTCTCTCCCCCACAGCATAGTCTTAAATTGGAAAAAAGATGGACAAGGTCCAAGTATTTTAATTTGGACTCATCATGCACGATAATGAGGCATGGGCAAGCCATGCAAGAAGCTCACGGCATTGGGAGGCCATTAATCTTGTTCAGGAAACCTCAACGATTATATTAACTAGCTAGATGGTGTCTTGAAATTCACAATACTCTACACGTTAACATAACTGCATTCCTTCTGCCTTTACACGCATTTATCGTTTACACTAACATATTTAACTGCACTTTAATAATATATTTTTTAAAAATATAAAATAAATATAAAGAGTATAGTGTACTAATTAATCCAACAACCTAGGAGAATATCAGACTCAATATT
>Ga0325410_1002027_pt1 | contig 22602 bp, 9 predicted proteins | sample PopdelMetagenome_16_FD_206182 | JGI IMG/M metagenome (GOLD analysis project Ga0325410, IMG submission 206182) | Populus deltoides microbial communities from Bellville, Georgia, United States - Xylem-PdIQD-R3 | ecosystem: Host-associated > Plants > Phyllosphere > Stem > Wood/Secondary xylem...
TTAAAGCTATCTTATATTATCAGATCTGTTATTATAAAACATGCTCTAGTTAAGGAGTTATTGATACTTCAAGTGCAAAATGATGATATAAAACCTTGATAAAAATGCGCTTTTAAGTACTAATCACACCCCCCAACCAACTTATTACTAGTCCCTAGTAATTAAAGTGTTAAAATAGAAAAACAATTTGCAAGTTCCACAAAGCAAGGCATTCATCATTTAACTTTCATTAATCTATCCAAGTAAATAAACTCTCATTAAATTTATATATCTGCTCAATACCTTTTAAACAAAATATTAATAAACCTTCCTTTTTATGTGCTCAATTTATGAAAACATAGATGATGGGGCTTTTATTGGAAGAAAACAAGATTTTTGTTCTAATGTTTCAGGTTAACTTCCTTGGGTTGGGATTATTATCTTCTTTTTTTTACTTTTTTTTTATATATACACATATAACTTAAAACACAATGCTGCTTTAACCCATGTAACGAGCTTTCGGCTAATGACTCCCAGACCAGTTGGTCTTACGGCATTAGGTGTTGAGACACCCTTTCGAGCTTAATAACTCAGGTTACAGATACTGATAAGTAGATAGTGCAATGTTTGATTCCCTTAAGCTTTTCTCCTTAACCCATGTAACAAGCTTTGGGCCAATAGCTCCCAAGTCAGTTGACTTTAGGGTATTAGGTATTAAAACACCCCTTTGGGTTAATTGCTTAGATTAGGGAGACTACGAAACCAAACTTATCTACGTTTTTTTATTATATACACTTTTTTTTTGTTTTTTTTGTTTTTTTTTGTTTTTTTTTTTGAAAATTACATACTATCCCTTTTCCTTAGTTGTTACCTTTAACAAAAGAACATAAATAATGTAATAATCCAATATGCAACCCACAATCATATGTTAAAGTGTGTGTGAAAATGAAGGTTTACGAATACTTGTTAAATGAGTATATGAGCAGAGTCAAGTGATAACAATGCGAGAGTTTGTAAACCTGAATATTTCAAAAAGTGTAATAATAGACCTTGTTATGAATGTTTACTAAGATGCGTCTCAAGAGTCAATACTCATTACTCTGCCATCTTAATAACAGTTTTGCAAATAATTTATGAAAAAGAAAACACAGTTTTTTTTTAATATTAACTACTACCCTTTCCCCCCAACAAAAATGAGACATTGTCCTCAATGTCCTAAGGTAGAAAGATAGAGTATAGAAGACATCACCTGAAATAACGAATACTGACAAACCTGAAACACAATTAAACAAATATAAGAAATAACAAAACAAAATAATAAGATATTAATAAAACCAAAAGACACAAGGTTTTACAAACAAAGGCTCAAATCCAATCTAAGCTTTTTACGGCTTTTCTCAGTTGACCAATGTATGCGACTCATAGAGAGATCAATGATAGGAATGAAAAATTGTAGTTGGTCAATCAATTGTTCAGCAGTAGCAGCAGAGATTATGATTTGTCGTGCCGAAGATGTTAGAAATTCCTATTCCACAACTTGATCAAGAAAAGACAACAATTTATCGTAAAAACCATTAACATTTAACAAACCTATAGGTTTATGGTGAATGTGAAGTTGGGCCCAAGAGAAAATATGAAAGATCTCTTCCAATGTGCCAGACCACCTGGTAAGGCAATGAAGGCATCAGCGTGTTTAAACATTGTATTCCATCGTTCAGACATTGTGGAGACCTGTAGTTCCTCTCCAATTATTTTTCCAAGGAAGTCATTTTTTGCTAAAGCTTTGGGGACAACCCTCAAAACTTGACTGTCTCCTAAAAATGCAGCTATTGACACACCCCCCATTAACCCAAGACTGCCTCCTCCATATACTAAATGAATCTTTCTCTCAGCTAATACCTGACCAAGATGATTTGCTGATTCTAAAAACTCTTTTTCTTTCCCAGGACTAGATCCACCGAAAACATAAATATTTCTTATTTGATGACTCAAGGAACCTGTCATTTCTACACACTTCGATATCTGTTGAATGTGTGGGTTGAGTAGAAATAAAGGGAAGGAAGAGAAGATTTTAGAGATGAGAAATTGAAAATGCAATCATACCACCTATATGTAGGCCAGCTGGAGCCTCTCTCTCTTTATTATTTTTTTATTATTATTCTTTTTTATTTTTTTATTTTTTTATTTTTTAAATATGTATGTACAAGCAGTTGTGATTGTGGCTCACATCTTCCCTTGGTTTTACGTCCAAGAATGGTTTAAACGCCCTCTATGGGTCGGGGATATGCTTCCCATCCAGTTTTCTTAAAAATTGACAAACAGGGTCTTTTTTAGTCAGATTCCCAAGACTATGTCGAGCATGTTCTTTATGGAATTGTGGCCATATATATGGACAACTCATCATCCATTTCATTAGGAAAAAATCTAGTATTTCATAATAGAAGTAAGCATATTGACACAAAATTTCATTACTTACAAGATTGCATTACAAATAAGGAAGTTGAAGTCAAGTTTATAAAGACACAAGACCAAGTCACAGATATATTCACAAAGCCACTCAAATATAATGTTTTTATCAAAATGAGAGATGTGTTGGGAGTTATGAAGAAATCAAGTTTAAGGAAGGATGTTGAAAGTAAACCATATTTTAGATTCTGAAAAATTCAAAAACAGTCGACCGATTTAGTGGATAGAATACAATTCTTGTTCATATTAGGATTTTCTTATATTAGTTTAATTCATTGATTATCTATGATTTTATGCCTATAATAAGGCTTGTAATTCAGCATTATTAATAAGTACAAAAGAGAGAGAATAACTAAGAGACCTTAGAGAGAAACACTTGATAAAACTATACAATCCTCTCAATCTTCTTCTTATTCTTGAGTTCTTGACCTTGTATTTTTGTGTTGATCTTATATAACACCTGTCTTCCTTACAACAGTTAACACCAATGATCAATTTCAATTTTCTTAAGATTTTATATTTTTTGTGATACGCATACATGCCTTGTGTTGCAACCTAAATTTCAACCCTATTTTTGAAAACATTTTGAGAAAAACAAAAAAAAACCTAAAAAATATGTTATTGATGTATTTGCTTCATTTTCAGCGTCTCTTTCAAAGAATTTAAAATTAAAGAAAAAGAAAAAGAAAACGAAAAAATGCATTTTTATTTTTATTGATTTAATTGTGGAAGGGAGATGATCAAATTGAAAATTGAAAACCCTTTTACTAAGCAACCCATTTTTTAATTAAATGGTCTTCAATCAATTCTTTTAATCCAAGTGTCCATTTTTCTTTGCTTTATCTTCAAGTTATTAAATGAATTGTTGAGATTCATTTTTAAAATTCAATGGTGGATCTTAGTTTGCTTTGCCTTCAAGCAAAAAAAAATTATTTACCTATAAATATGTGGTTACACCACAAACAAAGGGGAAGGAGAAAATTTAGGGAAACCAAAAAAATATCAAAAAAGTATTCATGCATACTCTCCTCACACCCACACATCATAAAACAAACCTAGCCCCCAATAAACCTAAGCGGAGTAGGCACAACAAAAAAAAACTAAATTGCCATCCTCACCTATAGTCTCTCTCTTGTCCACCAAATGACACAAGAAAAAACCATCAAACATCCACCACACCCTCTTCAACTTGTAACAGTCATTCAATCTCAAACAGAACCATACCCATGACCTTCATTCCCTCTTCCACCCATGACATCTTTAAAAACCCCTAATGTCATGCACCCACGTGTGACAAAATGATAACTCCACTAGGGAAGGTATTGTTTCTGACATGTATTAGACTAAGTTTTGTGTATTTGATGTCATTTATTTGTTTTGATGTGTTTAAATTGTTGCATTTGACTTATTTTATTTTATTTACATTTTAGCATATTCTATCATGTCCATACATGTATGTTTTCATGCATCATTATTTTATTTGAGATATGTTGCTCTAGGTTGCACACTTGGAAACTTTAGGTTAGGTAGGGGAGTGACGACTTACCTTATAACTTTCAATCAGGGTTTAAGTTTGTGAAACCATCCAACTCTTTGTTAAGTGCTTAAAATGGTAGGGATTGGTAAACATGCCATCTTATTATCTATTGAGCCCTCATATTATCTTCACGAGGGTGATCACTAGGATAACAAAAGACCCTTTTTCAAAGACTAAGTAATAAACCTATCCTCTGTCTTACGTAAAAAGATTAGAACCTACCTTTAGGATGTATGCTCCCTACATATTTGTTTTACATCAAGGCACGCCCTTCTTGAAACATCTTGAATTAGGGATTTAAGGGTGACACAATAGCTGTCTCTTAGGAAATTTATGTTGTAGAGTTTGGGCAATAATCAAAATTCTTGTTTACCATACAAGTGTTACGACCAGGTGTCACTTCTTAAAGGGCAAGTTCACCATATAAAAACATGCTCATACATTTGACATGCATGTATCCTTACATGTATATATACTCGACCAGGTTGAAATATAGGTCCCCTACCTAAGGTCTACTACATTTAACTGGAGTAAAAGATGGAAAATGAAAAAAAGGCTTAGATAGAGGCTCATTATCAAAAGGAAATTGAGAACATCAAAGGTGAAGTAGCTAGACTCACAAATCAACTCGAACAAACATTGAGTTTCAAGAATGGAAAGGGAACATCTGCATAGTCTCTCGTGGAAGCATCATCAGCCTATATCCCTCACACATCTCAGAACTTAGGGGCAGACTCAGTAACCAGGCAGTATTTTTCCATTTCCCTCCATCTAGCCAACTCAAGCTCAAGTCACCGTAGATCCAACAACATAAGATCTTCTGATGATAGGTCTACCAGTCCCATAAACCATGATAAATGGGTTGCTTTAGAAGAAAGGTTGAGAGTAGTTGAAGGAAATAATCTAACTGACCTTGTATTAGCAGCTGAAGTTTGTTTAGTTCCAAACATTGTGGTGCCAAAGAAGTTGAGTGCTGGACTTTATCAAGTATACCGAACTAGAATGCCCGAACACCTATCTCTAGTATTACTACAACAATATGGCTAAAGTATTTATAATGATAAGATGCTGATCTATTTTTTCCAAGATAGTCTCATAGGATCCGCCTTGAGCTGGTACATGAGACTAGACAATACCAAGATCAAGACATTACAGACACCTTCTTGAAGCATTATAAATTTAACTTGAAAACTGCTCCTAACATAACATAACCAACCTGATGGCCATGAAGAAGGGAAACTAAAAGTCTATGAGAGCATATGCACAAAGATGGTGAGATAAGACAACACATGTCTAACCTCCACTGATAGAGATATAAATGGTGATGTTGTTCGCCAACACCTTCCAATCCGTTTATTATGAGCATTTGATGGGAAGCTCAGCTTGAAATTTCTATGAAGCTGTGAGGATTGCCAAAGGAATTGAACAAGTTATAAAAAAAAAAATTAGACATCCTACCATGGATTCCAAAACAATTACAAGAGATGAATCAGAAGATTGCTTTTAGATGGGAAACCTTAGTTGTGTGGTCCAATCAGGTCTCGTTGTAGCATCAACTGCTCAAATATCTTTATTAAAGATTAGCATGCATTTGCCACTCAAGTTTGTCTACTAGCATCTATTAGACTCTGGACTTGTTTCCCCGACTCCATCAAATCCCATTTAACCAATATTCCCTAGGTGGTATGATCCAGACAAGAGATATGAAATATCATGGTGGGGTCTTGGGCCATTCGATTAAAAATTGCAAAAATTTCAAGTATCAAGTTCGGAAGATGGTGAGCAAGAGACAAGTTGAGTTTGTGAAGGATGGTGTCATCGACAATATTATTACTAGATCATCACGAACATAACAAATATTGATAAGCAATGACAAGACATAAATGTTTACTGGAGAATTAGGGTGTTGTGTTGTCAATGATTTTATTATGGAATTTTTCTATTTAGCACTTTTGTTTTGGGATCACACCTCATCTTTTTAATGAAATATGTCTTTTTCTTACCTCTTTATTGTTATAAAATCAAGGTATGTTTAACATTTTATTTTGACAAAATATTTTTGATCACACTACAACATTCAAAATCAAGGCTAGTCAATCCTAAAAGATTAAAAGTGTTTTGATTTCAAAAATGACTCGATGTTTGTTAAAATGACATGATAAACAATGTGGGGTGACCAAACAAATTTTAAGCTCACATACAAAATTGAACCACACATCATAGAGCTAAGTTTTAGCAGTATGCATAATGACATATATTAGATTTGGTAATTATAGACTCACGAATCGTGATTCTTTATAAGTCCAAATCATTATATTAGATGATGTTAAAATTTATTAGTTTTAGTCGACCTTACTTGAAATGAGAAAAGGTCATCTTTGTTTATGCCCTTCACTATTCTTAAAATATATATCCCTTGCAAATCCTAATTTAAGCTTAATGGAATCTTTCTTTAAAAAAAACATTGATATGGATCACACCTTATATTGGTGGCAAGTGAGGATTTTTATTTTTTGGTTGGAAAGATGAAGACAATGTTAGAATCAATGGTAAAAGAGAATGCTAAGAATAGAAGCCCAATGATTGAGAAAGGACTAAAAGTAAAAAAGCCCTAAATGTAGGGGCATCCAAGAAAACTTTGAGGAAGGTTGTGGGAAAGCCAAAAGCAGACCACACTTAAAGGCAAGTCAAGGTTAAAAGTTGGAAAATGCCTATCAAGTTTAGGAGGGGCAAAAAGTTTTTTTAATTGAGAAAAGGCATAGAAAATGCCAAAAGTCGATGCCGAGGGCAAGTTAAAAAAAGAAAGAAAGAAAAAGATATTGAACTATATGCATGTCTTTTGGTATCTATGATAAAGCTTCTAGTGTCTTCATATTATTGGTTATCCATTAAAAAAAATGTCAGATTTGCATTATAGCCTCTATTAATAGAATATTGATCTTTTAGGTGAACACAGAATAAGTGGCATAGTTATATGTCTTTATTTTACAAAGATAGTGAAATAAAAAAAAAGAAATAACAAGGCTAATGATTGACAAAAATCCCTGACTTCTTCTTTGAATTGAAATTTGAGATAAAGAAGTAATAAGAGATCACTGATGGGCAATGAGTTTTGGTATTCTCTTTAAATTTGAGATTAATAATGAAAGGAGTGGCATGGTTATATGCCAATGTTTGATCTTGATTGATAAAATTGAAAGTTTTTTACTAATAAAAAAAAAATCTTGTTAAGAGTGAGTTTCTTGTCCAGTTTTAAGAAACAAGAATAATTGATGAAATATATGGCATGGTTTGTCATTTCTTCTATAGCAAGAAAAAATAAGTTAATGAATAGTTGATGGTGATCTCAAGTCTTTGAAATCCTTAAACACCTTTTGAGCCTATAAATTTCATTTTCTTTCATAACCATGAGTCAAAGCTTGCAACACGCTTTTAAAAACTCTTTTTTAATCAAGTAAGCAATATGAACCGATAAATGGCGCTCTCAAAACTTGAAGAGCTTTTCCATAAAGGTCACAGCTTCACGAACTAAGCTACTAGTTATTATGCATGCTGATAAAGTAAGTGCTGAAAATGAGATAAATTTTCAATGGAACCTTTAGTTTTTGCTCAAACCTTCTACTATTGAAATCCACAGAAGGTCACCTCGTCACGTACCATCAAATAACATACCCAAAATCAAAGATTAAATTGACACAAAAAACTATAGGAAAACTATTTTAATCTTATAATGGGTCAAATTTTATTTTCAAAATACAAGACAATCAAAAGATTGCATGTGTTGAGTGGTGTGTGTTAGGTCTTTGACCAAAGAAGCTTGATTTTCAAAAATTAATAACTTTCTTATTTCATTTCAATAATTAGACTTTAACAGACATGATCTTTAAAATGTGCGAGTTGATTCTAAAACAAGAGAAAAATCTCAAACAAAAAAAAATCATGGATCGAGTTTGCAAAATCCTTGATGAAAATGACATCGACGCTTCTTGATCATCCTTGAATAGTTAAGCAGTCAGGGGCAATACAGTGGACCCTGGAAAGGAAAAAAAATAATATTCAGATTAGCCAGCGGGAAAATTCAAGTGATAAATCATTGAAATCCATCAAAGCTTTGGCAATGGCAAATGCCTCTTGATAATAGAAAAAAGAATGAGTATAATCAGATCAACCAAGATCAATGTTTCACAAGGAAAGTTTATAATTTAATGAACTCCAACAATAGTTGAGAGTAATGATACACTAAGGGGCATCTTCATGTATGAAATCTTGGTTTACCTTCTAAAATATGGTTATGACACCTAAAAGATATGATCGCATGGGTGCATTTAGATAAATACATGCCACCAAGACTGACTATAGGACAATATGCTTTAAAGCCCATTGATTTAAGTTACATCTCACTATATGAATGTGGGTGATAAAAGGGATTGATGATGACAATACATTTCTTTTCATAATCTGGTTAGACAGGTTAAGAGGAATTCATTGAGAAGAACATTGAGCATACAATGATGAGCCTTTGTTACTTGTCTAAATGACAGTTCTATAAAAGTTGATGATAACATATGCTTGAAAAGTATGGATCAACTGAAGGTAACTTCGTGGCTGATTGACAATCTAAGATGAGGTCAGCACTAAAAAAACCTTCTGATGATTGTAGTCAGGATGCACACAGCTGATCATATAGCAATTATTGGGAGAATCCAAGAGTTAATGATTTGTTAAACTTCTTTATGATGAATCAAACAACACCACACTTGGAGGCATGATCAGACTTGATAAATAATGAGAGAAGTAATCATCACGGACAGCCTTGGATAGATACTGCACTTACATTTGAGTGGAGGACTAGCATACGGTAAACTCGAATGAGCCGGTGAATTAGAAAAACTAAAAAGGTTTTGGATAGCAAACAAAGACACCTTATGATGATGGAGCATCAAAGATTGGGGGGGCTATATTTCAAACTAGGTAATGATGAATGCATGTTATGTAACCCCAAAGCATTGCATAAATATTTTAGAATTTTTTTTCAGAAAAAAAAATCCTCGATGAAATCAAGTAAGATTTTGATGAATTTGAGTTGGCAAAGAAAGACTCTTTGAGCTATGATAGCATGGAAATATCAGGTTAACCCTGTAATCAGGAAGCACTAAGTTCAAACCCCGCAATCAGAAAATATCAATTCAACCCTGCCATCAGGAAGGATAGGTCGACCCTTTAGTTAGAAAGCACCAAGTTTTCCAACTTCATGATTAGGAAATTTCAGGTCAACCCTACAATCAGGAAACACCAAAAAATTCAACCCTCCTATCAGGAAGAAAAGTGAGAAGAAGCTTACTATTAGGAATTTCTCAAGAAAAGAAGAAGAACAACCCTGTCATCACGAAGAATCTTCAGGAAGCAAATAATTTTCAAACCCCGTGATAGGGAACATACATTTTGATTCTGTTAAAGGGACCGCCATATGAGATCTCAGGTTGACCGAGTTAAAGACAAAGACCAAGGTTTTGGTTAAAAAGGGTCTCTAGATTGTGATTGCAGGTTAACTCAAGCGAACGCAATATTTTGATTCTGGTTAAAAGGGATTGCCAGATGGGATCTTAGATTGACCAAGCTAAACACAAAGACCAAGGTTCTGGTTAAAAAGGGTCTCTAAATTGAGATTTTAGATTAACCCTATTGAAGGTAATATTTTTGTTCTGGTTAAAAAGAATCGCTAGATGGGATCTCAGGTCCTAGTTCTGGTAAAAAGGAATGGCCAAATTAGGATTTGAGAATAACCGAGTTATAAATAGTTTGATCATAGTTCTTGTTAAAGAGGAGGTCGCCTGTGAAAATAGATCAATGTTTGGATGAGCAAGTCGCCCGTAAAAATAGACCGATCTTTGGATTTCAAAATGGGTAGGTCACCTGTGAAAATAAACGAGTTTTTGAATGGACAGATTGCTCGTGAAAATAAACTAGTTTTTAAATTTCAAAATGGATAGGTTGCCTGTAAAAATAGACCAATTTCAAGATAATATGGACGTTTACTGAAGTTCTTTTTGGAATTTAAAAAGGGCAAGTCACCCATGAAAACAGACCAATTTTTTAATTTCAAATGGGCAGGTCGCTTGTAAAAATAGACCAATTTCAGGGAAGCATGGACGCTTGCTAAAGTTCTTTTTGGAATTTGAAAAATGGCAGGTTGCTTATAAAAATAGACCAGTGTTTGAATTTGAATGGGTAAGTTGCCTATGAAAATAGACCAGTGTTTGAATTTCAAAATGAGTAGGTCGCCCGTGAAAATAGACCGATTTATTGAATTTCAAAATGGTGGCAGGTCACCACTGATAATAAGACTTTTTCTTCTTTGGATGGGTGGATCACCCAACAAGTCAGGCATACATTTTTTTTCTTTACAAGTTCATTATGCAAAACCTTGATGAGATTTTGCTTCGTAAGCGTTATAGAGAGGTGCATCTGTTGCAACCCAAATTTCGACTTCATTTTTGAAATTTTTTTTTAGAAAAACCAAAAATAGTAGAAAACAACAAAAAACCCAAAAAATATATTTGTGATGTATTTATGTTATTTTCGGCGTCTTTTCCAAATAATTAAAAAAAATACATTTTTATTTTTAGTGATTTAATTGTAATTATGGAAGGGAGATGAGCAATTTGAAAATTAAAAATCTTTTCACCAAGCAATGTAATTGTTTTAATCAAATCGTCTACAATCGATTCTCTTAATCCAATAATATATTTTTCTTTGCTTTGTCTCCAAGTAATAAAATAAATGGTTGAAGATTCATTCTTGAAATTTAATAGTTGATCTTGGTTTGTTTTGCCTTCAAGCAAAAAAAAATTTATTTATCTATAAATATGTGATTATACCATATCACATAAAGAATGGAGAAATTTTAGAAAAATTAAAAAAATATTTACACTTACTTTGTATTTTCTTTACACTCGCACAACACAAAAAACCCTTATCTATAAATATATGATTATACCATATTACATAAAGAATGGAGAAATTTTAAAAAAATTAAAAAAATATTTACACTTACTTTATATTTTCTTTACACTCGCACAACACAAAAAACCCTAACACTCAACAAATGTAAGTGGAGCCACCGCCCAAATAAAACCCAAAAAAAAAAACTGAATTGCCACCCTCACCGATGGTCTCTCTCCTGTCCACAAACCGACACTAGAAAAAACCAGCAAATACCCACCACACCCTCTTCAACCCGTAACAGTTCTTCGAGGATCATGTTACTAGCAAACCACTTTTATCTCTTTTAAATTGAGCCTTTGTCTTTTAATCTGAAGGGATATTTTCGTAATAGATAGCTGTTTGTTTTACCTTTGGAGAGGCACTTGTATTATCTACATGTCTAATTCTTATCATCAAAGCAAAATCACTAAGATAATCATCGTGCAGGTTCAGCAAGGAGAAGCACAAGAATCAAACTCTATCATATACGCATATCCAAGGAAAAGCATGCCCAACGTGTCATGCACTGCATTATAGAGCTGGGACATCACTCACATTAAGCGATCATGATTCATGAAGTAGAATATTCTGGTTAAGTGTACAAAGGCTTTAGTTATAGAAGTGAAATCATGAACAGAAGTTATGAAGAAAGATGCTACAAGGATGTCTTGCCATCTTCAAATAGAATCAATTTCCCCTTAAACCCAACAGAAATGAAAACCTAATCACAGCTTTAGTTAAGAGAGAATTTTGGTTTTTTTAGTTTGTTTGGTTTCCAAACCTAGTTGAATAAATTGAAAACAGAAATTATAAAACTAAACTAACCCCATGACAGCGGTTCGGTTGTCTATCGGTTTGGTTCCCCCTACGGCCCTCATGCACACCCCCGCCGTGGCCCATGGGCATGTTCCCTCGCGTGGTTTGATTTTTGACTTGTTCTTTGTTTTGTTTTCTGACTTTTCTAAAAGTCTACTTTATGGTTGGCTACATGGCTGGCTGGCTTCACGAAGAAAGTGGTACTCTCAACCTTTATCTAATTAATTTATATCCCACCAAATTATTAGCAAGTATAGAAGTGTTGCTAGTCTTCTCTTAAAAAGCACACCATGGAAGAAAGGGATTATGCAGCCTTCCTTGCTGAATTAATTGTTATGTGCTCAAGTCCAATTCCTAAAGATTAATGAGAGTGATTGCTGCATCCATTGTTCATATGAACAATGCTTGCTATGAAGGCTTCTCTTGCATTCACATTCACAATCTCAGAGCATTACCTACCTGGTCCATTAAGCTGCTTCCTTCCCACTGATTACACGAGTGACTTGTTCGTCTCCTTATTCCGTGATAAAAAGGTATTTAATTAAATGGATATAAAATAAATCTATGTATTTTCACATGTACAAAGACATGGACTTCCAACTATTTCAGCATCTTCTTCCCCGGCAAAGACGGAAAGTAACCCATCACTGTCTTAGTGGCCTCCTCATCTACATGTAACCGATGTAACCGATATGTCTTAAGATACGTCGGCTGCTGTTGTGTACGGTTGTGAAAGGTGAAAAGGAATATGGGCTGTTTGGTTTACCCATCAGCAATCATATCATTTTTGCTCCAATACTTGCCTCCTCTGGGCATACTTTATTATTATTATTTGGTGAGACACTGTTTCCTTCCGCCTATTAAATGATATCTGCAGAAGAAGACAGCGAGGCCATTCTCGGCTGCTTTCCAGCGAATGCCAGCAATTGCAGATCTCTCAATCCATTTGGGCTTGGGTTTAAGTAACAAATTCGAAAAACAATTCACGATTAATTTTATCACGTGTATACACACAATGATGTAACAATCCGGACCCAGATGGCTTGTCGGTTAGGCAAATTGACTTTTATTTATACATTAATAAATCAACTCAAGCCATGTTTCTTTTTTTAAGGAAAAAAATCCAAAACCATATTGTTCAACTTAAACTATACTTTAAATCAACGAATTCCAAAGATCTGATTTTATAACATTGCTAAAAGATAACTTTACTTTGCCTAAGAATTATTTTAACTTGCACAAGTTTTACAGTACTTAGAGAAATGGATCGGTCGAAGCAGCTCTGCTCCTATCATTCTCTCCATATTAGAAAAAATCTATTCATATAGTAAAATTCAAAACAAATATAAATATCCATCATCAACTACTTGTGTCACCATCAAAGGTAACAAAAAACAATCCACGACCTACGAGCAAATTAAAAAAATAAAAAATAAAAAAGACTGGTTTTTCTTCAACTCATCTCTATCCAATATCCATAGCTAGTTGTCTATCGAGGTGCCAAAGAAACAGTAATCTGGTCAGAAAATCTCAAATCTTCAGCCCACTTCCTCGACTCCAGATACCACCTCGAAATCTTCCCTGCCACGCGTCCCATATCTGGCCGCTTATCTGGATCCACTTCCACACAATCTAACCCTACACGTGTCATCTTCTCTGCTACTTCCACGGGGAACGAGTCCTTTAGCCTCCCGTCAATCCACCTCCTCAACCCCCCCCGGTCACCAATCGCCGCTCTGGCGGTCTCAATTACCGACTCCCTCATATAATCACCTCTGCTTTTGTCATACTTGTACTTATATGGCTCTTTACCGGACAACAACTCCAATAACACCACCCCAAATGCGTAAACGTCCGATTTCTGTGTTGCTATTCCCGTAGCTTGATATTCCGGCGACATGTATCCTCTCACGCCTTCGAATTGCATGATCCCGCTGTTAGACCTCGCCAACTCCTTCGACCCTTTTAGCGAACGAGGAGGAGGAGAAGACTTGACGACATCATCATCATCATCCAGTTCAGTGATTTCACCGATCTTGCTTTTTTTCTTCATCATCATCTCATTCTCATCGGCTTCTCCACACAACTGGGCACACCCAAAATGGCAGATTTTAGCATTAAAAGACGGCTCTGTGATAATGATACTGCTGCTTTTAATGTGGTTGTGTACCAAGCTTATGTTTAAGCCAGTTTTGTTGTGGATGTAATCAAGACCGTACGCAAGATCAGCGGCCACCTGCATTCTTGAAACCCATGTCGAAAGAACTGTGAAGTTGGGGTTTTTAGAATTTCTCAAGCAATTAGAAAGATTTGCGCCGGGAATGAATTCATAAACGAGGTACATATAATCTCCAGATATGGAAGCTCCTAAGAGCTTTACCACGCTTGAGTGATTACTTCTACAAATTACTGAAAGCTGTTCTTTCAGTTGAGACATTTCAATTTTGCGGCGGAACTTGCGTTGGAAGATGATGGTGTTGTTGTTCCGCAAGTCGCAACGCCAGCAAGCGGTGGAGGAGGAGGAGTGGCGTTTGGACAGGAAGTTGTTGGTGGCTGTACGAATTTCGGAAATGTCGTAGACGTTGGGGTTTTGAGAGAGGGAATCACGGAGGTTGGAAAGAGAGGTTCGGTTTGAAAGAGTAGATGTTGTTGTTGTGTAATTAATGGTGTTAGACGTCGAAGGATCTGAGGAGGTAGAAGCGGTGGTGATGGTGATGGGTCTAGGAGACTGAGTTGGGCGAGTTCTAGATTGAGTTGGACGAGTTTGGGTTGAGACGGGAGTTGGTTCGGACGCGCTGACAGCCATTTTGGTTTTGCACATAAATAATTTGTGATGTTGGATACAAAATTACAAATAAAGAAAGACAGACACAGGAAAGGTTTTTAGGATTTGGGAGGAAAGCGTGTGGGTGGAGATTATCAGTCAAGGTAAAGTTCGAAAAGACGTACGGAGACGATAGTGTCTCTCTTTCTTTTAAAATGGGAATTGTTTGCCCCAAAGTAAATTTTTTAGAAAATAATTTACATAAAAATAAATTATTAAAAAATATTTTTTAATATTTAGTTATCTCGTAGAAAATAAATTAAAAAATAATTTTTTAATATTTTTAAGTTAATTAAAAAACTAAGAATGAAATTTAACATAAAAAAATTGAATGACAATGAAATTTTAAAAAATTCTAATTTTATAAATTATTACAAATAAAATAAATAGTAATAAAAAAAAATAAAGAGAAGATCTGATAGAGAAACAAAATTAAATGAGAATGAAATTGAAAAATAATTAATTTCATAAATTATTTTAAATAAATAAATAAATAGAAAAATAAATAACAATCAAAATAATAAAAATTAAAGTTGATATTAAAATCAAATTAAATCAAAATTTAAGAGAATAAATCAAAAAAATAATTTAAAACAAAATATATAGCAATAAAACAATTGAGAACCAAATTTAATATAACAAATAACAAGATATTTTTGAATTTTTCACAACTTTAAAAAGTGTTTTCCGTTCAAAATAAAAGAAAAACACTTCACAGGAAATCAAATTAAATTTTGTTTGAATAAAAAATATTTTTCATTAACCAACTTTCATAATAATAAACAAATATTAAAAATTTTAAAAAATAATTTCTAGAAAATTATTTTTTAAAATAATACAGGAAGTAACAATATCAATGATAATCAAAAAAAAAAAAAATATATATATATATATATATATATATAGTTTGTGTGTGATTTTCAAGTGGTTCAAGTGCTCTTTAGACAATAGGATAAGGATGAAGTGTGAGATCATTTTATTTATTTGTTTTTGTGTTTTAAATGGGTAGATTCGAGTCTATATAAGTGGTCTTAGTAGTAAGTCCGGTGAGGGCGTAAATTTATTGATTTAACTCTTATTTTATAGGTGAAACAAGTTTAAGAATCCCAAGTAAACATTAAGTCTTCATATTTTAAAGAATTTTCATTCTCTAACTCAAATATCACCGATAATAGAGTGATTAACTAAGAAATAATAAAAACATAAAATTTTAGCAAAGAAAATGTTAACTAGAAAAATCCTAAAAATTATGTAAAAAAGATATATGATTTATTACAAAGCTTTTTCATTCTCTAACTTAAATACCACTGGTAATAGAGTGATCAACTAAGGAAAAATAAATATACAGAACTTTAGTTTTTTTTATTGATGGATGCTCAACCAATAAAACAACTAGAGTTTGAGGTACTCCCAATCCTTTTCTTTAACTACTGTTCATTTATTTTATGATCTACATGTAATTTTTGTTTATCTTATACCTTAAGAATATTAGCTTTGATATTCTATAATAGTGTAGTTTCGTCTTTGATATGTCCTTGACTGCCTGGTTTTTTGTCAAACATAAGATGTATTAAATTGAATAGGTTATATCCATATAATACTTTAAATGGAGTAGATCTAATATATGAGTGGTAGTTGGTGTTGTACCACCATTCTGTCATGGTTAGCCATTTGGGCTATAACCTAGGGTTATTACCTGCAAAACAACGTAAATAACTCCCCTAGAACTTTGTTAGTGATCTATGGTTGCTCATCAGTCTAAAGGTAATATGTTGATGACATATGAAGTTGCACTTCCAATACTAGAAAAACCTCCTACCAAAATTTACCAGTGAAGGTCGAGTTTTTATTAGTCACTATGTTCTTTGATAGCATACGTAGCTTCATCATATGTTGAGAAAAGATATGTGTCACCTTAGATAATGTGTAAGGATGAGTCAATTCTATAAAATAATCATATTTAGAAAGTTGATTCACCACCACCACAATCATTATATATGTATTGGATGGAGTTATGGCATTTCTATAATAGAGAGGTTGTAAGAGTCCTAAGGGTCTAGTGTTTTCTCCTTAACTTTTTAGCATAATTCACATTGTCTAATGTAATTCTTGACTTCATACTTCATGTCCACCCAAAAGAAGTCCCCTTTAACTTTTCTCAAACCATGAGTGACTTGTTATGAGATTATCATGAAGGTAATTCATGATAGCTGGTTTACAGGGACATATTTTATTGATGAAAATTCTCCCTTTATAGAATAACACTCCTTTTTTTATCTAGTTTTTTTTAACATCCTCAGTGTATCATTTCTCATTTTTTTATAAAAAAAATTATACCACCTCATCCCCAATATTGCTCTCCTTAAGACTTCCTACCTATCCTACCAATGAAAGTGTGATGGCCCATCGCTCCCCTATTTCTAGATCCCTAGGTTTTTCTGGATTAAATATCAATTATTAATTTCTCTTTTAGAACCTTATACTCTATAGTAAGACTAGGATTAGAAACTTATCTTTTATTATTTCCTATTTTAGTGTTCAATAATCAATGCATATCCTTCATTATCTATATGATTGTCTTATGAATAGGCCAATTGATGAAAAAGGGCTTTGGTTGGGTTAGATTGTCCCTAATTTCCATAATTCCCTCGCAATCTTCTCAATTTATATCTTCTAGTAGTAAAAGCACTGATATGTTTTAACACTAATTGGTCGTGTCCTTTCCTTCAGTGTAAAAAGTGGTTATGACTTTTTTATGGTGGTGATACGATCCAAATAAGGTCAAATTCGAACTTTGGTGTAAAACTTCATATTATATAGTTTTACATTATCTAATATAACTTTCAACTCGACCGTTGGATTAGCTGATATTTTTACAGAAGTTTCTAGACATGTTATTCTACATTGTACTAAAATCTCAAGTCAATCAGAATAGCTACTGGCTTACATATTATACAAGGATTCTTTGTCAAATAAGGAGACATTTATATAACAACTAGTATCCATAGTTTACAAGGATTCTATATCCATTATTAAATGAATGTGATTGTTGACCATCTGGCAGATCATGTTATGGAAGATTACGAGCCATTGAATTTTGATCTTCCTGATGAGAATGTACTAATAATTAAGGATAACAGTGAGATGAATGACTGGTGGACCTTGTACTTTGATGGAGTGGTAAATTTATCAAGAAATAGGGCTAAATTAGTTATAATTTCCCAAGAAAAGAAGTAATACCTTGTTTTAGTAAGGTTGCAGTTTGAATGCATCAATAACACAACTGAGTATGAAGCCTACATCATCGGTCTAGAAGTTGCTTTAGACCTTAAAGTTAGGAAGTTTGAGGTCTATAGGGATTCTTTGTTAATCATCTGCTAAGTAAAAGGGGAGTGGAAAACCAAGGATGAGAAATTGAAACCATATCAGAATTATCTCTTGAGATTAGCTAACGAAATCGAAGAAATAAAATTCAACCTTATGAGCAGAGATAAGAATGAGTTTGTTGATGCCTTGGCAACCCTAAATTTGATGACACAAATCGTTATTAAAGACAAGATCTAACCAATAAACATTGAAGTTAGAAATCTCCAAACTTATTCTTGCACAATTGAAAAATCACTAGACGGAAACCATAGTACAGTGATATCAAGAGATTTATCTAGTACTGGAAATTTCCTAAGGGCTTATAAGACGGATGAAAAGACTTTGAGGATAATTGCCATAAATTTTCACTTGGATGGCAAAATCCTATATAAAAGGTCGTTTAACGGGACTCTAAGTGTTTGAATGAGAAGAAGGTTGAGCATGCATTAAAAGAAATCCACGAGGGAATTTGTGCCACTCATACCAATAAACATACAATGGCAAGGGAAATGCAAAGATATAGATACTTTTGGTTAACCATAGAAAGGGATTATGTAGACTATGTTAAAAAATACCACAAGTTTCAGATATATGGTGATAAGATAAATACACTTCTAGCACCGATATTCAATATAACATGGCCTTGGTTTTTTTATGTGGGGGTTGGATGACATAGGACCAAACAACTCGAAGGCTAGCAACAAGAATAGGTTCATTTTGGTGGTCATCGACTACTTCACTAAATGGATAGAGGCCAACTTTTATGCACATGTGACACATAAAGTAGTCAAGAGATTCATTAAAAAAGATTTGAATTGTTTTTATGGCTTACTAATAAGATTGATAATCGATAATGCTTATAATTTCAATGGGAAGTTGATTGTTGAGCTCTACACTAACTCTTCTCCTTACAGACCGAAAATGAATGGAGTTGTCAAGGCAACTAACATGAATCTCCAAAAGATCATCTAGAACATGGTGCTCACCTATAATGATTGGAATGAGATGCTTTCACGCATACTATAGTTAGAGCTTTTAAAAATGCAACCCCTTATTATTTGGTATTTGAGAAGGAAGTCGTTATCTTTAAAAGCATAGATTTCATCATTAAGGGTCTTAAAGGATACAAAACTGGATGAATCAAAATGGGCAAAATAGAGATTTGAGTAGTTAAATTTGATTAATGAAAAAAGACTTGCAGTCATTTGTCACCACTAGTTATACCAAATAAGAATGGCTAAGGCATACGACAAGAAGGTTAGGCCATGAGTGTTTAAAAAATGAGACCTGGTATTGAAAAAGATCTCATTAATATAGAGAGAAAATCATAGTAAATGGGCACCAAACTACGAAGGACTATATATGACGAAGAAGGCTTTTTTCTGAAGGAGCTTTAATTTTAACCAATATGGATGAGAACTCTGATATTGTAAAGAGATATTATGCTTGATTTACTTTTTTCTATCAATCAATAAAAATTGAAGTTAGCCAAGAATTCTATGGTGTTTCTTCATTTTCTTAAAAAAAATTGCATGATCTTATGTTTTCACAAAGGTTTTTAGGAAAATCAAAGTTTTAATACAAAAACAGAAGTTAAATTGGCATTTGTTGTAATAAACAAGTTCTGAAAATTCAAGTGATCTCTTAGAAAGGTGATCAGACACTTAAGAACCTGAAAAACAAACAAAACACCATAAGATAACTTTGAAGCTGAGTTTTAGCTGAATGAATAATGATAATAAGAAACCATTTTGCATGTTCAAATGAAAGAAAACAAAGCTTATTGGTCCTAAACGCACACATTTGAAATGAAAAAAGACCATCTTTGATAATTCTTTCACAACACTAAAAAATATCTTGTATCTATTGAGCCTAGTAAGTTTTTCTTAAGAATTAACTCTGACTATGATCACACCCTATACCAGGGGAAACTATGAGAATTAGAAAAGTAATCCAAATATATTAAATGATCCTCAATGACTAAAGGTGTCAAAACAAAGCTGGTGACATGAAGAAATTCAAAGAATTTAAAAGTTTTAAGCATACCATACAAAATAATGAATATGATTATGGTGCTCAAAACCAAATGAAAAAAACAAAGATAAAAAGCCCAAGCCTGGCACTTGGGGGGCATGATAGACCATTTTACAAGTCAATCCTAAGGTCTAGGAATCCATGGACCAAAAGAAGGTATGGAAACGAGCATTAATGATTCTTAGTCTTGAAATCCCTTAAATATCTTTTGAGCCTACAAATATTCTTTTTTTTTTCATAACCAAAAGTCAAAGCCTACATTATGTACCCAATCAAGCCCTTTCTAACCAAAGGCAGACAATCTGGATTGGTAAACAATGCTTTCCTATATGAAATGAGCTTTTCAAGAAACTTCAGTTATGCTTTATTATTCATATAAGTAAAATGAATGCTTTCCTCTAAAACCTTTAAGTCAGAACTTGAACCCTTATGACCAACAAAACATGAAAGAAAAGGTCACTTTATATTTTCACCAAATAAAAAACAAAAAATTTCAACTCTCACGAAAACTTGTCCATATCAATTGCTTGAATACTTTTTGGAATAAGTTTGTTTTAAACCAACGTCAAAATGGTTTTTGCATTTGGAAATGGCTTTGAAATTCCAAAAAATTTCCCATAAAAGCAACCTCTTATAAATAACCAAACCCTCTACCGCATGGCATCATCTCTAAAGAAAAATTCAAATAAACAAAACTAGATAAAATACTTGGGGCATGATCAGGCTAGGGGCAGTCCAAGAAATATAATAAGGCTAGCTCCATGATTCTCTTCTGGGAAAACAAAGAATGTAACGCAAAATTGACAATCTTTAAGATAAATGTTTTTTTATCTAAGGCCATCCATTCCTAGAGGTTAAGATTATAAATAGTGACATTCATATCTTCAACTTTCCTGCAGAAACCAACTCTAAATTCTATCCTCTTCAAGTTCTAACTTTTATATCTATGGGTTGCCGAAATAATCCATGTTTTCATCAAAATTTGGGTTGCCATAACAACTCTTTTTTCTTTCCATTTTGGTTGCCAAAAAAAAAACCTTCTTCCACACCTCATTCCATTTTAGAATCACCATCAATTAAAATAACCTTTTTAACCTAAGTTTTGTCAATTTTAACCAAAATTCATTCCATCTTTCTAGATTCCCTACTTAGTCATGTTAATTCTTAACACTAACATGATAAAGAGAGGGTCAAACTTAGAAAAAAGATATTGGTGTAGTCCAAACTATAACACTATTCGGAAATTGGGTCATATCTGGAGCTGTAGATCTTGGATTTAGGTCCATTTTATATGGATGGAAAGCTAAGACATAAGCCTACAACTTTCATGTGGAGCCCAAGATTTAAAAAGGCCGTTTTCAAGTCCAAATTATAGCAACAACGGAGAAGTCCGAATCTGTCCTGCAGCCCATACACTGTTCAGTGTTCAGCCCATATCTCGAGTTCTAGAAGTCTAAATGACCTCATCTTTTTTTTCCTGAAAAGCTGAGACAATTTTCTAGAACCTTCATGGGAGAATCTATTCAGATTCTGATCTTATCAATGACAGTTTTGGCAGACAAGAAGATAAGAATTGTCACCAAGTCAAGATGTGGTCACCCACTCATCAATTAGTCAACAAATCAATAGTTCCAAATTTTGGCCTATAAAAGGAGGCATTTGTCATGCATTTAAGCATCTTTGTGTTCAGATCAAGATCATGCTCTTGCTCTCTCTCTTTTGTAATACTTAAGTTTTGTTTATATTAATCTCTTGTTTATGCCTTTCATTTCCTTTTCTTTACTTAGTTAACTTCATTCTCATTTATGTTCTTATCTTGTTTATTTATGTTTTTTTCTTTCATTATGTTTAGCTAAGTTAATTATGTCAAGGTGAAAAGGGTACACTAATAGTGTAAGAATAAGTATAATATAAACTTAACATGGACCTTAATGTTGGATACTAACATGCTTTATTTTTGTTATCTTGTTCACTTTTTAATACTTTGCTTGTTAAATAGTTAATCTAGATTTATGTTGTATAACACTTAGTACAACAAATACTTGGCACTTTCATAGCCCATACTGTATGGTATAACCGACACCTAAGCTATGAAAGGAACTTGATTTGTTGTTAACATAAGTTATAATCATGAATGCCTGGCGACATTTACAAGTATTAGCATTATTCGAATAAGATAACTAATGTAATCATGTTAACAATTTATAATCTGATTGGAACCTCCTTTGTGTGTGGTTTCCAATTGAAAAATAAGAGTTTATACTATACTTGTTTGAAATACCATTACTGGATCCTCTAACCTTGACATCTGTTGTTATCATTGTTTAATCCTTACATTAATCTTCCATCTCAAAGTTCTCATCAACTTCTTCTTCTTCTTCATCTTTATTATTATCATTATTAATAGTATTATTGGTATTATTATTATTATTACTACTATTACTATTACTATTACTACTACTACTAGTATTGTTGTTGTTGTTGTTGTTGTTGTTGTTACTATTGTTGTTGTATTATTGTTGTTTATAATTTATACAATTAACCTCCCTATGGTTCGACCGTGGTCTTGCTGGGTTATTTATTACTTCGACACTCC
>Ga0325410_1002032_pt1 | contig 22579 bp, 14 predicted proteins | sample PopdelMetagenome_16_FD_206182 | JGI IMG/M metagenome (GOLD analysis project Ga0325410, IMG submission 206182) | Populus deltoides microbial communities from Bellville, Georgia, United States - Xylem-PdIQD-R3 | ecosystem: Host-associated > Plants > Phyllosphere > Stem > Wood/Secondary xylem...
CAGATTATAACCAAGACAAATAGCAGTGCAGCTGCTCCAAGAATCAAACAGAAGGTCCAGCACACCTTCTTGATTAAACTTGTTGAAATAAAAGAACCAGAATTCTTGAACTGCTTATCCACAAAAAGTTATGAGAAAATATTAATGATGATGATAATACGACAAGAAAATAATGGAGATTTGAACGGTAGAACACCCTCAAATGAATATTCAAGAAATGTACCTGCACTTGATCTTGGGTTGTATCCTCTGACTGCAAGGAGGAGCAGAACCAGCATGAAAGTGTCAAAAGCCTAATGAGAAGAAAATATTAGGAACATCTAATTGTGTATTTAAATACTTACAGTAAGCAGCGTGAGCAGCTCTGGATCGAATTTGGAGTGCAACTTCCTTTTCTGATCTGCAGGACACCATGGATATGTTAGCTAAAATATTTTCCATTTCGCCATTTTGTTTTCTTTAAGGCACAAAAAGCAAGACCTCTCAAGCATCAAAATCGCCAACTTTGTGCACGCTAGTGTGTAGTGTGTGTTCTGTTGGGATTTTTAAAATTAACACAGCAAAGTGGAAGTTACTGTGATGTGTCTCGGCAGTCCGCAAGCTGAACTTGAAAGCTACCGACGAGGAGAATAAATCTACTCCTAAAGGTTAAATAGTTTGTGGTGATTCAAGCCTGATCTTGCAAAATACCTACCATATCTGGGTTTTGGGTCACTGGCAAGTGCTACAAATCCACTTAAGACAATGTATGAAGGAAGCTTAATGGATCAAATGATTGGATAAACTCCAGAGCGTACCATGCCAACTCTTTCCTCATAAATCTGATCATAGATGCCACTATATTTAGAGTACCTTTTTGGGTGCCCCAGTTTTGTTGTGAAGGAATCCAAGGCTAAGGTTAACCAATCATTTACAGTAAAAGAAATAACCAGGTAATAACACTAAGTTTTCGGTATGTTTATTCTCACTGAAGTTGCAGAATAGCAATGCTGTGACATGAGATTTATATGCTTGACCACATACATTAAAGTTTAAAGTATTACCTTGATCAAGGCTGTTGGTTGTTCTACTGGTTCCAGTGGTAGTTGAAACCAGAAAACCTCCTGCCCTGTATGCACATACCAAGATCAAACCAATTTAAGATTGATCCTTACTTTTCTGCAGCTAACATTCAAGAGGAATGAGGACATGAAACCAACTGTACCTCTTTGTTGATGTATAGAGACGGAGAGCCAGTGCTCGTGTTCTTAGCTGTAAATCCGATATCATTTTCCATCGAAATTCCGAATCTCCTATAGTTCTGTAAAACCACTGCTGCAACAGATTATTTACTTTTATGGAAGCTTATTGAGTACTAGATTGATGAATGCTTTCAAGTGTTGCACAGATTACAGCAATTTATGTTGGGAAAAACTGAAAAGTCTTTTCAGTTCAAACCCACTAATAATTGCTGATTTCCCTTCCATTTGACTCATGATATCCAGGATGTTTTTTTTTTGTTTTTTTCATTTTAAATGCTAATTCATTTTACAGAAGTGTAATTCACAGAAACTCAAATTACAAAAAGGCAACAAGAAAATAGAACTAATCGCTCAATGATACAGTGAAGTATATCAAACATCAGAAGATTAACACTTGAGAAATTGAAGATGGAAGATCAATAAACAGCAGTAAAACACTAGCAGAAACAGAAATTATTGACTGTTTCAAAATAAAGTAGAGAAACACTCATAAGGGGAAGATGTGAAAGATATGGAACATACAAGGCAGGCTTTGAAGGTGGGTTATGAAGGAGTGATTCAAGGCGATCAAGCTTGACTCCAGCTTCAATTAGCTTCGATTGAGCAATGTCTCTGAATCTATTTTCTTCGGCTAAGTCTTTGTTCTTTATTCTGCTTTCTATGTCCTCCACCAACTTTGTTGCCTCTTGTGCTTCCCTTATCCATGCATCCATAACTAGACAGCACTCATGATTCATCATCTCTATCTCTCCCTAGACACCAAACTAAATCCCCTCCCTCTCTCTAAGCTGCAGACAACATATAAAGAAACAAAAATGAAGTACGCAAGAAAGCGAACCATGAAACAGAATTCGATCTTAGCTACCTACCAAAACCACCTATCCCTCTCTCTTAAAGAACAAAACAACAAGAAAGTTGCCTGGTTTGAGGAAAAACTTTAAAATTTCAGTTGTCATAGCCAATGTGACATTGTTAATGAAGACAAGCAATGGAGTTTAACAAGATATGGGTGTCCAGCTAAGATGGTCCAACGATGGAAATTATCTTCGTCTTAAAGGCGTTTTCTGAAAGTGAATTTTAAACTGTTTTTTATTAAAATTTATTTTTTTATTATAAATTATTTTTTTAATATTGTTTAATCATTTTTATATATTAATATAAAAAATAAATTTAAAAAAATAAAAAAAATATATTTTTTAAATAAAAAAATATTTTAAAAACAACCAATACTAAAATCTCAAACAACACATTATTTCTTGCTAAATTAGATATACATGGCAAGTGCATTTGGTATCCAATAATTGTTTTTCCTTGTATTTATGAAAACCAACTCTACTTGGGATCCGTTTCACCCACCCCTGTTAGTATTTGGCATTCTGTATTGAAAATATTTTTAAAAAAAATTAAAATTTTTTTATTTATTATTTTACTTCAAATTAATATGTTTTTAATGTTTTCATATCATTTTAATGTGCTGATATCAAAAATAATTTTTTAAAAATAAAAAAATATTATTTTAATGTGTTTTAGAATGAAAAGCAACCACAATCACTCTTCCAAACACAAAATATCCAAAAAAATTCAATCTAAAGCTAATCAGATTAACTTGAAATTACAAGTGAACCATTAAACCAATCAAAACCTAATTTTATTCAGAAAAGAATTTTAAAAGAATTTTATTTTAATTTTAAAATAAATAAGAAATTCTTATTTTTATTGTTCATTGTCAATCTACTCGGTCCATGATCCAAGCTTTAGTCTAGCATGGTTTCATTGATATGGTTTTTTTTTCTTTTTTTTTTTATATATATATATATATATATATATATATATATATATATATATATATATATATATATGAAGAGAGCATTGTATATTATATGGAAAACATTAATTAGCCTGAATTTTATGTAAAAATAAAAAATTTTATTTTTTAAAATAGTTCAAAATAAAACTCTGAGTTAATACATTATCAAATTAACTCACTAAATCAGACAGGTTTTATAATTATAATATCATATAACCCAAACTTATTAGATCATGCAATAAAGTGGGGATATTTATCATTGAAATTATATATCATAAACAAGATTTTCTTTTATTAAAAATATATTATACAAATAACCAGCATTAAGAAAAAAGCAAATGATCATGCCAGGAAATGTGATGGGGCTCAAATTGAAAAGCTTGCCCAATCCATGGATCTAGCCAGGAAATGTGGCCCAAAGATAACAACTCGAAAAGGGACCCTTAAAGTAGTCTCTGTGTTTAGAAGGAAAAGATCAAAAGATTGCTACTCCAATGCCAAAATGTCAATCTCTATGTTAATTCTTTAATCTTTTAATATTTTTTCACAAAGCTCACCTCCCAAGAAAGAAAATCATCACCATCAGTCTTGTTGTTCAAGTTCCATTAGACAAGAAGATTAGGCAATCTTGCTTGGAGCTAGAGGTGTGCCCAAGATTTTTTTTATTGTTTTTCAATGGCTTTAATGTGATAATATTAAAAGTATAACGATATAGTTAGTGGTTTAGTGATAAGAGCTGGAAATTAAAAGGTTTGTTTTCTTTGTGATCTCAGGTTCGAACTCTGTGTTTGCTCATATGATAGCCACTGGAGGCTTACAAGTTACATGGTCGTTAACTTCAGGGCCCGTGGGATTAGTCGAGTTGCGCGCAAGCTGGCCCGGACAACCACGTTAAACTAAAAAAATAAAATAAAATAAATTTGAAAAAAAATATTTTAATATATTTTTAAATAAAAAATACTTTTGAAAACAACTAATAACAAACAAACAAATAAAAAATTCCTCTAACGGATAAATAGGAAATTATCAGGTTGAAGATCAAGGCTATAAATATACATATCCACATCAAAATGTGAAAGTATCCATGATTGCAACCTCAGCAGGAACGGAACAAAAAGATCAAGATACGATAAAAAGTACCAAAGCGAGCACCGAGGGCAAAAGGTTCACACAACACCTTGCCCTTCAGCACTCCTTTTTCTTCCCCCTTGTCTCGCGTGAATGTCTCTCTTCTGCCTATTTCACTTTGGTGTGCTCTATCCTCTGTCTACTTGTCCCACTCACTCAACTATCTAGTGCTTCCTGTGTATATTTGCATGTATTAATTTCTTTCTAAATTTATGTCTTCTTTTTTATATCCACACAAACTCTATGATGTTTTAAATTTATGAGTTTTTAGATTGTCAATTTTGTTTTTATCAATACTTATAAAACTAAATATAACATGCTAGGTCAATTTAATGATTCATCGATTTGAAATTTAAACTTAACTGGGTTTTATGCCAAACTAATTTTTTTATTAAAATAATATCATATATCAAACAATACATAAAATAATATTATTTTATGTTTTTAATAAAGATTTAAGTCACTTGTTTGACTTACCCAACTCACAAACCAAATTTTAAATCGAATTGGTTATTATAACTATGCTTTTACCTTAGAGAAAGGGATGCTTAGATGCATAAACCCTAGCCTAAAGGGGCAACATGGCTAAATAACTCCAATGAGGAGATTACACATGAAGTATAGTCGATGCACGATGTTTATTATAATATGATTTGTGTAAGATCATCCATGAAGTATTTGAATAGTTAATTAAATTATTATTCCTTCAAATGATTTCTCCAATGTTGAGGTGGTCCAATCAAGCCCCATACCATACTGTTATCGAGTTATATAGACTTTATCCTAAAAAAATACAGATACATTATGCAAACAATATGGTTACAATTGTACCTAAAAAATACCGTTTGGCTCAGCGTTTGCCGCAACGTTTTTATTTAACCATGAATTCATCTCGTTTGGTTACACAACATAATGCAATTCTAATGCATAGGCCTCACCATTAAATGTGTTCAAAACTCAGTTTTGTTGAAGCAAAAAATACATGCTTTTCGGAATGCTACGTTTCCTTCTTATATGTGCAGAGTGAATATAATTCACTCTGCACACAAAAGCAAATAGTAAAAAAATTTATTTTTTTTATTTTTAATTGTGTTTTATTCAAAAAACTAGTATTAACATTATTCAGTGACACTATATAAATTAAAAGGAGATCGCATGATGGCGTAACATTTATAGAATTTGATCGTAATCCCAATTTTGTTCCTAATGATATTTTATCTGATTTTGTTGCACACTCAAAAAATCATGGAAACTGTAGTCCTTATCGGATGAATTTTATATGTGATGAAATTATAGATAGTTTAATAGAACAATAAAAAATATTTTATATAAAGTATTATTTATTTCATGATATAATATTAGTAGTTAAATCTACAGTATTTAAATTAAAAACCATTAATATATATATATATATATATATATATATATATTAGTTATTTTATAATCTTAATTTTAACTATATTTTTAACCAAACATATATAAATATCAAACCAATCTCAACTAAAAATATATTTTATAAAACAATCTTTTTTCAACAATAACCACAAAAATTAGAAATATATCAAACACACTGCTTAAAGCATGAACCTTAAAGCATGAACCTTAAAACAGGGACTCATTGCGTTGCCCCACACCATCAAATTCTCTATAATAAAAATATTTAATTGGTACACAGTAAAATCTAGGATGCCCTTGATAAATTAAATAGTTTTAACCCAATCAAATCACAGTAGGTGTCCACCTTTTGCTCCTAGCATAAATAAAAATATGTAGCCATCAATTTCCAATTCGTGATGATTGGATTCCAAACCAATTGCTTCGTACCTTTGAATAGCCTCTAAAGTTTTTAAACTTTTAAGACCATTAGGGCTTAGGCATGATGTAATTACAAAAGAAAAACAGAGAGAGAGATACGTAGTCCTTGTTGATTTAAGGGACATATGAGTTGAATTCTAAATTATAGAGTACTAGCTGTAGTTGTAAAAAAAAAACAGAGAGAGACCATGATTGGAGTAATATTTTCTTTCTTTTTTATTTACGGAAGCAATTGGTTCCAAAAAAGAATTCTTTGATTATTTTTTTTAAGAATTCTGCTACCAAACTTCATAATATTACCTCTCACTCCGGAAAAAAAATATCATCACAAGAAGAAAATATATATATTTTTCCTTTCAAAGCATGGGTTCACAGATTTTCTATGAGTTGAGCATAAATTTTAATCTTTTCTAATTTATAATTTTTATCTCTTTTTTTTCTTTCGATGACCACTTATTCTAGAAATGAGAGAGTGTTTTTCTTTTTTATTATAATAAATTCTAGTTTATTTATTTCAATTTAAATACTTATAAGAGATTAAGATTTTTTTGTTACAGGTGCAAATACCAAAATTACTAAAAATAAAAAAAATATTATTCATATAAATAATTACAACAATATTATTTTTTATTATTCGAAAAGATAGAAAGATAAGTAAGTTATCATATACACTTTAAAAATAAAATTATGTTTACATCAAATGACCCCACATGAAATTGGAATACAAACTTGGATGTACTTTAAGAATGTAATTGGATTGTATTTTAAAATTTTTGATTTTTTTAAAATAATTTTAAATTAATATTTTTAATGTTTTTTTTTATCATTTTGATTTGTTGATATATATAATTGGTCATTATATTCTTAGGTTTTTTTATTTACCATTACACTATAAAATCTAATGACGCCCTAGGTAAATTAAATAGTTTTAACCCCAGTCAAATCACAGTAACTTTTGCTCCTAACATAAATAATGATACGTAGCCATCAATTTTCAATTTAGGATGATTGGAGTCCAAACTAAATGCTTCGTACCTTTGAATAGTTTGTAAAATTTTAAAAGTTTTACAAGCTATTAGGGCTTAGGCATGATGTGACAACAAAAGAAAAACAAGGCAGTCCTTGTTGATTCAAGGGATATATGAGTTAAATTCTATATTATAGATTACTAGCTATAGTTGTAAAAAAAAGAAAAAAGAAAAAAACAGACAATGATTGGAGTAATATTTTCTTTCTTTTTTATTTAAGGTAGCAATCATTCCAAAAAAAGAATTTGGGTAAAAAATTTTGTGGTGATAATCATATTTATTTTGAATTTCACGCTTTTATATTTTATGTCAAGGATCTTGTCACTAAGAAAGTTTTTCTTTCCACTCAGAGTAATGATGACCTTTATGTCCTCTTCGAATCTTTTGCCACGTCAGTTCCTCACGTCTTTTGGTCTCTTTGCATCTTCGCAACTACTGACCGGTGGTTTCATCGTTTGAGTCATCCAACTCCTTGCATATTAAATTTGTTAGTTTTCGGCAATAAAATCATATGTACTTCTAGACGCTCTCTTACTTAGTATTAAGCTTGTCCTTTAGGCAAGTCGTCGAGTCTTTTGTTGTGACCTATGGGTCACAAAACTTTTGCTTCCATTGATTTAATATTTAGTAATATTTGGAGTCCTGCCCCTATGTTTTTTTTTGATGGATTTCGTTACTTTGTTATATTTTTCTATGCGCATACCAAACATATATGTTGGTATTATCCGCTTGTTGCCAAATCTGATGTGTTTTTCATTTTTCAACGTTTTCAAACACTTGTTAAGCGTCAGTTTTCACTTAAAATTAAATCTGTTCAAACTGATTGGGGCGGTGAATATCGTAAGTCAAATAAATTTTTTCATACCATTGGTATTCATTATCGATTAATCTGTCCTCATACTCATGAACAAAATGACACTGTTGAACGTCGTCATCGACATATTGTTGAAACTGGCCTAACCCGTTTAGGTCAATGTAGTGCACCATTGCGATTTTGGAACTATGCTTTTGAATCATCAATATATCTTATTAATCGCATGCCTACTCTAGTTCTCCAAAATAAATCTCCGTTTGAGTGTCTGTTTCGTCGTACTCCTGATTATAATTTTTTGCGTACTTTTGGGTGCCTTTGTTTTCCCTTTTTGCGTCCATACCATGCTCACAAATTGGATTTTTGTTCTTCTCCGTGTGTGTTTTTAGGATATAGCTCATCTCATCTTGATTATCATTGTCTTGATTTAGCTTCTTGTTGTATTTATGTCTTCTGTCATGTTTGTTTTCATGAAAATGTCTTTTCTTTTGTGAATTCTGAATAGATAACACAAACACCAGTACCCTCCACACAACCTACACACCTTCCACCCTTGAATCCTCCCCAATTCTTTTAGCCTACCACTTTACCAACCAGCCCAAACAACACCCTTGTTCTGCCCTCTGCTGCACCCCAACAAACCCCCCACTTGCCCACCGTTACTGCCTCTACTTCACCTCCGTCAAGCCCTGCCATATTGTCACTAGTTGCTTGTTTTTCAAATGATCATTATGCAGGAACATATTCCCCATTGCCGGATGCTCTTGCCTTTAGGTCTTATGCTACAAAACAACCCAGTTCTACATCTGCTTCGCCGGTGTCTACTGCACAGACTAGTCCTCCACCGCCTCTGCAGCCGGCCTGCAGCTCTGTGTAGACCTTTCTTCATATCCTCTCCAGCAACTTCCCAGTACTAACTCTCTTTCTCCACGCCCAGCAGCTCACCAACATCCCATGGTTCTCTGTCCTTGACAACACTGCCACATCAACTACCACCGCCTCTGCTGCCTCCTTCAGTCGGATAATTGCTCTTCCTACTCATGAGCCATTTGTTTTTAATGATGATAACAGGTATGAAGCGTGGCATCGTGCTATGTGCGAGGAAATTCAGGCCTTACGCGCTAACGGAACTTGGACCTTAGTGTCGTTTCACCCTTCGATGAATGTTGTTGGTAGTCAGTGGGTGTACTAGATTAAATGCTGATCTGATGGCAGTATTGAGAGGTATAAGGCATGTCTAATTGCTAGAAGTTTCACTCAGCAAAAAGGTATTGATTACTCTGAAACCTTTAGTCTTGTTATCAAACAGGCGACCGTTAGACTAGTCTTCTCCATTATCGTTTCGTGTGATTGGAAGATTCATCAGCTTGATATCCATAATGTCTTCCTTAATGGCGTTCTTGATGAGGAGGTCTATATGAAACAACCTCCAAGTTTTGTTGACTCTTCTCTTCCCTCTCATGCGTGTCGATTGCATAAGTCTCTATATCAGAGTTTTAAAACCCGGACCGGCCTGGCGGGTCGACCCGGGACCCGGCCGACTCGGGCTTGGGACCGGTCCGGGTAGAGGCAAAAACTCGCTTGGGAATTGGCCCGGCAAAACCCGGTCGACCCGTCGGGTTGACCCGGGACCCGGTCGACCCGGGTAAACCCAGTTAAGACCTGGCTGTTTTTTTATATATATAAATAAAACGACGTCATTTTTGGCTTTAGCTTTTTACTATTAATCAAACCATCTGCAACACGAAGACAAAATAAACCCAATCTCTTCAATCTTTGAAGCCATATCAGTTGCAAAGAAGAGCAGACAAATTTAAGCCACATGTAAAAGACTTCAAGGCAAGTCATACCAGATTTTGTCCCCGTCTCTCTTTTGGCCCTCAGCAAACAGAAACACTAAATCTGTTTTTGCAGGGTGTTTCTTTCTTTTTTTTTTTAATTTGGCTCTCTTTAGTTCAGATCTGCAAATCAAGGTTAGATGAAGTTTCTGTTACTTATTTCTCTAGTGGAAACACAGAGATCAATAACTGGGATTCCTTTTTTGACACAACTTTCTTCTTCTTTTTTTGCTGGGAAAACATTGAACATTGATAGTTTCTGTTGATTACAGGAGTTGAGTAAAAAGAGGGGGAAAATAGAGGAAAGGGTGAAGGGAGGCGAGCAAGATAATTTTTGCAGCTTTTCAATGTAGAGAGAATTTCTCAATATAGTGGGGTGGGGTGCTGTGTGAGATTTTAAGGACAGGGATAAGAGGAAGGCATGGGCGTGAGAGTAAAAAAACCAAAGAGAGCCAAATTAAGACAACTTTTGCAGCGCTTCATGTTTGGTAAAAGAACTGTTTAGAAAAGTAAATCACGCTCTGACCATTAATGAAAATTCACGGGAAATATTTCTTTTTTTGGGTTGACCCAGGTTAACCCGAGTCAACCCATCTGACCCGTGACCCGATCATTATACCAGGTCAATCACCGGGTCGGGTTTTAAAACTATGCTCTATGTGGTTTAAATTAAACAGGCTCCAAGGGCTTGGTACACTCGTCTGAATGACTTCCTACTATCTATTGATTTTTGTGCCTCTAAGGTGGTACGTCATTATTTATCTTCTCTGTTGGTGCTGATATTTGTTATCTTCTAGTCTATGTTGATGATATTCTGCTTATGAGTAGCAACTCTCTTCTGCTTCAACGTCTCATCCAACTACTAAGCTCAGAATTTAAGCTTCGCGACTTGGGTTATGTTCATTATTTTTTAGGTATTGAGATTACGCCTATTGGTATGGGTCTTATGCTCCGATAGCATAAATATACACTTGACATCCTCACTCGGGCTGGTATGTATCTTGCAAACATGTTGATACTCCTATCTCTACATCCAAAGCTACCATACTGTCAGATCCCTTGTTTTCTGATGCTACATGCTTTCATCAAATTATGGGTGCTTTTCAATATCTCACTTTTACGCACCCAAATATTTGCTTTTCTGTTAACAAAGCCTGTCAATTTATATTGTGTTATCTTAAGGGTACGGTATCACATGGCCTACATATTACTCGAAGTTCTTTCTTTGCCTTACATGGTTTTACAGATGCCGATTTCGTGATAGGTGGTTATCTTGTGTTCTTTGGTCAGATGCTGATTTCGTGGAAATCGGGTAAGCAACGTACAGTTGCTCGCTCTTCTACTGAAGTTGAGTACAAAGCCTTAGCTGATGGTATTGCTGAGGTTATCTGGCTTCAATATTTATTAACAGATCTCCAGATTTTGTCTGTTTCTGCTCCTATCATCTGGTTTGATAACTTTGGTGTCACTTATTTGTCTGCGAATCTTGTTTTTCATGCTCACACAAAACATGTTGAGGTTAATTATCATTTTGTCCAAGATAGAGTTGCGAAGAAGGAGATTCAGATTCGTTTTATTTCCTCTCAGGATCAACTTGCAGATGTCTTCACTAAGCCACTTCCTACTGCTTCGTTTACTGCTTTTCGTTTCAAGCTTCGGGTTGATCCTCCACCCTCAGCTTGAGGTGGCATATTATAGAATGTATCTATATAAGAAATATTGTATATAGGAAATATTTTAGTCATGCTTTTGTGAGGTAACCTTCACTATTACTGTTGTATATTGCCTTACATATATATATATATATATATATATATATATATATATATATATATATATATATATATATAAAGGGCTGGCTAACCAATAGGTTAAGCCTCTAATTATTCTCAACTCTTAGAAATCATTTTTGCCATAATTATTCCTCCTTGGGTTTAATTCTTGCTACCAAATACTTGTTTATTTGACCTATTTGCCCTAAATCTATTTTTAAAAATTATTTAAAATCTATTAAATTTTGTCTGGACTTTTGGATGGAGTAAAATGGAGTTATAACAGTTATCCTATTTTACAATGCTTATAACACAAAACACGATATGAAAATACCTTTTCATTTGCAACACTCGCAGATAATGCTGTCCCCTTTTCACATGAAATTGAATTTGGCCTTGGAAATCTGCCAGAAATTGCGAGGAACCACGCAGCGAAATCACACGAACATGGCTGACTGCAAAGCCACCCAAGCGAACCACAACAGACTCAAGCACAGATATCGCATACTTCTTTCCTATGATATTGATTTGATGCCGAAATATTTTATTGCTGGTCCGCGGATTGAGAATCTCCAAGAACTATTAAACAATGTACAATCTTCTGGTATGGAAACTGAGGTTCATAGAGGACATCGAGCTGAAATTAATTATGCCAAACAAAAAAATATTGGTGCTGGGAACATGTACAGTCGACGGGCAAGAGAATTGATGCTTAGCAAAAGCTTTGATGACAGTGGAAGCAAAGTCGTTGAAGACATTGATTGGGATGCACCAAGTGTCGAAGGTCCTGAGTGCTAACAATGTGGTTTGGAGAAAGTGAAGCAAATGTGTGGGAGATGTTTGACAAAGCACAGTAGTCAGCTCCTTGTGTACTTTTCTTGGACGAGCTTGATTCCATTGTTGGCAATGGAGACCGGAATCTGCCTGCTAATGTTGATAGTTTGCTATCATGGATGTTTGCAGGCCTTTCTAATGGGAAGCAACTACAATCATGGATGATCCTTGCAAAAGAAAAGAGAATGCATCAAGGGATGGAAATTCTTCAGACGCTTGAGAAGGAATTTTACCATCTGCAGAGCCTTTGTCAGAGGAAATGTAACCATTTAAGCTATGAGAAAGCATTGCACGCGGTTAAGGATCTCTGCCTTGAAGAAGGTAAGAAGAGAGAGACTAACACACTCTTTGAACATCGAAGCTATGATTCTGTTCATGGGCAGCAGAGAGAGAAGCTTGTTGAGAATGAGCATAATGGTTTGTTCATTAGCAGTAGATTTGAGTTAAATGTTATATCAAATGTGTTAAAAGAAGAAGATACTCTGAATGTTAATCAATATAGGTAAGAGAATACTTATGGTGGTTTAACTTCTCAGTTTTGTGACTTGGAATCTGGTGAAGATAGTAATTGCAGAACCGAAGACCAAATGCATCAAGTGGAAACTTTCATTGAAATTGCTACCCAGCAACAGAAAGAACAAAATTGATGCCTGAAACATGCAGTTTGTACGTTAATGGAAAGCAGCGGTTGGAACTCAAGCTCGAGTCAGTTTTTGCCCTTGATTATCGATCAATCTTGCTACTTCTAGTGAAGTCATACATGAGGGCACACTTGGAGGACCTAGCTGTAAAGGATGCCACAGAGATGTCCGAAGCTGCGAATAGAGTCTTGAATCAACTTCTGATAGAAATGGATCGCATGGCAGCAAAGAAGTTTTTATCATTGGAACAACAAACATATCAGATATTATCAACATAACATTTGACCCAGCATTGCCTAGTCTTAGGTGTCTGGATACCGGTTGATTTATATACCTCTTCCTTACAAGGCTTCCCATCTTCAAATATTTAAAGCATGTTGCCGGAAGGAAGCCATGTGTTCCTAAGAATGTTGACTTGATAGTTCGTGCACAATATACTCAAGTTTTTGGCGCTGCTAATATCACTGAAATTTGTCTACATGCCTGACAGCTAAAGGGGACCTATGAGTGCAAGGTTTTTTTTAATGGGGGTGGAATTGTAGATTTTCAATTCACACCTCAACAAGATTTAGTTCATTTAAATTTTAAATTATCAGATTATAATATTTTAAGTTTAATTTTTTTTCTATTTATGTAGAATTTGAAAAAAAAATCATAAAAAAACTTGAATTTACCCTGAGATTTTCTTTTATCCTTTTCAATTCAATTAGGTATTGTGAGTCAATTTCCTTTTATTAAATAAAATTGCTATTATTATCCACTTGAGTTACTGTTACACACATCAACACCCATTCCATCACTTATAGGAAAAAGTATAATCTTTTTGTCCTTCATAACTACTGGAGGCTTACATAGTCGTTAATTTTAGGACCTGTGGGATTAGTTGAAATACACACAAACTGACCTGGACACCCATGTTAATATAAAAAAAAAATGATCTCTCTGTCCTCATAAGTTGTCATATTTCCAGTGCATTAGAAGTAACGTATTTCAAGGAATTTTGTCTCTTTTAATATTGTTGAATGTGGAAAAGAAATTACATCGTCTCGCCTTGATGGCTACTTGTCTCGGTTGAGATCATTTTATCATTTTCTAAAAAAAAAATGGAAACATAGGATAAGGGGAATAATTTAATGTATTCATTACTTGATATGTTTTTAGCAATATTTCTCAAAAACAAATTTTATAGAAGGGTATCCAACAAAGAAGATCCTCTTGCCATTGCAAGTGATTCGAAGGTAAATTTGTATCGGTGGTGCTTGCCAATTAACCTCCAATAAAACAATTGCCAGTCTTGCAGTTTCTTGCCAATTAACCTCCAATTTACTATTTACAGGAAGAGTTCTGGTTGCTTAATGCTTGTTTTTCGGATACCTATAGGTGCTCATACTCTTCCAGCAAGGAGAAAGTATAAAACTAGATATAAGAAATTGTTTACTTAATTAATGATGCGGTCCTAGTTTTTTTGTTTTAATTTCTTGTTGGATTAAAAAGTAACGAATTGATAGAATGATGTGGAGCTAGCCTCTACAGCTTTAGCTCAAGAGGAATACTTAATTTTGTTATTGTTAACAAAATAGATATATAGGTACATAATTAAAAAGAAAAGAAAAGAAAAGGCATGATGTGAAGGTCTAAAAAGAGTTCCATGCCCATAACAAAAAAGACAAAAAAAGTTTCCAAAACACCTTAAAGCAATTGTAAAAAAACCCAAAGCAAGCTTTGAAAAGCTAAGGCTCACTATACAAAGCCCAAAAATATTTCAAAGAGAATGAAAATAAAATAAAGGACATTAAAAAAATGAATTTTTAAGAACTAAATTGAAAAAAATTAAATAATGAAGATCAAAACAAAGAAAAAAGGAAAAACTCAGGTAGCAAGAAGAGAATCTGACAAAGCTACAGTACACATGAATAATGAATAAAAATGCATTTGAATACATAAATAAAAAATAAAAAATAAAAAATAAATATTAAGCTACAAATTACTTGGATAAGATTGTTACAAATTGCATTTGAATACAACTTAAGTACCAGCTTCTGATTTTTGCCTGTACATGTTTGCAAGGAGCTCTTATTTGGCATCCATTGATAGCAGGGTTTATTTTAGCTTTCCTACTCCATCAAACACTCAAAGCATGAGTCCTAATTAATTAAATTATTTATTAAAAAGAACCTATAATTTCAGTAGTGTATTAAAACTGATGGCGGGAGTGAAAGAGATCGAGGAGGAAATGTTAAATACACATAGCTAGCTAGTAATGGTCTTTGCTATTTATAAGCTTACGATGATGGTTTTCAGGATGTGATTTAAATTATAGTTATTAAATTTGATTTAATGTGATAGGTTAATCTAAGAAACTTGTATCTAGAACTTAATATATACTAAGTTTTTAGTTGAACTTAATCAATTATTAATTTTAATAAATTCATTTGATTTGAGCGGTTTTTTAATGATTTTATTGACTCGGTTAAATCCAATCTAAAACTTAGTTGAGTCATAAAAAAATTTCATTTTTGTTTTAATAAAAATAATTAATATAGATGGACTTTGTAATTCAATAACCCAGTTGGGAATAATTAGGAGGCTTAACCTATTGGTTAGTAGGGGTGAGCAAATTCAGTTCGATTCAGTTTTTACCCAAAAAACAGCCAAACCAAAAAAAAAGAGACCCGAAACCGAACCGGAACCGGCCCAAACGGTCTGGTTTCGGTCTGGTTTTTTGGATACAAAACTAGACAAACCTATAGGCTTATTTTGGGCTTTTTAATAAGCTTTTTAATGGGCTTTGTAATGGGCTTCTAATGGATTTTTATTAGGCTTACAATTAATGTTGATATTGTCTCATTTTCTTTGAAGATTCCAAATATATTTAATTTTTTTACCCCTAAATATTCATTTATATAAAATTATTAATGTCAATCTTGTGTTCAATATATTTTTTAACTTACTAATATTTTTCTACTTCTGAAAAGTTTAGATAAATAACACACACTCACAATCACACACCAATAAGTTAAAATCCAAATTACAAACCATTGTCTTCAAAGGGCTTAACAAAAAAACAACAAATAACATTACATTATCGTAAAACACTCCAAGCCACAAAAAATAAATCTTCAAGTGCTCATCGTCTCAATAAAAAAGCACTTCAAGAGCACTGCACTTTGATTCCTGAAATTCATAATCTAGAATTATAACATGATAAATTAAATCAGAAGATATAAAAATAAAAAAAGATATTTATACCATACGTTTTTAATAAATGCATCACAATTTGTGAACTAATTATCATCCATTGCTAAATGCAACTTTCCATCAAATTCTACAAAATAAAATATTACACATGTTAGAATAAAAACGTGTTAATTAATAAATCATAAAATAAAATGTGTAAGTTTTTAAGAAACATTACCTGATTCAAGGATTTCGTAGGTTTCAAAATCATTCATCAAGGTTGTATTATCAGTTGGAATTGGACCATGATGCAACCAATTTTGACAACAAATAAGTGCTTGAATTGTTGCTGGAGATAGAGAACTTTGAAATTGGTCGAGTATACAACCACCTGTGTTAAAGGCTGATTCGGAAGCCACTGTGGATATAGGAATAGCCAGAACATGTTGTGCAACTTTCGAAAGTATCTTATATTTTAAAGCATTCATCTTCTACCAACCCAAAATATCTAATTTATCATCATTAGGATCCTCACAACCAACAACCAAATACCTCCCAACCTCATTTCTATTTTCTACACTATCTTCCTCTAGCAAGTGCCTTTTGAACCGAGCTAAAGTGTTAACATTTATCTTCATGTCATCAATAGCATCATTAACATCTTGTTTATGCTTATTATCATCCACCACTTCATCGGCTTTCAAATAAAACTCATACAAGCTCACCAAATTATCTCTCATTTTTTTTGTTAGCAATTGTGCTTTGTCATGATCATACAACTCACCAAAACAAAATTTCACATATTTCAACTTAAGACATGGATCCAAAACATTAGCCACATACAATAAAAAATTCTAATTTGCTCCACAACCCCAATACTTCTCAAACTTACTCATCATGTTCATCACCATTCCACTGATAAGATTATCTCTACTTTTACACAATTGCAACAAGTTTGTATGCATGTAAATCAATTCATTGAAGAAAGAATTTGATGTAACATGCAATAAGCCAGAAAATTTCAATGTAACCATGTAAAAGATCTTTAAAAACTTCAGCAAAGTTCTAGCATTTTCCCAATCCTCCAAACTAGGTGGCCCTATATTTTTTTTATTCCCCTTTGAATCAACCTCCAAAAAGTAACTCACATACCTCACAAACACCTTTTCAAACTTTTCAGCAGCTTCTAACATAAGATAAGTTGAATTCCATCGAGTTGCAACATCCAAACACAATGATTTCTTACACTTTATATGCAACTTTTCTACACACTTCTTAAATGCAAGTAGCCTAGAGGGTGAAGATCTCACAAACCTAATTGCATTTCGAATCTTAACAACCAAAACATTCATCTCTTTCAAACCATCACATACAATCAGGTTTACAATGTGTGCACAACATCTAACATGTAAATGTTCATTTGACAATATATTAGTTGGTCAATCTTTCATCACATTCTTTAAATATGAAATAGTAACACTATTAGAGCTTGCATTGTCTACTGTAACAGTTAAAAGTTTATCAATCCCCTAATCTAACAAACAATTCTCAATAACTTGACCAATTGTCTCACCCATATGATTGGAATCTTGATAAAAATTCAGAATTCTTTTATGCAAATTCCATTCTTTATCAATCCAATGAGCCGTTAAGGACATATAGTTAATGTTCTGGATTGATGTCCATGTATCTGTTGTTAAGCATAATCGTTGACCCTTAAGAGCTCTCTTTAATCTTTCCTTCTCTTCAATATAAAGTTTCAAACAATCTCTCATAACAGTGAAATGAGAAGGAACGTCAAATCTAAGCTGTAAGGTCCTAGAAAATAATCCAAGTCCCTTACCCTCCACAAAATTAAAAGGCAACTCATCAATTATAACCATTTTCACTAGTGCCTTTCTGCATTCATCATAATCATAACCTATTGCCTTAAGAGTTCCCACACTTTGATCTCCTAATTCACCCCCTACTTTATTAGGTTCTAATACCAAAATTTTTTGCTTCTTATCAACCACAAAAGAAAACTTTTTGCATACTTTCAAATGACTCCACATATTACTTGTCCCATTAATAATAGTATGACATGCATAATCCTTTCCACAATAATTACATTCAGCTCTAGGGGTTGTAGGATCACCATCAAGTTTTGTAAAATGATCCCAAATTTGTGACTTTTTTTTATCATCAACATTTCTTTTCCTAGATGCAAGGACTTGAAGTTGTTTACCTTTACTATCCATGATGAATCCTGCAGTAGTTGATGTTGGGTTAGTGTTTGAAGCTGGGGCATTGGTTGATGTTGGGGTAGTGCTAGTGGATGAAGCATATTGATTTTGAAGGTTTTCCATCTGTAAATTACCAAATGCAAACATGTTCATTATCACTTGCATAATTCTTTTCAACACTTAATAAACATAAAGATTAAAATCATGTTTAAAAATTAAAATGAAACAAATATTGCAGAAGTCAAGTAACATGTCAAAACAAGCTTAGAAAATCTATCAATGGAGGAAAAATATTACAGAAGTAACAGAACAATGAATACAAGAATAACATGATTTTAATGAATACAAAATGCCAATTAAGATCATCTAAAACATAATAATGAATACATTTTACAGAATGACAAAACAAAACCGAATAAAAAAAACCCATCAAAACAAAACTAGTTTGCAATGAAAGACAAACAACCAAATCAATGACTAAGGGAATTAAAATACAATCTCCATATTAAAAAAAAAAACTTCATACAACAGACCAAAATGAAAAACAAAACTATCTTTAAGAGCTACAAAGAAGGAGATTGTCAAAGATGACATTCAATCCAAATTTAGCCATGTTGAAAAACTTTTATTCTCAAGGAATGAATAGGTTTGATGGATATCAGATCTAAAAGAATGATCAAAATAACATCAATAACATAACTCTACTTTGATAAGGTGAAATTATACATATGCCTCAAAACATCAGCAGTATGCTCTGGTATAAGTATTCCTAAACCCCTTTTTTTCTTTGGAAAAAGGAATAAATCAATGAGCTAAAATAAGGTAAAGATGAAACGAATACCAAAGAAATCACACATTAAAATCATACTTTAATCCTAAAAAAGACACAAACTTAACTGTCACATTAGCTCAGCAAAACGAATACCTAAGAAATCAATCTTCACAGGAACCAAATAGAAAATTATTTGCGAAACCCATCACCACCACACCACACCACTAGTAAAATTTCTCAACATATGCAATTCAAAACAGAAAAAATAGCACCACGTGCAAGGAAAAAATGTGGAAGGCAATGCAAAACAGTCCTATGCTATGCCATGGAAAAAAGAGCCAGATGTGAGCCATGGCAGAAGAAATAGGTGTTAATAAGAGAACTGAGAAAGAAGTAAATAAAATAAAAACCAAGAATGTGAAGGCATCAATTGGTAAATTTTATAGACAGCACAACACCTAATATTACAGATAAATTCTAAAAAGGAGAAGAAGAATAGTCTGGCACATAAGGAACTGGAAGTGATAAATAAACAGAACTGGATAAGAAATAGGGATTTAGAACATGTAACAATAGAAATTTATATAAACGACAGAGGTTTCAAACTAAGAAACAACCCATATAGGAAAAAAAAATTCGCTTTAATCACCCAAATAGCTCTAAATTCTAATTTAAACCTAAACCAAAATTCATCACCCAACAAAATTGATTAAAAATAACAATAAGCTTAACTGTATGAATTAATTAGAAAAGAGAAAAAAAATTAAAACTCACTGATTTTGAGAGGCTCGGTCTGATGGAAACACCGAGTCACCGACTGTGTTAATCCAGTGGAGACTAAGGAAGAAACGTATAAAAAATAAGCTTAATTGTATTTAAAATAACAACAACCTTAACCGAATTAATTAATTAATCAGAAAGGAGAAAAAAAAATTAAAACTCACTGGTTTTGAGAGGTTGAGGAAATGTCGATCTGATGGAAACACAGACTATTTTGGTCCAGTTGAGACTGAGGAAACGTCGATCGTCGATCTATGTTTATGTTTTCTTAGTCTAAGGAGAGTGGAGAGTGGAGAGTGGAGAGGGAGAGGCGAAGAGGCGAGAGTGGACGGGTTGTGGGTGCTCTGGTACAGGGGCGGCCTTAGCAGAGGCCGGAGAGGGCGAGGGGCGAGGGGGCGGGACGGCGGGTGGCTCTAAGTAGTGAGAGGAGAGATTGTTTGAAAATTGAAATTGAAATTGAAATGTTTAGGTTTAGGGTTAGCGTAGCGGAGAGTAAACTGGAGAGAAGAGAGGTGCGGCGCGGCTCGATACCTTTTTCTATTTATACTAGGGACCGAACTTTTTGAACCGGTCCGGTTAACCCGGTTTTTGCACTACAAAACCGAAAACCGAACCGAACCGGGGTTTTTTCTACATAATCTAATCGGTTTTATTTTTCGGTTTGGTTTTTTCCGTTCATTTTTTGTCAGTTTTATCGGTTTACTCGGTTTATCGGTTTTTTTGAACACCCCTATTGGTTAGCCAACCCTTTCCATATATATGTGAGGGTGGAGGATCAACCCGAAGGTTGAAACGAAAAGCAGTAAAAGAAGCAGTTGGAAGTGGCTTAGTAAAGACATCTGCAAGTTGATCTTGAGAGAAAATAAAACGAATTTGAATCTCCTTCTTTGCAACTTTATCTCGGAAAAAAATGATAATTAACCTCAACATGTTTTATGCGAGCATGAAAAGTAGGATTATTCATAGATAAATAAGTGGCACCAAGGTTGTCATGCCAAATGATATGAACAAAACACACACAATCTGAAAATCTATTAATAAATACTGAAGCCAGATAACCTCAGTAGCGCCATCAGTTAAGACTTTGTACTCAGTTTCAGTGGAAGAATGAGCAACTGTACGTTGCTTTTCTGATTTTCACGAAATCGGCGTCTGACCAAAAAACACAAGATAACCACCAATAGATTTTCTATCATCAACACTACCTACCCAATCTGAATCTATAAAGCCATGTAAGGCAAAGTAGGGGTGATCATTTTTTGTTCGGTTTGGTTTTTATCAAAAAAAGTAACCAAACAAAAAAAAATTGAAAAAAAAACTGAAATCGGGTCAAATTGACCGTTTTCGGTTCGGTTCGGTTCGGCTTTTTAGGGCAAAAACCGGTTCAAACCGGTTTGGCTCGGTTTTTCTGGTTTTGGCTTGATTTTTTCCCGTTTTGGCTCTGTTTTTCCGGTTTGGCTCAGTTTTTTGGTTTGGCTCGGTTTTTTTCTGGTTTCGGTTCGATTCAGTTTAGTTTTTTTGGTTTTTTGCTTATAAAACCAAAACCAAACCGAATCGGCCGGTTTTTTTAAAATTTTAATCAGTTTAATCGGTTTTTTTTGTTCGGCTTTTTCGGTTTTTTTTTTCCGGTTTTCTCGGTTTAATCTGTTTTTCGGTTTTTTTGCTCACCCCTAAGGCAAAGGAAGGACTACGAGTAATATGTAGGCCATGTGTCGCCGTACCCTTAAGATAATGCAGGATGCGTTTAACGACAGCCTAATGAGAATTTGTAGGAGCATGCATAAACTGATAGATTCTGTTAACAGCAAAGCAAATATCGGGTCTCGTAAAGGTGAGATATTGAAGAGCACCCACAATTTGACGAAAGCGTGTAGCATAAGAAAACAGAGGATCTAGCAGCATGGTAGTTTTGGATGTAGAGATAAGAGTATCAATAGGTATACAAGATAACATACCAGCCCGAGTGAGGATGTCAAGTGTATATTTATGATGTCGGAGCATAAGACCCATACCAGTAGGTTGAACCTCAATACCTAAAAAATCATGAACAAAACCCAAGTCGCGAAGCTTAAATTCTGAGCTCAGTAGCTGTATGAGGCGTTAGAGCAGAAGAGAGTTGCTACCCGTAAGCAGAATATCATCAACGTAGACCAGAAGATAACAAATATCAGCACCAACAGAGAAGATAAACAATGAGGTATACACCTTAGAGGCACAAAAATCAATAGATAATAGGAAATCATTCAAATGAGTGCACCAAGCTCGCAGAGTCTATTTTAAACCATATAGAGACTTATGCAATCGACACACATGAGAGGTGTCGCACGTCAAAAAATCCGCGCGGCGTCGGCTGGCGATTTTTCGTTGTTCGTTGTGCTTTGATTTTGATTGGTTCGTTGGAGTCGCCACCTAGTAATTCATTAAGGGCTACTAGGAAACCTGATGTACTGGTCTTATCAGAGATTTGCGGGTAAGGGACTGGTTGTGGTTAGGGAAGGTATTAGCACCCCTAACACACCCTACCTGAGGTAAGCTGCTTTGTGTTCTGATGTGATTTGAAAATTTAAAATATTAATTAAATTTTAAGGCTTGAATAAATCAGTTATTAAATCCCCGAATATATATAGAAACTTGTTCTTATATTTTCATGGAAAATACAACTTGATTTTATTTGTCCTTGAGATATTTAACCATATTTAAATTAACAATT
>Ga0325410_1002034_pt1 | contig 22557 bp, 15 predicted proteins | sample PopdelMetagenome_16_FD_206182 | JGI IMG/M metagenome (GOLD analysis project Ga0325410, IMG submission 206182) | Populus deltoides microbial communities from Bellville, Georgia, United States - Xylem-PdIQD-R3 | ecosystem: Host-associated > Plants > Phyllosphere > Stem > Wood/Secondary xylem...
TGAGAATTCTAACAAAGAACTTATATTTTGCTTGTAAATCTTTTAAACCCAATTAACACCCATTTGTATATTCTTAATTGAATAATCTTATTTACTTGCATAAACTGGGTGACCTTGCAAGCTAATCATGTAAGTCATATCCCGGCAATCCCATCACGGATGCCATTAGCCGAAGCTAATCGTGTAAGTCATATCCCGGCAATCCCATCACGGATGCCATTAGCCGAAGCTAATCTTGTAAATACACTAGGCTTTATTTACATTGAACACGATATTTATTATAATTGCATTCACCAGAAGGATTCTAAATTGTATAAATGCAAATAGGAGGGAAAATCACGCACCTGCTTCGCCTGCCTCGCAACCTCCCCTAATAGAAGATCCGATCCTGGTTGCTCCTCCTGAATCACAAGGAAGTTTTTTTTTTTTGTTATGATTCTTTCAAGTCGATATTATAGAGAATTCATATTCATCCATTACTCATATGTTACTTTCTATGCATGTTCATTTCCTCATAATAACATACATACATATATCATGTATATTTTCAGACTTAATATCTCAATACACAAGTGTTCGTATGACTCAATTCTTTTATATTCTTATTTATAGTATTCACGTGAAAGTCTACTGTTACTGTCTAACTTTGAACTGTTACTATCAAATTTTCAACTGTTACTGTTTGACTTTTCCAACCGTTACTGTCTAACTTTGAACTGTTTGACTTTTCCAACTGTTACTGTTTGACTTTTTCAATTGTTACTGTTTGACTTTTCCAACCGTTACTGTCTAACTTTGAACTGTTACTGTTTGACTTTTCCAACTGTTACTGTTTGACCTTAACAGTTGTTTGACTTTTCCAACTGTTACTGTTTGACCTTTCCAACCGTTACTGTTTGACCTTTCCAACCGTTACTGTTTGACCTTTCCAACCGTTACTGTCTAATTTTGAACTGTTACTGTTCAATTTCCAACTGTTACTGTTTGAACACTCATCAGATTTTTAACTATATCTAAAGTTCTAAAACTCTATTTTAACTGAGATTGATCTCGTTGGAAAGCTAAGACACGAGGCTATTAGTTCTCTAATGGAGGAGAACCCAATTTTGCCTTCAAGATAGTCAAAATTGTTCATTTACTAATTAGTCCTACTGCCCTACATAAATCAGTCACGACTCAGTTTCAGTTGGTAACCCATAACTGGAGTTCTACATTTCCAAATTGAGCAAGACCAGTTTCCTTGGTTAGCTAACATTCAAATCTACAATTTTTATGGGGAATCCGATCCTAATCCCCTCATCCTCTTACCTGAAATCTCATCGACAGTTAGGAGACAAGTCTGTCCAGATTCGTCTCCTCCTCCCCTTCACACAATACTTTCATAAACTATATACCACACACATGAATTAACTTAATCTCAACAATAAGTACTTTTTCCCCAATTTATGTCTAAGAACCCTAACCTATGATTCAATATCAAGGCATCAATTATTTATCGAATTTAAAATGAATATTTTTAAGATCATGTTTAGAATACCTTACCCGGTACAAATTAAGATTTTGATCTTCAACCAGTTGAAGATTCTCAACTCCTTCTTTTCTTTCCTTCTTGTTCAATTTCCCTCCTGTCTTTTCTTCTTGTTCAATTTCTTAGTAATCCTTTGCTCTCAAGTGTTTATCCCATCTTTAAGCTCTTAATCTTGGATGGGTTCTTAAAATTTTAGTGTTTCTCTCTTGATTTATCGAGAATGGGTATAAAACTCTCTATTTTCTCTCCTTATGGTTCCTACCGATTTTTTTTTTGATGAGGAGAGAGTATTTATACTCTATATTTTTCCTTATTTACATTTAGACCCCCTTTTTCCTTTAAGTGCATTATTCTCTTCAATTAAATCTAACCCTCAACAATACCAGGTTTATTATAATGTCTCGAATTATTTCGCCCAGAAATTTATATTCAAAAATTTCTGAATTTCTGTTTTTAATCATATACATGAATTTCTGGACTTTTATTTATTTATTATTTTTTTTCCGGGGTTTACAACAACTCATAGGTTAAGATGAATTACCTACCTATAGGGTTTTCCACTTGAAGTTACTTTGAGGGAATGCTTGGTATTTTTCTACCTATGCTTTTTTTATCTAGGCTTTTCTAATATTCACTCAAAGTCAGCTTCAAGAACCTCATGTTAAACCACAATAAATGATTGAAAACCTCTCTCGAGGTTTTCAAGTGACTGATTAACCATATGAATAATAGAGGAATACAACACCACATTGCTCCCTTTCCAAACACCCTACAATGATTTAGCGATAATAAAGTTTTAGCCAAGATAGTTGAAGAAGGGTTACTCCTTGTTCGTTCATATTTAACAAAGGTATTGGCGATTTCGACACTAATGATTCCAACAACTTCTGGAGGAAACAAGGCTAACCTAAAGATAGCAAAAGCAACCGCCTAGTACCTCTCCTCTCCTAACTTTCCTTTATCTTTATCTACCTTTAGCTTAGTCTCAATGAGTTTCCACTTGAACCCCTCGTTGTTTGTCTTGTACTGATCGACTTAGTCTAGGTGCAACAATTTTGCAACCTTGACAATAATGTCTCTGATCTTTATCTAAAATACACTTTATGCAAGTTGTTTAGGAAGTCCAAGATCTGAGCATATTTCTTATCGGTAGAGGTCATGTCAACATCCTTGAAGGTGAAACATCTATAAACCGGGTCCTAGAAATGCATTAAGACCTTGACTACTGAAATCTATACTAGGAGTCTTACCAAATGGGTGATTCTCTCATACCTCCTCTCGAACAGGGTCTCATCCATAAAACTCAAGACTGACACAGGCTTCTTTATATTATCCACAAAGCAATGTACTTTGGTCATACACAGTAATTCCCCGACTTTGGTCTTTAAACAATCCCTTTTAATTAATTGTATCATCTTGGATTTTTGCTCGTACTTAGAAAAAGTCATTGAAGTTGTCATAACCCGATTTTTGACAACATAAAATTCAAAAAATGAAAAAAATGAAAAATTGAGGTTTGGATCAAGACAACACAAATGAGAAGCTTTGAGGAGTTAATCATATTGGATTTATGACTTTAGAAGTTAATTTTGAAAGAAATTGAAAGAATTAACAGGTATGAGGTTTAAATTAAACTTTGATTGGGTTTGATTAATGATATTGGAAGTTTGATTGAAGAATGGATAAGTTTGAGCACTTAATTAACCTTAGATTTAGTTTAATTAATGAAATCAGGGGCATAATTGAATAAATATTAAATTTCTGAGTTAATTAAGGACAAAATTACAAGTGATTATGGTTCGGGGACCATTTTGTAAAAGGCGCCAAAATTTTGTCCAGGGGCCCGATTAAAAAAATGTTGAAACTGGGAGGACTAGATTGAAAAACGGCCGCCTAGTCTAGAAATGACGCCGTTTTTCATTTCTGGTCATCATTTTCTTCCACTAAGAACAAAAGAAACTCCATGCAAAGAAGGAGAGGAAGAACATTAATTGCCACCATAAACGAACGGACAATCTCCACGACTTCTATCGCCATTTCTCAGATTATTCCCTCTAGTTAGCAAGTCTTTGAGACGGGGAAGAAACCACCACCAACAGTCCAGTAGTTGCAGGACTGTTGGTGTCCCAATCTACCCAAAACACAGGGTTTCAATAGTATCCATATGGAGATAAACACCAAGGGAGATAAGGATTGAGTCCCATATCCAAGTCCCCACAAGACTTATCCTCTGCTAAGAAAAGAAGAGGCATACTGGGGAACAACCAGTTGGTTCTGCCCCTATAAAAGGCCAGCGATTAGCCAGAAAGAAGAGAGAAAAAAAGAAGCAGAAAACAGGGAGGAAAACAGTAGAGAAAGAAGGAGGATAAGAAACAGAAGGATGGAGAAACGGAGGGGAAAACAAAGGAGCAAAAAAAATAATAAAAAAACCCAAAGACAGAGGAGAACCCATAACAAAATAAAAACACAAGAGCAGAGTGAGAAGAGACTGAAAGGAGCGAGGGAAAGAAGAACATTCTTCGGACAAGACCATCACTTTCATCTTCATCTCCGTCCCTGTCTTCACTTTCGCTAGGTAACGTTTTTCTCTTGCTTTGTTATGTTCTTTCATTTAAATGTGCAAAACAGTGTGAAGGTAATTAATTACCTTCGCACTGAGCAGTGCACGCGTGAGTCGCCTCACGTGTGCCTGCTGCCCAGCCGGGTCACTGGCTTGGGCTAGTGACCAGGTTGGGCCAGTTGGGTCCAGTGGGCTGGGTCTCTTTCATTTAAATGTGCAAAACAGTGCGAAGGTAATTAATTACCTTCGTACTGAGCAATGCACGCGTGAGTTGCCTCACGTGTGCCTGCTGCCCAGCCGGGTCACTAGCTTGGGCTAGTGACCAGGTTGGGCCAGCTGGGTCCAGTGGGCTGGGCTCGACCCAGCCCTAAAAAAAAGAATGGGTCGGGTCTGGGCTTTAGGCCCAGCCGGCCCAAATTATGTTTGCCTTAACTATAATTTTTATGCCCATTCTAGTTTGATGTTTGGCCAAACGAGCCTCATTTCGATATAAAAAAATTCCAAAAATATTTGGGGGTCTTCGTTGATTTATTTATGGGCCACGCCCCTCACACAATTTTTTTTTCCCTTTGTGCTTGTATTTGTTTTAGCTATGTGCTAAATCTGTGGACTATTACTGTTAAATGCAAATATGTCGTGCAAGGTTTTTATTTATTTCCATATGAAAAGGGTCAATAAAAATAAAGGATAAACAAGAAAAATAGCACAGAAAATTTCTTCTTCAAATTCATTTTTTTGCGAAAATATTCACTAACGCTAAAGTCAGGAGTATCACATTTTTTGGATTTGCGCGATATTTACCAACACCAGAGTTGGAAATATTCGTAGGAATTGTTCACTGATGCCAGAGTCAGGAACATGAAAGGAAGGATAGAAAAGGAAAAAGAGAACAAATTCTTAGCAATTTTAGACAAAACCAGCAATGCAATCTATCTTAGGTAGGACGCTTAAGGGGTGATAACATCTTCCCTTTTGTGTAACCAGTCCCGTACCATAGAATCTCTGTTGATCAGTTTAGGGTTTCTAGTGACCCTAATACTAGGTAATGACTCCTTGAAAAAGACATTTTCCCCTAAAAGAACAAGATGCCAAATATCTGTTTTTTTTCCACTCCAGATTAATTTTTAAGTGGTTGCCGTGATGTCCGGGTGTGACAGAATGACGACTCCACTAGAGAACTCTTAGGACTAAGCTTTGCTATTTGTCTTTTTATTGCTAAATAATATTTGTCGTATTGTTTTTTTTTTCTTTATTGTTGCTATTTTATGTTTACCAAGTTTTATTGTTTTTGCTCTTTTTACTATTTTAGCATGCATAATTTGTCATGTTTATCATGCATATATATTGGATATGGATCTAAGGTCTTCACGCATCACTTATCTCATTTTTAAATACGTTTGGTATCAACTTTAAGATAAGTGGAGGAGTAACGACACCCCATTGGCTTTAGCTTGGGTAAGGCTCGCGAAACTATCTAACTCTCGCATGATTGTTTGCTCGACAGTGGTCGATAAGCTGAACTGATAATACTCAGGGCCTCTATCTTCATGCTACTTGTAAAACCTCATATCAAACTTTCAAGGGCGATCACTGAGCATGCGAAAGATCGTTGAGACTATATAGCAAAGCTACCCGATACATTTAATGACTAGAACCTATCCTTTAGGTTAATCGTTGTGTAAATTCACTGAGATAAGCTAAACTTGCTTTCGGGTGATGTAATGATCGTTATTTTTAAGATAAGAACTATTGAGTATGGACTCGAGTCTGAATCTTTACAAATGACCGAGGGAGAATGCCTTAGACTGGATGTCGGTGAGATACCGCTACGCTAAGACATTAGATGCATAATAAAAGACACCAAGAATGTGATTGAAAGCTCAAATGATAAAAGGCTAAACAGATGTCCTTTTGGCATTGCAATGAATATCAGATTCGGATTTGACCACACATCCAAAGAATATCGATCGTTATGTCACCCCCCAAAAAAAGTGAATCCATATCCAATATGTTGTGTTCATCTTCATGCATGTTTGAATATTCACTTATGAACTATGATAATACCGCACTCTAGGTGAAATATAGGTCCCCAATTGAAAACACTTATAACACTCGACTGCAAAAAAAAAAAACAAATGGAAAACGAAGAAAAAGCCCAGTTGGAAGCCCAACACCGAAAAGAGACGGAAAGTCTTAGAGAAGAAGTCGTAAAGCTCACTAGCCTACTCGAACAGGGCTTGAGATCTAAACCTGAAGAAGCAAAATTTATAGCTCAGCCTGAACCTATGCTCGTAAATCCACAGAATCTGGGGGAAAATGAGGTGTCTCAACAGGCTATGTATTCCCAATTTGCTCAACCAACATATCTCATAAGAATGTCATCTACCATTAACCTTACAATAAAAGAATCTCAAAAGAACAAGATGGTAAAAGAAGATGGCCTGGATAAATAGGCTGCCCTGGAACAAAGGCTGAGGGCATTCGAGGAAACTAGCCTACATGACCATATAAAAGTTTTCGAGATGTTTTTGGTACCTAACGTAGTCATTCCTAAGAAGTTTAGGGTGCCAGGATTCGTCAAATATACAGGAACTCAATGCCCTATAACTCATCTCAAGGCATACTGCAACAAAATGGCTGAGGTAGTCTATGACGAGAAACTGTTGATTCACTTCTTCTAAGATAGTTTGAGTGACGTTGCCCTTACTTGGTATATACGGTTGGACAATACCAAGATAAAAAAGTGGAAGGACTTAGTTGATGTCTTCATTAGGCAATATAAGTTCAATATGGATGTAGGCCTTGATAGGTCAAATTTGCAAGCTATGGAAAAAGACAACAAGAAGTTCATAAAAGAATACACTCAAAGGTGGCGTGAGATTGCCGCACAGGTTAATCCTCCTTTATTGGAAAAGAAGATGATCAACTTGTTTGTCAGCACAGGCCTCGTACTTTGAATATCTGGTTGGAAGCTCTACACAATATTTTTCTGACTTGGTTGCTATAACTGAAAGGATTGAACAAGCTATCTGCTTAGGATGGATTGCTGACTCGATCGAGGAGAAATGTTTCACTAGAGAAAATAAAGAAACTGAGGTTCATAATAGTGAAGGTGATTACAAAGGCGAGAGAAAAAGCTACCAAAACAAAGACATCTAGAGATCACTTGTCCTGAAGATGACTAGGCCAAGAATGGTCTATGTGTGACCCTAACTAACTATTGGAAAGGTGCCCTTGTCGAGGAATTCATAAGAGAGGGACGGTTGGAATATTCCAGAAATTCCAATCGATGATCGCCAAGTGTTTAACCCTTTTACGTGTCACCTTGCTAGTACAAGGTCTTTGTTGCTATTTTAGGATTTTTAATGAAATAATGAGTTTGTCCTTCAATTGTGTCTTTTCCTTTGATTTATAACCAAGATATCCAGAAAGGGATTCCCTCTAAGTACTCACAAATACACTTTTAAAGCCTCGCGTGATCTCATAGACTCAATTCATCTCTTTTAACAAAATCAGTTTCCCCATTGGAATTTTAAAAATTGAACTTGCATTTTGATTTCAAAAGTAATTTGATGTTTATTTAAAATGATATTTTTGACATTCTACTTGTAGAATGACACATGAATCAAGCAACTCTTTCATTGAGGTGACTAAACTCTGAACCAAAATGCATGAATAGAAAATGAATTGTCATCCTCACACCATGACTCTTGAGCCATGTTGTTTTAAATACATGAATAATGGTATGTGGTGAACTCTTTGCTCATAAACTCATGAAATGCATCTCTTTGCAAAGACCAAACCATCATATTGGGTGAGGCCAAAGTTTATTGATCTTAATTGCTTGCGTTTGAAATGAGGAAAGGCCATCTTTGTTATTTCTTTCACATTCTAAAAAAGTATATCCCTTGCGGTCCCTCTTTGAGCCTGAGTAATTTTTCATTCATAAAAAATCCCGACTAAGATCACACCCCACACTAGGGGCATGTGAGAATTTTAATGAAAAAAAATCCATGAGAAAGTTAGAAAGGCAAAAGAGCCCAAGAAACTCAAATGCTATGAGGCATGCCCAAATCACAAGAAAGAGTGATAACCAAGATAAAGTGAGTATGCCTTAGCAAAGCAATGAAAAAGCAAATCAAAGAAGAGCGGTAAAAGAAAAGATGAATGACACAAAGAGTTGAACTACTGATAGTGATCTTCAGTCTTTGAAACCCTGAAACACTCTTTGAGCCTTATGAATCCTTTTCTTTCATAGCTAAAAACCATAGCCTACATTACATACCTGTAAAAGTCCCTTCTAATCAAGCAAGCAAGCAACCTGAAACAATAAACAATGCTCTCAAAATGCAAAGAGTACATTTTCATAGGAGTCATAACATCGAGAACAAGCTACTCATTATTATTCATGCTGATAAAATGAGTGTTCAAAAAGAGACAATTTTTCTCAAATAAAACGTCGAGCTTTTTCTCGAGCCCTTCAGTTTGAAACCCATAAAAAACAGAAAGTCACCTCATGACATACTTTCACCAAAGACAATATCGCCAAACACAAGAGCAAATAATCTCTTTTCTAAGAAAAATAATTAAGGAGTTGCAAGGTTTCAAAAGCAAATTGTTTTAAACTCATATCAAAACAATTTTTGTTTACAAAATGCAAGATCAAGATTTCAAGATTCATTTTGAACAGATATTCCTTCACCAAACTTAAAAGGAGAGAAATGAGAGAATGGTCACTTAAAACCATTATTTGTCTGAGTCGTTGACAAAACACACTTAGAGGCAATGACTAATACAAAGGGGCAACATTGTGTTTAGAAGGAAAATCGATCCCTTCTAGAAAAAAGAGAGGAACATTTCATACAACAAGACAAGGGGGCATTGTGGTTTATAAAAGGCAACTTGATCCTTCCAATAAGTGACACCAAGTGTTTAATGAATGATCCTCTCAAATTATATGACGAGATAAAAAATCTTTAGTAAGCAAGTGGGCCACGATGGGCATTATAAAGGCTGAGTTGTATGGATAAATCTGGGAAAAGACTTACATGGGCCAACTCGAGTGGGCTAGAAGTCAAACGACAAAGATGGCTTAAATCTGAGATAACAAGTCTTCATCAGTTAAGCAACAAGAAGATTAAGAAGAAATGAGGGCCTATATTTCAAATCAGGTAAAGATGCATGCATACAATCTAACCTTTGAGACATTAGACAAAGAGTTTTGCAAAGTTTATAAGAGAAATCTCTGACGGGATCCATCAAATGGAAGGCCGCCTTGAAATGGCTAAGATTGAAATTGCTTTTGGAAATTTTTCACTTTTGAGAAATTTTAACCTAGGCGGGCTGCCCATGAGAATTAGGCCGCCAAAAAAAAATCTTTGTATTTTTCCATCACCTTTCATTTCCCATCCCTAAGGCAGTGCGTTTCCTAACCCTACCTTATTTCAAGAGTACCTTTAAGCCTTCGACCATCCAAGGTGGTGCGTTTCTAATTAGTACTTAAAAGTACATTTTTATCAAGGTTTTATATCATTATTTTGCACTTGAAGTATCAATAACTCCTTAACTAAAGCATGTTTTATAATAACAGGTTTGATACTATAAGATACCTTTAATTTATGGTAAATATTCATCTTAAATAGAGGCCTATCACATAAATCAAAGGATTGATTGATGAGTTTAACTACTGAAATTGAGAAGACAAAGAGATGGGCAAGCTTAGAAAAGAGATGCTGGTTCAGTCCAAACTAGAGCAATATTCGATTATTGGATCATATCTGGAGTTGTAGATTCATTTAGAGTTTTTAGAATTAGCAAATCATCTTGGGTCAATAGCTGTATTTTTACGAGGCAGTCAAGTTTTGGGGTCGTCCTGAAAGGTTTCAAAATGGGACATCATTGGAAAAACAATTAGAGAGGAACTACAGGTCTCCACAATGTCTGATCGAATGAATGCAATGTTTAACCATGCTGATGTCTTTATTGCCTTACCAGGTGGTCTGGGCATATTGAAAGAGATCTTTCATATTTCCTCTTGGGCCCAACTGCACATTCACCATAAACCTATATGTTTGTTAAATATTAATGGTTTTTATGATAATTTATTGTCTTTTCTTGATCAAGTTGTGGAACAGAAATTTCTAACATCTTCGGCAAGGCAAATTATAATCTCTGCTGCTATTGCTGAATAATTGATTGACCAACTACAATCTTTCATCCCTGTACTTGATCCCTCCATGAATCGCATAAATTGGTCAACTATGGAAAGTCGTAAAAAGCTTATATTGGATTTGAGCCTTCGTTTGTGAAACCTTGTGTCAGGTGATGTCTTCTATATTCTATCTTTCTACCTTATGACATTGAGGACAATGTCTCATTTTGGTTGGGGGAAGAGGGTAGTAGTTGACAAAAGAAAAAAAAAACTAACCAACTAACTATTGTTTTTAATAAAACATTTGACAAAACTGTTATTACTAGGATGGTAGAGTAAGGGGGAATTTTATTGACTCTTGAGACGCATCTTAATAAACATTTTCTAATAGTTATTTGCAATATTCATAACAAGGTCTATCACATACTTCTCTTGAAATATTCAGGTTTATAAACTCTCGCATTATTATCAATTGATTCTGCTCATATACTCATTTAACAAGTATTCTTAAACCTTCCTTTTCATACACACACTTTAACATATAATTGTGGGTTGCACATTGGATTATTACATTATTTATGTTCTTTTGTTAAAGGTAACAACTAAAGGAAATGAATAATATATAATTTGCAAAAAAAAAAAAAACAAAATATTGATGATAAAAAAACATAGATATGTTTGGTTTCGTAGCCTCCTTAACCTAAGCAATTAAGCCCGAAGAGGTGTTTTAACACCTAATACCCTAAAGTCAACTGACTTGGGAGCTATTGGCCCAGTGCTTGTTACATGGGTTAAGGAGAAAAGATTAAGGGAATCAAACATTGCACTATCTACGTATCAGTATCTGCTACCCGAGTTACTAAGCTCGTACGGGTGTCTCAACACCTAATGCCCTAAGACTAACTGGTCTGGGAGTCATTAGCCAAAAGCTCCTTACATGAATTAAAGATGTATTGTGTTTTAAGTTATATATATATATAAAAAGAAGAAAAAAATGATAATAATCTCAACCTAAGGAAGTTAACTTTAGAAAAACATTAGAACATAATATTGTTTTCTTCTAATAAAATCCCCATCATCTATGTTTTCATACATTGAGCACATAAAAAGAAGGTTTATTAATATCTTGTTTCAACAGTATGAAGCAGATATAGAAATCTAATAAGAGTTTGTTTATTTGGATAGATTAATAGAAGTTGAATGATGAATGCCTTGCTTTGTGGAACTTGCAAATTGTTTTTCTATTTTAACGCTTTGATTACCAGGGACTAGTAATAAGCTAGTTGGGGGGTGTAATTAGTACTTAAAAGTGTATTTTCATCAAGGTTTTATATCATCATTTTGCACTTGAAGTATCAATAACTCCTTAACTAAAGCATGTTTTAAAATAACAAGTCTAATACTATAAGATACCTTTAATTTATGGTAAATATTCATCTTAAATAGAGGCCTATCACATAAATCAAAGGATTGATTGATGAGTTTAACTACTGAAATTGAGAAGACAAAGAGAGGGGCAAGCTTAGAAAAGAGATGCTGGTTCAGTCCAAACTGGAACAATATTTGGTTATTGGATCATACCTGGTGCTATAGAACTTGGATTTAGGTCTGGTCTATATGGATGGAAAGCTAAGACATAGGCCTAAAACTTTCATGAAGAGTCCAAGATTCAAAAAGGCCATTTTCAAGTTCAAATTGTAGCAATAACAGAAAAGTTTGAATCTGTCCTGCAACCCAGAGACTGTTCAGTGTTTAGCCCATATCTCGAGTTCTAGAAGTCCAAATGCACTGATTCGTGTTTCGTTGGAAAGCTGAGACAATTTCCTAAAACTTTTATGAAGACTAACTATTCAAATTCTGACGTTAGCAATGACGTTTTGTTCAGACAAGAAGATAAGGATTGTTACCAAGTCAAGATGTGGCTACCCACTCAACAATTAGTCATCAAATCAATAGTTCCAAATTTTGGCCTATAAAATGAGGCATTTGCCATGCATTTAGGCATCTTGGTTTTTAAATCAAGATCATGTTGTTGCTCTCTCTCTTTATAGTTTTGTAATGCTTAATTTTTGTTTATATTAATCTCTTGTTTATGCTTTTAATTTCCTTTCTTTTACTTAGTTAACTTATATCTTATTTATGTTCTTATCTTGTTTATTTATGTTTCTCTCTTTCATTATGTTTAGCTAAGTTTATTATGTCAAGGTGAAAAGGTTACACTAATGGTGTAAGAATAAGTATAGTATAAACTCAACATGGACTTTAATGTTTGATACTAACATGTTTTGTATTTGTTATCTTGTTCACTTTTAATACTTTACTTGTTAAATGGTTAATCTAGATTTATGTTGTATAACCCTTGGTACAACAAATACTTGGCACTTTCATAGCCCAACTGTATGGTATAACCGACACCTGTGCTATGAAAGGAACTTGATTTGTTGTTAACATAAGTTATAATCATGAATACCTGACAACATTTACAAGTATTAACATTATTCGAATAAGATAACTAATGTAATCATGTTAACAATTTATAATCCGATTGGAACCTCCTTTGTGTGTGGTTTTTAGTTGAGTAATAAAAAGAGTTTATACTATACTTGTTTGAAATACCATTAGTGGATCCTCTAACCTTGACAATTATTTTATCCTTGTTTAAACCTTATATCAATATCACATCTCAAAGCTCTCTTCAACTCCTTTTCTATTATTATCTATTTTTTTTATTTTTAGTTTATACAGTTAACCTCTCGTGGTTTGACCCCAGTCTTGTCGGGTTATTGATTACTTCGACACTCCTACACTTGGGAGGAGACATCAATCTTTTGGTCGTGTCAGTTTCCTAACCCTACCTCCTTTTGAGTGCACTTCGGAGCCCTCACCTCTTTTCAAGTATGCCTTTGAGCCCTCAAGCATTCAAGGTAGTGCGTTTCCTAACCCTACCTCCTTTCGAGTGCGCCTCCTAGCCCTCACCTCTTTTTCAAGTGCACGTTTGAGCCCCATCATGACATCCCTTTAAGACGTTTCTTTTCTTTCTTGGGTAGGTCACCTGGAACAATTAGGTCGTCTGGAAAAATGAGACCACTCGCGAAATCCTTTGCATTTCTTTTTCTTATCGGGCAGGTTACCTGGAACAATTAAACCACTCATGAAACAGTTTTCGCATTTTATTCTTCATCGGGCAATCACCTAGAAAAATAAGACCACTCGCGAAATCCTTCGCGTTGCTTCTTCCTATCATGCAGGTTGCCTAGAACAATTAGACCACTCACGAGACCCTTTTCGTGTTTTATTCTTATTCGGCAGGTCACCTTAGATTTATTTTAATTAATGAAATCAGGAGCATAGTTGAATAAATATTAAATTTCTGAGTTAATTAAGGACAAAATTACAAGTGATTAAGGTCCGGGGACCATTTTGTAAAAGGCCCCAAAATTATGTCTTGGGGCCCGATTAAAAAATGTTGAAACTGGGAGGACCAGATTGAAAAACGGCCGCTCAGTCTAGAAACGACACCGTTTTTCATTTCTGGTCATCATCTTCTTCCTCTAAGAACAAAAGAAACTCCTTGCAAAGAAGGAGAGGTAGGACATTAATTGCCACCATAAACGAATGAATAATCTCCACGATTTCTATCGCCATTTCTCAGATTATTCCCTCCACTTAGCAGGTCTTTGAGACGGGGAAGGAACCACCACCAACAGTCCAGGAGTTGCAGGACTGTTGGTGTCCCAATCTACCCAAAACACAGGGTTTCAAGAGTATCCATATGGAGATAAACACCAAGGGAGATAAGGATTGAGTCCCATATCCAAGTCCCCACAAGACTTATCCTCTGCTAAGAAAAGAAGAGGCATACTGGGGAACAACCAGTTGGTTCTGCCCCTATAAAAGGCCAACGATTAGCCAGAAAGAAGAGAGAAAAAAAGAAGCAGAAAACAGGGAGGAAAACAGCAGAGAAAAAAGAAGGATAAGAAATAGAAGGATGGAGAAACGGAGGAGAAAATAGAGGAGAAAAAAAATAAAAAAACCTAAAGACAAAGGAGAACCCATTACAAAAGAAAAACACAAGAGCAGAGTGAGAAGAGACTGAAAGGAGCGGGGGAAAGAAGAACATTCTTCGAACAAGACCATCATTTTGATCTTCATCTCCGTCCTCGTCTTCACTTTCGCCAGGTAACGTTTTTCTCTTGCTTTGTTCTGTTCTTTCATTTAAATGTGCAAAACAGTGCGGAGGTAATCAATTACCTTCGCACTGAGCAGGGCACGCGTGAGTCGCCTCACGTGTGCCTGCTGCCCAGCCGGGTCACTGGCTTGGGCTAGTGACCAGGTTGGGCCAGCTAGGTCTAGTGGGCTGGGCTCGACCCAGTCCTAAAAAAAAGAGTGGGCTGGGTCTGGGCTTTAGGCCTAGCCAGCCCAAATTGTGTTTGGCAAAACACACCCTTATGCCTTGACCATAATTTTTATGCCCATTCTAGTTTGATGTTCGGCCAAACGAGCCCCTTTTCGATATCAAACAATTTCAAAAATATTTGGGGGTCTTCGTTGATTTATTTGTGGGCCCCTCATACTGTTTTTTCTCTTTGTGCTTGTATTTGTTTTAGCTATGTGCTTAATCTGTGGACTATTACTGTTAAATACAAATATGTCGTGCAAGGTTTTTTTTATTTCCATATGAAAAGGGTCAATAAAAATAAAGGATAAACAAGAAAAATAGCATAGAAAATTTCTTCTTCAAATTCATTTTTTTGCGAAAATATTCACTAACGCTAGAGTCAGGAGTATCATATTTTTTAGATTTGCGCGATATTTACCAATGCCAGAGTTGGAAATATTCATAGGAATTGTTCACTAATGCCAGAGTCAGGAACATGAAAGAGAACAAATTCTTAGCAATTTTAGACAAAACCAACAATGTAGTCTGTCTTAGGTATGACGCTTAAGGGGTGATAACATCTTCCCCTTTGTGTAACCAATCTCGTACCATAGAATCTCTGTTGATCAGTTTAGGGTTCCTAGTGACCATAATACTAAGTGACTACTCCTTGAACAAGATATTTTTCCTTAAAAGAACAAGATGCCAGATATCTGTTCTTTTTCCACTCAAGATTAATTTTTAAGTGGTCACTGCGATGTCTGGGTGTGACAGAAGTCATGGTCTTAGCTCAAAAAATCTTGTAGAGTTCAGGATTTGGATTAAGTTTGCCTTTATACAAAATGAATTATTAGGGAGTTTATATTCTAAGGGCAAGATCTAAGCCACCACATGAGGGTTAGGCTTACTACCTGGTGTCTAAAGAGTTTATGATCTGCATAGTGACCACCTTTCATGAAACCAGTATGAGGGTTTACAAGGAATGGTTGGGGCACAATGTGACTGCAATTACTGAGTAAACGCTCAACTTATAGTTAGATATTTCATGAATCGAACCTTGACTGAAATTCACGAGGCAAACCACTGCTCACCACCTAACCTAAAATTAGGTTTATTTGAAAATTAAAATTCATGAAGGTATTAATCCATACTCGATGTACTTATGCATGAGCAATATGTAAAAAATGCATGAGCAATATGTAAAAAATGCATGAGCTCATGCTAAAATTAAATTGCATAGACCAACAAAAATGGACAAGCAAACAAGCAAAGCTCAGTTCAATCAGACAAATCCATAACATGGAGTCACCATCATGTTGTGACATGCACGTCGTCGAATGAGAGGGCTGACTATTGGAATTAAAGGGGTCAATAATGAAATTTTTATCATTGAATATTTTCTTTTCGGATATTCTCCTCAATTACAAGCTAAATGACCCTATTTATACGAGGAGAAAGTAAAAAACATAGCTCAAAAAATAATAAAAGAGTTTAAAACTAAAAATAAAAAAGAATCATAAATTAACTAGGAAAATGTAGCAAATCTCGATAAGTAACTTAGAGAGATTATCAGAAGACCTTTCTAATCACTGATTTTTGAGAAATTGTAACCATATAACAAACAAAGCCTTTATGATCTCCTAAAATAATTTCAGCTCAATCCAATGGTTGGATAAAAAATTATTGTCATTACTATAAGATTATGTGCATGGGAGAAATCTCCTATATAAGTCTTCATGGGTTAAAGAGAACTTGTCCTCGAGTTCAAATTATACTTTCCTCAATCTCGTGGATATCTAATAAAAACTCTACAACCTCTTTTCTTCATTTTTTTTTTTAAGAAATAACAATTTTAGACATCAACTTTAATCTCTTCATCTTAAAATTTGCATAAGAAATAACAATTGGAAATTATTCATATTCCATTGGCTTCTAAAGTAATGACTTGCAAATCTCAAACTTAATACATCAATAAATGTTGTATCCACATAATCTTTGAACACATCTACCTTTTTGATAATAGTAAACTTGTAATCAAAAGGATCAATATAGTCTAAATCAATAATTGTTTTATGCACCTTCCATGTTTTCTTTGCACTTAACTTCTAAGTTATCAATAAGAGAGCATCAATGATATCAACACTACCATTATTGTTATTATTTATGATATCATTATCAACATTATCATCATCATCAAAATAAACATAATATGTTGGTGGACAATGTCAATCCACATTTACCTCATCACAAATAGGATTATTGAAATCTCCATAATACTCATTCTGATAAAAAAAAAAGTTGTCTTCTTTACTAATGCTTTTGAAATGAGTTTTTAAAACTAGTTGTGGATTCGTGATCACTCTTCTCATGATCCTCCAATATTCTTTTTTTCATCTCCGCTAATTCATAAGATAATTATTGAACTTTCCTCTACATGATTATTATCTCCACTTGAAATGTTAATTTTGAAATTAGTTTCCCCATATCTTCTATCACTAGCTCCTAAATGTTTCTTTCCCGGTGAGGAACCTCCTTATCCCCTCTTATTTGAACATGTCTTGCTCTGCGACCTCTTCTAGCCACGATTATTTAGTAGCACATAATAAATAAAATAACATGGGATTGCAACACATATAAAACAATAACTTGGGATTGTTGGGCTCTGATACCAACTGACATAGATAGAAGTAACACAAGAAAGATAGCAAACATAGGAGCATAAAATTATGCTAAAAAGTGGATCACGCAAAATCCTTAATTCAAAATTTTATTAATGAACATTTTCTTTCAAGTAGTCTCCTCAAATACAATTTTTTTTTTTTGGATTCGAGAAAGCCCCACGCCCTGGAAAGCGCACTTTGTGGGCTCAGGTGAGTGAGTAAAACCCCGGCTGTCCCATGCTCTTACAAGAGGTGCACGCCCTGACTTAAACTCGAGACCTGCTGTGCAGATCTCAAGCCCTTTGCCATCACGCTATGCCCCTTGGGGACCTCCTCAAATACAAGTTAAATAACTCTATTTATACTAGAAAAAAAGCCTAAACAAACCTAGAAAAATAATAAAAGAATCATAAACAAAAAAAAAAAAAATCTTAAATCAACAATGAAAATTTAGAAAATATTGGGTGTTATTGGAAGCCCTTTCCAATTTTTGATTGTTGTGACATTTCAAATTTATAGGAAACAAAACCTCTAGAATCTCCCAGCAAAATTTTAACTCGATCCAACAGTCATATCAAAATTTATTCTCATTATTATAAGATTGCGTATTTAAGAAATTCTCCTGCTTCAACACTACAATAGAGCTCCCCTTATCAAACCCGTTTACACTAGGGTCGACTGTTTTTTTGGTCGAAATTAATATTTGCATTTTTCACTATTGTCTTTTTTCTTTGAATTTTGCTATTGATTAATAAATTAGAAGCAATTAATTATTAATTTTGCAATAAAAAGACATAATCAATGAGAAAATAATTTGATAACCAAAATGAAAAAAATCACCAAGTGATTTATGAGTATATGTACAATGAATTTTGCATTGTAAAACCTCTATCTATTTTAGTTTTTCTAAAAATTAAGGTCAAAACAAGAGTCTAAAATAGTCTAGTATAAAAAATTAGGAATTAACTCTTAAATGAAACAGTGTTTCTTTTCGCTTATTAACTATTAGAAAAAACTTTAGAAAAATAACATGTTTAGTACGAGGGTGTTTGAGAGTGTGGTAGTGATTGTTTTTCATTTTAAAACACATTAAAGTAATGTTTTTTTAAAAAAATTATTTTTGATATCAGCGTATTAAAATAATCTAAAATTATTAAAAATATATTAATTTAAAATAAAAAAAATAATTTTTTTTTTAAACAGTTCTGAAACACAACGTGGAATCCTGTATTGGTGAGAATAGCAAGTTTAACAATTTTCTTTTGAAATCACTATCTCCAATTGCGACTTTGTAAGAATCGTTATTCTCAACCATAAAATTATGTTATTTTATTAAAAAAATTCTAATTATATTATTTTTCTGATTTTTTTAAAACAGTGCGAACTTCGAACTTTAAAAAAGAATTATTTAGGGCGCTGTCCTTGATAATTGATAAGCTGTACCGACTACCGACTGCAGAAGTAGCTGGGCAGCGCGGGCCCATTTTTGTCGTCTTCATCAACTATTTATAAAACGTGTTTTTATTAGTGTAGGAGAAATAGCGAGTCACATTATCCGATGAACAAACAGGTGTTAGACTCTCGTCTTTGGCTCAGACAATATATATCAGCCATTTAATGGAAAACGAATAAAGGGTTCATATGGGTGCCATGTGGATTGTGGATAAGATAGTGTTGTCCATACTGCATAGTACAAAAATCCATGACCTCCATCTATTTGAATTCGTTGAGCTTATTAGGGTCCGGCTGCGGCTGCGGTGAAAATAAAATGCAGTAATTAATTAGGATATTAATTAGGATGAACAATATAACATTCATACAGTTTCGGTTGAATTGGTTTTGGCCAAACCGGTTCTAATTTAAAGTTTAAAATACATTGAACCAGGTCCAACCTAGTAAAATAAAAATTGTTTTTAATTTTTAATTTTTTTTTATTCAAAAAACTAGTGTTTAACATTATTTAATGACACTACATAAATTAGACAGAGATCGCTTGATAAAGTAGCATTTGCAGAATTTGATCGCAATCCCAATTTCATTCTTGATTATATTTTATCTGATGTTATTGCGCGCTTAAAAAATCAAAAAAACTGTAATCCTTGTCGGATGTATTTCATACGTGATGAAATTGTAGATATTTTAATGGAACAATAAAAAATATTTTATATAAAATATTATTTATTTCATGATGTAATAATAAAATTTAAATCTACAAAATTTAAATTAAAAACTATCAATATTAATATATATTTTTTAAAATTATTTTATAACCTCAATTTCAAAAGCATTATTAACCAAACACATTAAACTACTTTTTGTTCAACCTCAATTTCAACCATAGTTTTAACCAAACACACATAAAAACCAAATCAACCACAATCAAAAGTACATTTTATAAAATAATTTTTTTTAAATTATAACCACAACAGCTATCACAATACCAAACACATACAATGAAGTCGATAAACCACTTTTTCTCAACATTTATTTACGTTGAAACAAATTTGGGTCGTGGACAGGCCATCTGGTTATGTCTAGATTCAATGAACCTACGCCTTAATAAAATATATACACATGTTGAACATATTTGGTTTAGCGACAAGTTATTGGTTAGTCACTATGTTTGGAGATTTAAAAAAAAAATAAAAACATATTTTTTTTATTAGATGAATTTTTTTCCCTCTAAAATTTGAAAAAATAAATCCATTTTACATGTTATTTCTTAACATTACTGTTTATGTTTGTTTATTGTTACTCTAAAATATTTTGAAGTTTAGTATTTAGAATTTTTATATATTAAAAAAATTTATTCCGTTTTTTATTCTTTCTATAATAATTCTCACCTATATTTTTATTTTTTTTATTGTTTTAAAAGCTTATGTAATAATTAATTAATTATTATAATATATTATATTTCATTTCTATTATGAATTTATTTATATATGGGGAATATGGGATTGAACAAAAAGCTTCAATGTAAATAAATCATTTCATTAAAATATTATTTGTCCCCACCATTTTGAATTTGTTGAAATGTTCAAGGAAAATATACCTCTAGGATCACCAAATTGAACCTAAGAATTAAGATTAACAATTTATAGAAAAAAAAAAGAGAAAGAAAAAGGTGGTGTGTGTGTATCATCTCGTGAACACATATATTTATAGTAGAATCATAATAAATAGATCCTTTAATTAATTATAAATAGTTTTTATTTTAATTGTCATTTTCAAAATCAAGAGTGTGACTTTTTATAAACCTAGAAAAATTTGAAAATATTGTTATGCTAAAAAAACAAACCTTTAATTTTTTTTTTAACTTTTGCATATGAAGTCTATTGATCTTCAAATCAATTTTTATTATTTCTTTCAAGTTTATGAAATCAACTTTGGATCAATAAAAACATCTTAGTGACCATTTATGTCTTGTTCATTAAATCATAATTTAATATGTTCAAACTAAAATTAATGTTACAAAAATAAATCTATTATGTTTCTCAAGATATTCACTTGGAGCACTATTATGACAATGTATATTTTCTTGGTTTCATGAACATTTACAAAAGTTTATCAACTTTTGTTAGGGACAAATAATTATTTAGATCAATTATGCTGCTTGTTTTTTGTTTCTTCCTTTTGATGAGAAAAACTATAACTAGGAGCTTAATCCTAAGTGGAGACAAGTAGCAAACTCGTAAATCAAATGGAATGTGGGTGTTTAATATTCTAATCCTTACGAAAGGGTATATTATTCCAAGCAATAATAGATAAAGAAGAAACAAAAGTTGAAGGGAAAATAAAATAAACAAACTATTATGAAAAAGAAAGCTATGAAGGAAAATAGTAAAAGAAAAAGATAAATTTGCATGAAATAAATTTTAGAAGGTAAGTTATATATGAGGTTGATCTTCTTTTCCGGTAACTAAAACACCTATTTATATTAGTACAACATTAGAGTTTCACATAAAAACTTATCACATAAACACTTATATTTAATCATATACAGATTATTCATATTAGATAAGGAGGATACATGATGAATCTTAATACAAATTGAATTATAACCTACTATGCTTCTTTTTTCTAGTAACTACATGAATCCCAACCAAATCTAGAAGTATTAATTTATTTTGTTTAAGGACTTCACCTCCTAATAAGACTTAGTCTTTTTAGTAGACTATCTGAAATCTTGTTGTTGTGGTCAATTGCTTCATGTCTTTCCTAGTCGAGGTGGAGTCTTTCATAGACATGGTCAATTTTATTGTTATTCATCATGAATAACTAGGTCAATTTTATTTTGTCCTTCCTTTTCTTATTTGGTCATAAATAACTAGTGTTCTTACATAGTTAACATATGGATATTTATTCTTGGTATAAACAATGCCCATCATATTCATTTATTTCTAGACTAAATATAGGAATATTCCCCTATCATGTTAATGTTGGAATTGATCGAACAAATTGATCATCAAAGACGTGAATAATGATCTTTGTTTACCTAAAAATATCAGCCATACTTTTAATATCTTTAAGACATGTTATTCAATCAAATCATTTCAAATAAACATGCTCTGGCTATCCTGGACAAGACGCTCAGGTTTACAAAACCTCTAATGTTTAAACCATAATTAATTTATTAGCTTTATAGTTAATTCCTAGCTCTTTAATATTTTTTTTATTAAATATTTAATTCATTTTCAATAGAAATTATAAATTTTTAGAAAAGTAATGAAATGAGAACCCTAAACTCTCCATTCTTTGATCTTAGTAATGACACCTTTAAATTCTACTTCCACTTCCCAACATCACTATTATGGACTAAATTGGTTGGCTGAACAAAATGCAATAGTATTTTGCTAAGGAATGGGAATATCAAAAGACTTTTTATAAGATTCAATTGCCTAGCATTCTTAAGGGATTGTTAGTTGTCATTTCTCTATCCCATGTTCATGTTCAAAGACTTTATATTTTAACAGTTTTTCTTCAACAAGGAGATAAGAAAATTCATATGCATTTAAACATTCTGAAAAGTTCTTTCATATCTTAGTTACCAATAACAATACCTATGCAAAGATCTTTCTTTAAATAAAACTTTTTAGTTGCCTCAGTCTTACCATCTGTAGACTCTAATGAATTAAAAGACAGAGGGATATTTGTCTCTTGATTACCAAAACTAGAACCCCTGTAAACCAAATGGAAATCGAAGCTAGATGGAGAGTCTCTTAGAATTAGCTAAAGAAAGTTCTTATAGGTTCTTTTACTATTGTAATGGGCAATTTTATC
>Ga0325410_1002035_pt1 | contig 22551 bp, 11 predicted proteins | sample PopdelMetagenome_16_FD_206182 | JGI IMG/M metagenome (GOLD analysis project Ga0325410, IMG submission 206182) | Populus deltoides microbial communities from Bellville, Georgia, United States - Xylem-PdIQD-R3 | ecosystem: Host-associated > Plants > Phyllosphere > Stem > Wood/Secondary xylem...
GATATGCAAAATGGGTTATTTCATATTTGGGTACGCAAATCTCTCAATCCCTCTATTTGTATACGTGTATTGGTGTAGTAGATCACAATGTAGATGACTTGCATTATGCTAGGGTCTATTTTTTTTTAATTAAAATGATGTAAATATTTTTCAAAAAAAAATCTAAGATTCTGGTTGGTAAGTTAGATAAGGTTAATAACTAGATTAATTTAATAACATAATTAAAAAATAAGATATTGATAAAAAAATAAAAAGAGAAAAAAACAATATTGATTCAATACAAAAAATAAATGTTTTTTAATATTATAAAAATATATATGTATAATATTTATAAAACATCTCAATGATCTTATTTTTACACTATTCATAAAACATCGAAACTCCAATTTTTTTTAACCAAGAAAGAAAAAAGTTTAAAAGAAGTTTATGTTTTTAAAGAAGTAAGAGAAATTCGATAATCAGATTAAATCTTGATTAATTTAATAATATGATAAAAATATTAAACAACAATAAAAAAACTAAAAAACAATGATAAAGTACGAAATTGAAAACAAAAGACAAAAAAAAGATTCCAATTCCTATTAACTTTTCAAATTGCATGAATAATGTAAAAGAAAAATATATTATGCAAGGTTGTATGTATTAAAATTTTTATAAAAAAAAATTCAATTTTTTAAAAATCTCACAAATGAATCATACCAATCTTTTTAAAAATTAAACACATCCACATTCATAAAAAAAAAAAAAGCAATCTAAAAATGGCTAAATTAACAAAAACAATTATAGAGAATGCGTATTAATTAAATCAAATACCAAAAAATTATTTTTTTAAAATTCATAAAAAACAAGGCATCAATTAAAAAAATCATATTTTTTTAAAGAAAAAATTAGACCAAGTGTTGCAGGGCCTGGTAAGTCAGGCCCAGCGCCTGGCCCTTGAAGCTATGGTTTGTGCGCAGGCCTTTTTTTGTTAAGTTTAATGGGGGAGACGATGTTTCGTTCGCTAAGTTCAGAATTCAGTCACTGGTGTGCCCGAGGTTTCACTCTAAAAATTTATTTTCAATCTATTTTTTACTCAAAACACCTAGAAAACATCATATGAACCTTGTTAAATCAATTCATGGCCTTTAAAAACACAAAAAAAAAGGTTTGAAACCCAAAATTAACCTGAAACCAAAAAACTTCTCAAGTCTAGATTTTTTTAGGTGTTTTTAAGGTAAAAAAAAAAACACCTAATCATAACCCCCTCATATGGAAGCATCTAACACAAAGAACGACTATTTTTATAACTTATATCGTGACCAACGACAACTTTCTCTCCATCTACTTGAATCTAGTGATTCGCTCTCTCTCCTCCAACCATAAAAAGAATTTAAAAATAAAGTTTGATATTAAAATGAATTTTTTAAAAATTATAGAGACTTGGTAACCTAAAATTTAAAAATTATGTAAGGGATAAATCTCGCAAAATAAATTTAACAATTATAATAATTTTGACTATTAATACTTCTTTTCTTTGTTTTTGTTTTTTCAAGACATGACGTCCATACAAACATATAACTTTCTAACCAAAAGATTTAATCAACTTTGTATTTATTTATTCTTTTTATCTCCGATAAATGATTCTTAGAAATATGCCATACACTACTAAACTAGTCCAATTGTAATTGAAATTTGTAACTGAGAATAAATTGGTCGCAAATGTTTTTATTTTTTATTTATTTCTGACCAGTTTGTGGCTGCACGCAAATCTGTTATTATTATTATTATTTGTGATACGGTCTCAACTCTCAAGCCATGTAGTCACAAAATCGGTTGCAAAGTTTTTTCTTTCCTTTTCCTTTTTTCTTGTCACTTTGCTGAAAAATATTTTTTTTTTGAAAAGTGAATTTTAGAAAAATAAATTTCAGGAAAGTGAATTATTTTTTGATATTTGATAATGTAATAGAAAATAAGTTGGAAAACATTTTTCAGTGTTTGTGTAGAAGATGCATCGTAACAATATTTGGATGCAGATATTTTTTATTTTGACACTTCCTGCATGGACACCTAATACCGCCTCCAGTAAAATTTCTGGGAATAGATGTTGTGAAATTAATAAAATCCCAAACCCCGTTACAATAATCTATCCTCCGCAATCCTTGGGGTGAATCTCGATACATCCATGAACGATCATCAATGACTTCTATCGAATCACTATAAAATTATGATAACAACATGTATTAATTAACTATGTTAGGTAAATAAATTTACAAAAATATTGGTTTACCTCGAGATTATCCAACAAACCAATTACAACTTCTCATAAATATTAAATATTCATTATCAATTATCAACGTCCATACAAATTAATACATATATATATCAATTTACAGAAATTACAACTCCGCAATACCATTAATGATAAAAATTAAAACGGACCTATTAAACAAGCTATTAATTATTTCAAAACAACACATGTAATTCGGTAATTCAATAAAGTTTCAACTATTTACAAACAAATACAATCTTACAAAATCTAAAACAAACCATAAGTATAAAATTATACATTCATATACTGTGACATCTACTAACAAAATAACAATAAAACGTGATATTTAAAAACATGTACATCTACTAACAAAATACATATACTAAAAAAACAATAAAAACCATGATATTTAAATGTTAAAATTTAAAAAGATAGAATTACTTACAAAAACTGAAAATTTATCGGTAAATCAGAATATGGATGCTGTGACAAGAAGATTTCAAGATATATGACTTGTTGTGCTGAGAAAAGGGAGATTTGTTTTTTTTTTTTTGGGCGCTGGTTGTTTGCAGTTGGGGAGAGTTGAGATGAGAAAGAAGAAGGAGAAATAAGAGAGGATAAGGTCGAGTGAGAGGGGATATATTAACTTTTACCGACGGCTTCACCGATGGACTATTCCGTCTGTGATTCCGTCGGCTAATCTGTCGGTAAACAGGGCACGTCACCGTACGGTGCTGCTGTTTTGAATCCTTCGACGAGTCCATCGGCAGTCATCGGTGAATCGGTCATGTCAGTGTACGGAGCTGACGTTTTGAATCCCTCAGTGACTCCGTCGGTAAAAAAAATACCCGCAATAACCTCCATGTCAGTGAACTGCCATTTTTTTTAAAATTCTCAACATTTCGTCTGTAATTTCGTCAGTATATACCGATGGATTTTGGCCGTCGGTATATAACGATGAAATTATGGTGACCTCAAATTACTGATAGAATTAGTCCGTCGGCAATTTCGTTGGTATTAAGCGAATTTCTGGTAGTGAATGAGCTGAAAAATAACTTATTAATGTTTTATTTTTTTTCAAGTTTATTAAAATACTGAGGAACAAATCTTACAAATTAAAAGGTTGAATGAGAATGAAATTAAAAAAAAATATATAATTTCATAAATTATCTCAAACAAAATAAATAGTAATCTAAATAATAGAGATCAAATCTAAAAAATTAAAGATGAAGAAATTAAAATAATAATTAAAATTAAAATTTTATAAATTATTTCAAATAAAATAAGTAACAATTAAAAGAATGAGGACCAAATTTGATAAATAAAAATTTTTAATTAAAAAATAATAAGGAAAAAGCAAATAACAATTATAAAAATGAGGACCAAAGTTAAGGGAAAACACTTTCCTGGAAACCAAACCAAATTTTTCTTTGACTGGAAAGTGTTTTCCGTTAACCAACTTTTCTAATAGCAAACAAACACAGGAAAGTTTAGAAAGTGGTTTCCCGGAAACTACTTTCCGGGAAACAAACATGGCCTTAATATAAAAATTAAACTCTAAGGGATGAAATTGAAAAATAAATATTCAAAACAATATATATATATATAGCAATAAAAAATTTGAGGATCAAATCTAATATAATCAGCAAATAATATGACATTTCTAAATTTTTCACAACTTCCGAAAAGTGTTTTCCGCCCAAAATAAAAGGAAAACACTTTCCTGAAAACCAAGCCAGATTTTCCTTTGACTGGAAAGTGTTTTTCGTTGACTAACTTTTCTAATAACAAACAAACATAGAAAAGTTTGTAAAGTAGTTTTCCAGAAACCATTTTCCGAGAAACAAACATACCCTTAATGTTTGTTGATAGATTTGTCCCTGGATTTTGTGGTCAGAATTAATCTATCACAAAGATCTCGGTCACAAATACCTAAAATTTCTAAAAAGAAACTTTGGGACAATAATTTCGCAACAGTTTTTTTTTATATGTTTCCTTTTGTTTACAAACTTTTGATTTATAAGGTTTTGTGATTGTGATGAAGTCACAAATCAAGAGCTTTTTTACTTGGTAGTGAAAGAAATGTTTGTTTAGCTATACTTATGAAAATATTAAAAGTTCAAATTTAATATAAATGTAGTAGGGGTTTGTTTAGATGTGTATCTTCCTTGTGTTTACATATTTGCATTACACTATAAGTTAGATTAAGAATTTTTTGAACATAACAAAAAGTATCTAGGTCATAAAAAATTATTTTTGTATTTTTATTATATCGAACCCAACGAGTTAACCTTAAAATCTTATGATTCGACTGCTCGCCTAGTCTAAGTTTAAAATTAAATAATGTGAAGTTGTCCCAACATGACCCAATTGATTTAATTGGTCCAAAGACATCCCGACCAACTGTTAAAAACATTTGACAATAAAAATGAGAAAAAATAATAAAATTGACATAAAAAAACTTTTGACCCAATTTTTTGCACAACCTAAGTTTAAAATTAAACCAAATGAGAGTTGTCTTATTGTGATCTACTTGACTTAGTCAATCTCCCTCGATCAGTGAAAGAGGTTCAACACCTTATGGGAAGATTGGTCACCCTCAATAGATTCATTGCTCATTGTAAGGAGCGCAACTTGAATTTCTTCAAGACTTTAATAAATATTTCTAACTTCGAGTGGATATTAGAGTGTAAAAAGGCCTTTGAAAAACTCAAAGTGGACCTCTCATCGCTTATGGTTTTATCATAAACAAGGGAGTGTGAAATCCTCTTTCTCTAATTAGATGCATCAGACTTCGTTATTAGCGTAGTGTTGGTAAGAAAGGAATAAGGGATCCAACGCTTAGTCTATTACTCCAATAAGACTCTTTATGATGTTGAAACCAAATATTTTAAAGAAAAGATAGCTTTATTTTGATTAATGCCTCCCAAAAGTTGAAGCTTTATTTCCAAATCCACCAGATCATAGTATTGACAAATCAGCCTCTCTAGTGAATCCTTTATAAGCTAGACATGTTTGGGCATTTAACAAGGTGGACAATAAAGTTGGGCTTTAACCAGGTTGACAATAAAGTTAGGCGAGTTTGGCCTCCAATATAGACCTAGGTCGGTTATAAAGGAATAAGATTTGGTAGATTTCATTGATGAATGTTCTTTTGATGAACTTATACTTGATAAATCAAAGTCTCCATCAAGCATTGATCCCACTTGTTGAACCTGCAGCTTCCTTAAAACCCATAGTGATTGTCGTAACCCAATTTTGACACTTATTTTTTTTGTATATATTTCAAAAAAATTATAAAAATACCTAAAAAAAGTATTTTGTTCTTTTTAGTCATTTCATCATTTTTGTGTAATTTTATGATTCAAATTAAGTTAGGAATTATCATAAAAATCATAAAATAAAAATTAAAAAATACAAAAGAAATCTAAAAATAAAAACAAAAAAATAGTTGGGGAAAATTTGGACTAATAATTGAGTTTCACAAACAAAAGATTTAGTTTGGGAAGTTCACTTAGATCCCATAATGATTTATATTGCTATTGGAAAATTATTGGAAGAGAAATTGAAGACAAAAAGATTTAATTTGATTTTAATTTGTCTAAGATTGGAAAGATTAAAAAGCCAAAGATGAGTTTGAAACACTTGACCATATTAAAAAGTTAGTTGAAGGATTATTTAAAGAGAAAAATCAAAATGGAGAGTTAAAAAGATCAAAATTGCATAATTTTAAAAATGATGGATTTGTAATAAATGGTTAAAATTGGGGTCCAAATTGATTAAATCAGGGATGCAATAGAAATTAAAAATATGATTTAGGAATTTTGAGAAACCAAGGACTAAATTTGAAATGTAGCTAAATTGGAAAGATCAATTTAGGGATTAAATTGAAACAAAACCCCAATTTAATGTTATTGAAAAAACTCAAAATCCAAGAACTGTAATAAAAAGGATAAAATATTCAGGGACTAATTAATTTAACTTTGTTTCAGTCCTCTATTTTTCTAGTCCAATTAATTCCAATTGAGTTGATTTAATTTAATTCAGTCCATTTAATTTATATTTTAGTTCAATTAAGTCCAAATGTATCAACCCAAATCAAGTAATAAAACCCAGAGGTTGCAATTTACAGCTCCTCAAACCTAATTTCCAGCCAAGTTCATTTAGTAATTAAACCGAATTCTACATTACAAGTTCTCACATTCTAGCTCAATCATTTTGGGATCCTAAAATTCCTGTCGAAATCTTCAATCAATCCTTCAAATAATACGCAGACCACCTCTTACTTGAAAACCCATCGATTGCCTTCATCTTCTCCAACAAGATGGCTACTGTCTATTAACAAAAAAGAAGGAGCTTAACCTTATTGCTTCTTCTCACCTTATAAAAAAAATGTCATTCTTACCTAACACAAGATGACCTCCCTTCTAAAAAAAACACTGAAAAATCACTCATTCCTCTATGAGCTTTTCATTAACCTAAAGAGAGAACAACATTGGAAAAACATCATCTTTTTACCCCATATTGTTTCTCTTAAAAAAAACAAATTCAATTTTCCCAACCAAAAGCAAATTAGACTAATTTTGAAACTCATCTCATCCATCTTCTTCCAATTTTAATACAACATACTCTTTCAATCTTCTCCTTTTTACCAACATCAAGCCATTGTCATTTTCTTCGTAAACAATTCATAAGAACATCAAGACCATTTCATACTTAGACACCAAACCATTTTCACTACCAACACTAACACCTAACCCAATTTACTCAACAAACATTATTGTCTCCTTATCAACTTATAATAGATCAACATAATCTCTCTTTCAACCAAAAATCAACCACTGTCTAGGATGCGATCCCTCATCATCTTTCCACTTATTCATCATCATAAAAAATAACATCAATAATGAACTAAACATGAGCCTCCAACATCAACTCATCACAAACCCACAAGACCTCGTCTTTTTTATTTCAAAAGCAACCTCTATCTAAACCCAAATCAGTCCTAATAGAAACCATAATCCACCTACTATCAAGCCCAACTAACCCATTCTTATTCAATAACTTTTCTTTTTTCCACCTTTTCCTTTCACCCAAACCACACATCTTGCCATTATGACAGGCTATAGATAGTAATAAGAAATTCATGATTATCCTCTTTTCCTCTCAATTATAAGCCATCACAAACCCAAACCTCTCCCATACTAAACAAACTTTAATCATAGACCCAATAATCACCATACGTGTCTTCCTCATCAACTACTAATAGACCAACACAACCTCTATTTTAACCAAAAAATAACCATTGTCAAAGAACCAACCCTTCATTATTTTCCTAATCATTCATCGTTAATAAACAACATCAATAATAAACCAAAGCTAAGCCTTCAACATCAACTTATCATAGACCAACAAGACCTCATCTCCTCTATTTTAAAATCAGGCTCTTTTTAAACCTAAATCAGTCCCAATAACAAGGATGATCCACTTGTTGTCAAACCCAATCAACATATTCTCATTCAATAACTTTCTTTTTTTTACCTCTTTCATTCACCTGAACCACACATCTTGTCATTGTGACAGACTATAGACAATCGTTATAAATTCATGGTTGTCCTTTTTCTTTCTCAATCATGAGCTACCGCAAACCTAGACCTCTCCTCCATTGAATAAACTTTAATCACATACTTAAGGACCACCAGACCTGCCACCATTCAAATACCAGTGATATTCTATTTCTAAAACCCTCAATTTCTTCTTTAATAGTCTCTCATCTTTTAGGCTTCTTTTCACCTTCCAACACTATCTTTGTTGATAACAACCTCAAACGAATGACCTTTTAGTTATCCATGAGACTATGACCAAAGTTCAATTACTATCCATTAGACCCACTAAACTAACCACAAGGAGAAATCACATTCTACAACCATCAACCACCATAAAACTTCCCTCTTCAATGACATCAAAAACCCTAACCATCATCACTAAAAGCAACAAATAGGTCCTCCTTCATGTTACCATCCAAAAACCTTCACTCTCAATTCACATAAAGAACCCAAACCATAATTTTTTAGAATCCCAATTGACAAGAAGATATTTTTGTTTTAGAAAACCTTGTTTCTTTTATATTTACAGATATATGTTAAGAGGCACGTAAGTTACATGCACTCATCCATTTTAAAAGTGCAATCAACTAGTATGTGAGCCACACACATGTCATATATCCCGAACAAATATTCCAGTATTATTCTTAGACCCCAATAGCTTCCACTCACCCAAAAGGTTGATTTTAAACTTTAAAAGTTTTTTTAATTTATTGATATGTTGTTGTGATAATTAGTTTGATTATTTATTGTGTGGTGTGTTTTATAATTAGTGAATAACATTGTGTATGGGTTGTCATAGGCGAAATAACACTTTATATGTAGGTATTGTGATTAGTGAAATGGCACTATGTATGTGTGACTAGTTTTTTTTTTTTTTTTAGTATATGTTAGATAACTTGATAAACCTAAACCAAAAAGAATGCCATAAAAAATTAATTATTTTTCAAAATTGTCATTATGACCAAGTCTTTCTAAAAAAAAATCATTTTTGCATATTCTATCATTGTATAATAAAAAAAGAATTTGTCTTTCTAGTTTGTTTACAAAACAAAAAAAAAAGAAAAAGACAAAAATATTTTTCATATTTTAGCATTTGATAAAAATATTTGTTTTAGCATTTTCATAAAGAAAAAAATAGAAAATACAAAAGTATTTTGCATGTATTTTAGACTTTATAATAATTTTATGAAGTCTATTAGGATTTGACCCAAATTAAAAGGCTCGTTAGGGCCGACACACCCAAAACTTCAAAAGTCTAACCTTGGTTTTCTCAAAACAATAAAAAATTATTTTGTTATTTACTTTCAATGTTTGAAGTAAATAGACTTATGGTAAGTTGTTGTCTAGAATGTTGAGAAAAGTAAAATATTCCTTAGATTTTAAGATATTAAAAGTTTTTTGTTCAATATTTTCTGACGCTAGAGCTATAAGTATCAAGGTACTATAGGTTAGGTGAACCTCGTCAAGGGTACTTTCATGGACTTTTCTTATTATTTAGGTTGATTTGTATGGACCTAACATAGTCTCACTGATACATTTATGGACATAACTTGAGTTATAATCTAAGATGCCCACTTTAGAATTGTCAACTCAATAAAACAATTAGGAGTGGCAAAAACCAACCAGGCTTTTAGAATGGATAAGTGTTGAACTTTGGACCAAGGTTTAACTCATCATAGTAAACCCACATTCACTCAATATGTAGGCCACCAATAGTTTAAACACAACAAGACCTTAACAATTGAAGACAAGACAAACAATATAGCCTACCTCAAGTAGGATGTTTTAGGGGTGAAAATATCTTTTTTGTAATATAATCATTCCTTTATCACATATCTCTAAAGATCAATTAGGTATCTTAGTGACTATAATACTAGGGAACAACTCCTATTTTCAAAAGTTTAGACCTTTTTTTAATACATCATAAAAACTCGGTTCTTTTTCTCGAGACATTGTGATGTTGAGTGTGACATTAGCCATCCCCACTTAGAAGTTATATATAGACGGATCCTCTAATACCGAGAGGAATAGCGATGGGATAGTGCTTATAAGTTTAAAGGGGCAAGTTTTTTTAATATGGAGTTTGTTTTGAGTTCCTAGACACCAACAATGTATCAAGATCTAAAGCCCTTTAGTGGGTTTAGTCTCGCGGAGACCTTGGATACATATCCCCTTCGCATTCACAGTGACTCTAATTGGTGGTTAGCCAATGCCAAGAGCAATAAAGGTAGAGAGATCTTCACTATCCATTTACTAAGGAAAGACAACAATTGAGCAGGTCTTTTATCCAAACTTGCAATCTTCAACTTTATTGAGCTCTATCTGGATGTGTGGATTGACATATTAAAGAGAACAAATGTTGGAGAATATAAGATAGTGACTGCCCTGATCATTATTCATGAGGATTAGAGAACATCTATCGAACATTACATACTAACCTTTAGGTAAAAATGAGGTCATTTTCCTGGCTAAGTAAAGAGCATGATATTACTTGGTCAATGACGTCCTATACCAAAGTTTCATCTTAGTTTCTCTACTTAAACATTTATCTCCTGGAAAAAAAAAAACACTTATGTTTTAAAGGAGATCTATGAGGGATGTGATGCCTTCATGTGAGCCCTTAAGCTTTTGTTGTCAAAGTTATCCGATTAGGTTTCTACTAGATAATCATACTTTATGATGCTGTAAATTTGGCTAGAAGATTTGACAAGTGCCAAAGATTTACCTCAGTCTCCCACCAGCATTCTATAAAGATAATTGTTATAGCTTTTCCTTGACTTTTCTTCGACAGGGGAATGGAAATCTTGGGTCCCTTTTATAAGGCCACGGGTAACACTTGGTGACAATGGACTACTTCATCAAATAGGTGGAGGCTAAGGCATTGACAAATATAATTAATAAAGTGATCTTAATTATTCTTGTGAAAGAATATCATATATTAATTTAGGCTTTCTAAAATCCTCACAATTTATAATAAGATGCAATTTGGCAATCACAAGATGAGAAAACAATGTCAAAGACTCCATAGTGATAATAGGTTTTTTTTATTGTCGTACCTTCAAACCAATGGTCAAGTTGAGCTCACCAATAAAGTTTTACTTAATAGGCTTTAAAAAGAGATCAAAGAAGCAAAGTCAGAATTAGTAGAACTATATAAAGATTTTATGGGCTTACAAAATGATATAAAAAATTACCAGGGAAACCCCATTCCTTTTTACTTATGGTATTGAGACCATGATACTAGCTGAAATTCAATGCCCATATCCTATATTCACCCATTACTCTCCAAAAAAAGATGAGTAGGGGCTGAAGACCAACCTATTGAGAAGTCAACCACTTTCCATATTGATGGGTTGTAAGAATAAAGGTTAGTAATAATTGTGAATACTTTATTTGAAATGAACATATCCAAAGTTGCAAATCCCTTAAACACAGTGAGGAACTCATTAAATGAGTCTCTCAATGCCTTTGAATAAGCATGTTCCTCACAGGAGGCCCTCACTTTTGCTTTGGTAGTCACCATTTGTTACTTATTTATTTCTTGACAAGTTTCCTAGATCTTTTTAGACTAAAAGCTAGATGTGTCCATAATTTTAACATTGGCTCTTTTAGCCTCGACCTCTTCTCCCTTATACTCCTTCTTCGAAGATGAACCTGTACCAAAAAAAATGAAAAAAAAAATGATAAACATGTCAAACAATGTACAAATTATAAAGCTTTACATACCTTGCCCATTTCTCTTTTGGTACAATCCTTTCATCATCTTATTCACATTAAAGTGATTAAAGGCTTTCATTGGTCTTATGCAAACATCCTTTTCAAAGTCATTCCGACAAGGCCTCACATTTATGTATGGCCTAGGAGTTCACCAAAATAGAGGGACACCTCTACACCTCCTGCTCTTTAACTCGAGGAGCATCTCTATCAAACCTTATAATTAACCACATTCATTGTCATTCTTTTACAAGGGTGGTTTTACCGTCTAGTATGATATTCATAGGCATTCATAGGCCTTTTTAGTCGGCTGATGAAGATGAAGAACTAATGAAGGTTATGATCACCATTGGAGAAGCCATTTAAGGTGTAAAACTATTTGAATATATCTATGGTTGGCTTCAACCCTACATTCATTCTTAAAAGTTGTAATGATAACCCATCCATTCATATGTAATTGGTAAGCATATATGTTAAAGTGAAAGAAGACATCACTCAAAAACCATTTCAATAAGAAGCAATGCCCTAACTCATACATATAAAAAAGGGTTGTAATCTTAAGCTTTTCACTGTGGGCACCCTTTTATTTTCTGGCTTATCTTTTCAGATTGGTCAACTATATACACCCCTCCTTATTGATCGTTAGCCTTATTCAGTTGCTCTATGGTTATAATGTTATCCTCTATATCCTCAAGAGCCCTAGGTAATCTAAGGTTCTCTAATGGACGGGCATTAACATCTTTAGTTCTAGGACTAATTCTAAACGACCTAGACTCTCTGCTAGACCCTTTAGTTTCTGGTAACCATAGTGTAAAGGTGAAATCACTACTAGATGCTACTTACTTACCCCTTATTGGATCCATTTTTACAATTATATAAAACTACTAAGGATGGATAGTTACCTTAAGTCAAGTCTCTTTGTACTTAGTTCCATGTAAAGTCAACACACTCCACATAATTACTCTTTACAAGGAACACACTTCACATGTCACAACTACTTGGAAAGATGACTTAGAGAGAAGTTTAGAGAGAGGAACTTTTAGGGTAGAATGAAATGGATTGAAATAAAGTCCTTATATAGTGGGAGGCCTCCCTCATACGCAACCGGATCAGTGACATATATCATCGCCTTTAACAAATCCACTAAGTTAAAGCCAACACCACTATAAAATATTTCTCCAAGTATTTTTCATCTGAAATAAGCATTTTTCGATCATGGTGCACAACTCGGCAAATTGATACTTCGACAATGCGCCTCTTGATATAAGTTCCTTTTCTTCTACAGAGAAAAATCAAGGATCTCATCAAAGAAATTAGGTGTATCTTTAAGTCTTTGTGTATCTTTACTATAAAGACTTTGGGAGCTACAGATGAACTAGGATTTATCATTATTTTTTAATAACTTTATGTTGGCCCAAGCTCATTTTACCGATGACTCATGCATAGAAGGTTTTTGAAAAAAAAAAATTTAGGTGTAAGCATCAAGTACATGGATTAACGCCACTAAGCCTAGGCAATGCTATGAACCTTACGCTAGGATCATGCTTGAGCCCACAGGCATCAAGAGCATGTTTAGCACCACTTAGACCCAAGTCATGCACTTGAGCTTAGTGCGTTTCCTGGTACTTGTTAGGCCTTACCTTATGCTCTAGACCCAACATATAGTCCCTTGGGATTTTTGTCCAACCCAAGCTTTTTAGTGTGAATCTTACTTCATCTACACCCCTAGGCGTGCAAAAGTCTCTCATAGCCCACCCCATTTCCATCTTATTAATACAAGTATAGGAGATATTTATCTCATATTAATGCTTGTGTTAAGGATATTTGTTTCTCATCAATGCTTGTGCAAATGATATTTATACCATATTAATGCATGTATAAGGGATATTTATCCCTCATTAATGTTACCATGGTGAAATGACTTTCTAGTCCTTTCCTTTAAGCAATAAGACAAGGTTTAGGGGGGCATAAATACCATCTGAACCACCTAGGTAAGGGGTTCATAATTTTTATTTTCAATATACACACTACATCATCATTTACAGAGAACTTATTTTCATACCAAAACAAGAACAAATAATCTTGTTCTTAAAATTTAATGTTTTTTGCATATTTATCACACCTTCCTTTACAAAGATATTGACTTAAGCATATAAGGGTTCTCAAATCCACCAAAAAAAGAACTGTTTTGCAGGTATTAAGATCCCTACATCAAGTTATCACCTTCCTTTGCTAGGGAGAATGGATCTAATAGCATGAACACTTGATTAAGTCCATTATCCAACCATCTAAAAACTTTATTATTTAGTATCTTGGATTTTGAAATATCATAGAAAAGGCATTCAATTAACTATAACTTAGCATTATAATTTAGCAAAAATAATTAATTAGTCATCATAATATAAAAAATTATTATTTAATCTCTATTTTTTTATATTTATTTATAAATTAATCATTTTTGTCCATTTCAGGTTTATTTTTAATTTATTTTTATTTTTTATTTTGAAAAATAAAAGGTAAAAAATTAAGTAAATATGATAAAAAGTTTGAAGAGAAAAGAAACCATTTTTAAAAAACAAGATATTATTAAATTAAACATGGTCAACACTAGTCAAAGGGCTATTAAATTATTTTTTATACTACAAAGGACTGTTTAATTATTTTCTTAATAAACTACAAGGACTAAATTATAATTAACTCAAAAAAATTCTATCAATTATTATTATTGTTATTATTTCACATGCACAATTAACAAGAATCTAAATGTACATAGTGTTTCACCATAGCATGTGACAATAAATGTAGTTCATTTGAACAATGTTTCTCTCTCTTTTTCTGGTCCCTGAGATTTTTATATTTTGGTCTTTCAAATTATTTTTCATATTTGATCCTTTAACATTGCTTAGATTTATGATTGGTCTTTGTGATTTATTTTTCATGTATGTGTAAGAAGATCTTGAGGTATCGAGAAAATATTATGTTTTTGGTTGATGCTCGATTTGGTATAATAAAATTTAATTTAATTGATTTAAAATTATCAAAGTTTAGGGGACTAAATTTGAGATTTAGATAAATATTCAGTATCCTTTTTTTAGTGATCAATTGAGTGATTTTTCATTAACTCCATTAAACATTGAAGTTATTGGTCAATTAATTCTCCATTTTAATTTTATGGAAATAATTTCATGGAAATTAATGAAAAATATTGAAAATAATTTTCATGTTTATTTATAAAATTTTCAAGATTTATTAAAAGGGAAGATGATCTTCATGGTTGCCATGGTAAAGAAATAGTATTTATTTCTTTATTTACGGTGTGAAAATCTAACACTCCCTGTCATGTTTTGTTAATATTTTCTTAATGCAAATTAAATGGAAAGAAATCTTCCTAATAATCTTCTTATTGATTAAGGTGTGTTTAGAAGTGTAGTTGCAGTTGTATTTTAAAGTGCTTTTCACTCGGAAATGCATCAAAATAATATTTTTTTTTATTTTTTAAAAATTATTTTTCATATTAGCACATCAAAATGACCTGAAAACACTAAAAAATATTAATTTGAAGTAAAGAAAAAATAAAAAATTTCAATTTTTGAAACGCAAAAAAAAAAAATAGGATTTAAATATAAATGATGATCTGGTATCAAGCTGATCTTAAAAACCATGTCGCGTATCATTGGCTAAAACTCATTATCGGAAGAACAAAAAAAAAATCTCTCTTTGTATTATTAGTTAGTTAAATGGAATAATTGGATAATGCAAGAGAAAAAACAAAAAAAAAAGAAAAACATTCAAAACACACCCAAAGAATATATTTTTTTAGAGGGAAAGGTTAATGCATGGCAATTCTATCTTTTTAATTATTCTTCATAATTTTTTTCATTCCTTCTATTAGGTTATCTCATTTGCTTAATATAGCTTATGAGGTTTAGCATACTTGCTTGGGTTTGCTCATTTTTGTTTTATTTTTACTATTGATTAATATTTTTTTTCAATTGTTCTTTTATATTTGGATTATTGGGAATTGAGCATCATAATATTTTTCAATTTGCTTTATATGAAGTTATCTTGACCTCATAACTCGGATCATAGGTTTGACATGTTATCTCAGGTTAACATGAGTTGTTTATTTATTTATTTTATTCTTAATTTCATTATTTAACATTGGGTTGTCTAAGGATTGAGATTCATGTCTTTTTTCTTTGGACAAGTGTTTTTTTTTTGTATAGGTCGTTATGATAACTTTTTTGTTATAAAAAATCATTCTATTTATTGTTGTTACTTCTTTTTCTTATCATATATTTAAATGAAGATAACTTATTGGATCCACTCAGGTTTATGACCCGAGTCATAAATTTTTTCTTACTTCATTAAAATATGTTAACAACATCTGAATAATTTTTTACATTAAAAAAGTTTAGTCTAATCTATAATGTAATGCATGTCACTATCTAATAGTATATTAATCACCAAAGGTTTTCTTAAAGTTAGTAACATACAAAGAAGAAATAATATATATCTTGGAACCGATAGTTATAGACAAACATTTAAGAACACATGCTAATCACTTTCAAATTAGAGTACACAAATAAAATAATTGTTATACTACTAATAATAAAAAAAAGTTTTATCTTTTTTGACAAACTAGATAAAATTGATGATATAAAAAAATTTAAGAAATTATTGGTTGAATAATTCTTTTGACAAGCTAAATAAATAAAATAAAAAACTTAATTTTCATTTTTATGTTATAAATGCATAATGTAAATACTAATCGTCTATTTTAAGTCTAAATGGAAAAAAAAATAAAGATAAAGTACAATAATATTTTAAAAATATTAGAAAATTATAGAAACCATTCAAAATATTTATTACTATTTAAAAAAAAATTAAACTGAATAATTTTAAAAAATGAGAGAGATGATATCAATTAAAATCAAATTAAAAACAAAAACAAAAACAAAAACAAAAACAAAAACAAAAGGCTAAAGGCTATTGAACCTGAGAGGTCAATCTCTCTCTCTCTAACTAACTAAAAAAACAACACATTGTTTACTATTATATTTTCAGTAACCGAAAAATAAAAGGCCAAGCTCTTAGATCTCAAAAATAGGTGACCAGAAAGTCAGGGATCGAGCTTTGAGTTTCTAAAACATAATTTTCAACTTATGTTTACAACACCAAAAAACAATCATACGAATTTGAATAAACTCATTTCCAATCCAAAAACAATCTCTAATCACTCTATAAACTGAAAATCCAACCAAATAGTTTTTTTTTATGAGTCTCAATTTATTAATTTTTTTGGCATGATTAAAAGACACCACCACCTTCATTAAACATCGTTTTTCAATTGTTCATTTAATTTGAGGCAATACTTAAAGAAATTTTGTTTTTTTAATTATTTTGTTTTAAAACTGGTATTGTTCATTTTTTTTTACCTTTTCTTTCTATAGAGTTATCCTAATATCATGTCTTGAATTATGGATTCAGCAGGTTTATCAAGTTAGACTTGGGTCTTTTTTACTACTTTTTAATCTTTTTTTTAATCTTGAGTCAATAACTAAAATCTTAGATTTTTTTTGAAAAAAAAATTATATTTTCTTAATATTTTTTACAATAAAAAAATGATAGGCTCGCGACGTAGCACAGGCCACCTGTCTGTCTTTTTCTAAATCAGGTTTTAAAAATATTATAACAAAAGCTAAATGGTGTGTGGAAATTAATGTAGATTAAGAGACATTTCACTATGGATTGTAATAATAGTTTCACTTTCAATTTCTCATCTTTTCATGAGCGGATAAACATTTCTTTAGCTTTCTTCCACAAGAGTAATCAGGTTTTTTCAATTTTCAAGTGCAAGTAAATAACGCTTTTAGCTTTAGAAAAGACAAAAAAAGCTTTGCCTTTGGGGGTATTTTGGTATTTTTACATGGATATTTTGTGTAATTAAGAGGATCATGATGGACGTTTTAGTATTTTTCACATTGTATTTTTAATCAAAAGTTGTTGGCGCATGTTCTATGCGCCATAGCAAGTGGCGGCGCCCGCATCATTGAGGAAGCAAGTGAGACGCTTCTTGATGGCCAAATCTGGCCATCCATCGTATAACTAGATGCGTAGCCGTGCCATCTCAATATGAAGCGGTGCATGTAAACATATCATGGTTGGATTGCCGCCGATACTCGATTGTTTGTGTTTTTCTTTCTTTTCTCTCTTTTGATAACTAAAGTGTACAATTGTCATCTCTTTATTTGTTGCTTGTTTGGGTATCGCATGGCTGTCAGACCCAAATCGCTTGGGTCTAACATGGCTGTCAGACCATAACGCTTTGGTGTTGCAGCCATCCCAGACCCACAGTGCCTAGGTTATCTCATTTGCTTAATATAGCTTATGAGGTTTAGCAGACTTGCCTGGGTTTGCTCATTTTTGTTTTATTTTTACTATTGATTAATATTTTTTTTCAATTGTTCTTTTATATTTGGATTATTGGGAATTAAGCATCATAATATTTTTCAATTTGCTTTATATGAAGTTATCTTGACCTCATAACTCGGATCATAGGTTTGACATGTTATCTCAGGTTAACATGAGTCGTTTATTTATTTATTTTATTCTTAATTTCATTATTTAACATTGGGTTGTCTAAGGATTGAGATTCATGTCTTTTTTCTTTTGACAAGCGTTTTGTTTTTTTTTTGTATAGGTCGTTATAATAACTTTTTTGTTATAAAAAATCATTCTATTTATTGTTGTTACTTATTTTTTTTATCATATATTTAAATGAAGATAACTTATTGGATCTAGTCAGGTTTATGACCCGAGTCATAAATTTTTTTTTACTTCATTAAAATATGTTAACAACATCTGAATAATTTTTTACATTAAAAAAGTTTAGTCTAATCTATAATGTAATGCGTGTCACTATCTAATAGTATATTAATCACCAAAGGTTTTCTTAAAGTTATTAACATACAAAGAAGAAATAATATACATCTTGGAACCTATAGTTATAGACAAACATTTAAGAACACATGCTAATCACTTTCAAATTAGAGTACACAAATAAAATAATTGATATACTACTAATAATAAAAAGTTTTATCTTTTTTGACATACTTGATAAAATTGATGATATAAAAAAATTTAAGAAATTATTGGTTGAATAATTCTTTTGACAAGCTAAATAAATAAAATAAAAAACTTAATTTTCATTTTTATGTTATAAATGCATAATGTAAATACTACTCATCTATTTTAAGTCTAAATGGAAAAAAATAAAGATAAAGTACAATAATATTTTAAAAATATTAGAAAATTATAGAAACCATTCAAAATATTTATTACTATTTTAAAAAAAGTTAAACTGAATAATTTTAAAAAATGAGAGAGATGATATCAATTAAAATCAAATTAAAAACAAAAACAAAAGGCTAAAGGCTATTGAACCTGAGAGGTCAATCTCTCTCTCTCTAACTAACTAAACAAACAACACATTGTTTACTATTATATTTTCAGTAACCGAAAAATAAAAGGCCAAGCTCTTAGATCTCAAAAATAGGTGACCAGAAAGTCAGGGATCGAGCTTTGAGTTTCTAAAACATAATTTTCAACTTATGTTTACAACACCAAAAAACAATCATACGAATTTGAATAAACTCATTTCCAATCCAAAAACAATCTCTAATCACTCTATAAACTGAAAATCCAACCAAATAATTTTTTTTTATGAGTCTCAATTTATTTATTTTTTTGGCATGATTAAAAGACACCACCACCTTCATTAAACATCGTTTTTCAAGATGAATCTATTTACACCAAGATTGGCCATTTTTGTGGATGGATGTGACCCCATCGAACCTTTTTTCTCTCATCTCTTTTTTTTTTATCTCCTCTCTCAACATTTAAGGATTAAAATGTAAGATTAAAATGTAAAATCCTAAAATAACGAGGACCAAATATGCAAAAAAAATAAAATAAAGGACCAAAGTAAAGTTTTCCATGCCATTGCAGAAGAAAAAAAGGCTTTGTTTTTTTGTTTATGCTAATCTTGGTCATTGTTCTTTTAGATTTATTTTTAACAATAACCTTTGTTTTGTAAAATTAATCTTTCATTTAATGTCGGAATATTATCTAACATCTCACATATACAAGAGTATGCAAATCAAAATAAATCTTAAAATATAAAATCATGTCAACATAACTTCTAAGGAATAGGTAAAAGAAGTTTCAATGACTAAAATTTAAAGAACTAAAAACTTGAGGATATGAAAGAAAATATAGCCCATGAATAGTTTCTCCATGAATAGTGAAAAAGAGCGTGGATGAACATTGTCATAACCCGTTTTTTACCCCTCTATTTTTTAACATATTTCTAAAGAATACAAGAATTTCCAAAAAAATATATTTTTGATGTAATTCAACTAATTTTTAGACATTTTGATGATTTTTTTTTGCTTGTTGTATTCATGTTAATGATTTTTCAAAAGTAAAAAATTCATAAGAATTAAAAAAGAGAGAAAGAAAAGACAAAGAAGAAAAAATGTGTAGTGTACATAATGAAGGACCAAAATAACTAATACAATAAGAATATTCTAAGATGGGGTTAGAGTATTCTTAGAATAAGAAATAAAAAATAAGAATATTCCTAGGTGGGGTGGTATAAATAGAAAAAAGAATGTGTCAAAAAAAATACTAGTCTCTATAGAGAAATTTGAAAAAAGAAAAAGGAGAGAAAAATGAGGAGGTGTAAAAATAAACCCTAGCCAGAATTGGGAGATGGAAAAAATTAGGAAAAAAAAAGGGATAGAAATCCTAACCAAGGTGTATAAGAAAAAACCTGGCCTACCTTTCTTCCCCCACAAAATCCTAGCCTCCATCTTATTTTCCCTTTTAGTGGAAGAAAAGCTTTGGAGGAGAGATTTTGAAGGGGAAAAAAAAAAGAGAAGAAGAAAAAAGGAAGAGAAGGGCTCATTATTTTTAGACTTTATCTCACTAAACTAGAACTTTTCTTTCTTTCAATTATATTGATCAATCTCCATTTCTTTCGGCCACCATCCAGACCTCTTCTCTAGTGGAGTCGTCATGCTGTCAGATTGTGACAAATAAGGAACTTTCTAAACTTAAAAGGAAAAATAAAAATAATAGAGTCATCGCCTAGTAATTAAAGGAGACTGGGAGTCTTAGAATAGATATTGGTCTTATATATATTTAGGTACTAGATTAGTTATGCTTAAGGGAATATCTACATCACCCTTATTGCATCCTTTGAAACGAAAGGTAACCTTTGATATATGTTTTTATAAATTTATTATATGCATGCTATTAGTTATCTAAATTTATTTCTACACTTATTTTCTAATTACTTTAATAAAAAATGATATTATTCCCTACAAATAGGAGACTCATTGATAATAGATATTTTTATGTTAATTCTTAAAAATAACTGATTTTGTCGATTTAGAAAAAAATTTAATGTTAATCCCTAAAATAGAAGATTTTGTCAATTTAAATTTTTTTTAACGTTAATCCCTAAAATAGGCTATCTAGTATATTTTATAATTTTGGATGGTAATTCCTAAAAATAGATGATTTCATCAATTTAAAAAAATTTAGATGATAATCCCTAAAAATAAAAGATTTCATCGGTATGAGAAAATCTCTCTAAATTGATGAAATTGTCTATTTTTAGAGATTATTGTTAAGATTTTTCTAAATCGATGAAATTATCTATTTTTAAGGATTACTGTCCAAAATTCCTAAATCAATGAAATAACTTATTTTTAGGGATTAATATCAAAATTTTCCTAAACCGATGAAATTGCTTATTTTTAAGGACTAAGTTCAAAGTTTTTCCTAAATTGAAGAAATTGTCTATTTTTAGGGATTAGCATAAAAAAATTTCATTTATCGATAAGTCTTCTATTTTTAAGGACTGACATTATTTTTTATTAAAATAAATCATAAATAATCTTAGAAATAAATTTAGATAATTAATAGAATGCACAAAATAAATTTAGAAAAACATATAGTAAAGATAACATTTCATTTGAAATAATAAAGCAGTGGTGATGTTGATCTTTTCTTGGGTATAACTAATCAATTACTTGAATTTCTAAGACTAGTTTCGATTTAGAATTTTTAATTTTCTTTAATTATTAGATGGGAATTCCATTATTTTTATTTTTCATTTTAATTCTTAGGAGTGCATAATTTATCACGGTGTGACAAATATAAATATGCATAGTGAAACAATGATTTATTTTAGTTTTAGTTTTAATTTCTTTGTTAATGTTAATACGGAGTACTGACAATAGTAAAAAAAACAAAAACTTATAAGATATTTGGTACATGGATTCTCAGATATCCTCCACATTGCTAAGCATATAATATTTATACTTGGCTAGAAATAAAAATTTAGTAATATGTTTTTATTGGGTCGGGGTTTATGCAAAAAATCCATAATGAATTTAAACAAACTTACTATTATACCCTTAAGACATAATGTTTATAAGATTCAATAATAAATTTAAATTTATAAGAAAATGAAAAATATCAAGGTTCATTTGGACTTACTTGGTTTCTATTCTTTGAATTTTTTTGGATGGTTTTGGCAATTTTTTTTTTTGCAATTTCATCATTTTTTAGTTTTTTATCCTATCAAATCTATTTTTTTATATTGTTCTATTTTTTTTACCCTAGAATTTTTATATTGATTTATTATTATTATTATTCCATCTTCCAACATTTTATTAGTCAAATGTTTAGCTTGTTAGTTGAGTTCGAGTCTAAATTTAACAGTTTGCAGGTTTAAAATATTAACCCTGATTTATGATGTTGACATAGGTTTTTTTGGTTTTTTTTTTTAGCTTTTTCCCCTATTCTCCAACATTTTTTTATTTTTTAATTCATTTTCTTTTTAGGTTGTTTTGAAAATAACACCAGTTGCTTTGGTGTTTTTTTGTTTGTTTGTTTGTTTGTTGA
>Ga0325410_1002036_pt1 | contig 22549 bp, 11 predicted proteins | sample PopdelMetagenome_16_FD_206182 | JGI IMG/M metagenome (GOLD analysis project Ga0325410, IMG submission 206182) | Populus deltoides microbial communities from Bellville, Georgia, United States - Xylem-PdIQD-R3 | ecosystem: Host-associated > Plants > Phyllosphere > Stem > Wood/Secondary xylem...
ATTCTTTTACCATTTAATGCTTCCATCTGTGCGAAGAGCCAATTGTGCATCCCTAGCTCATGATTCGTAGCAGCTTGCACATTCAGCACGCGCCAACATTCCATGGTAAAAGGGCACTGAGCAAACAGATGATTAGTAGACTCCTCTGCATGCCCACACAGCGCACACGAAGAATCCGCTACTTCCAATCCATGCTGAGCTAGCCTCATTTTTCGTAGGGAGATAGTCATGCCCAGGGGCGTAGCAAGAAAAAAAAAATGAAAAGGAGTCAAATTATAAATTAAAAGAGATCAAGAAAAAATTTCAGTTATTTTTATTAAAATTAAAAATATTTACAAGAGAGAAGCATTTCCTTGCGGGGGCGGGGCCCCTGCCAGCTCCCCCTCCCTCCAGATCATCGATAAATTATTTTAGATAAATTTAAATTGAACCGATGACTTATAAATTAACCCGATAATTTTCAACAGCACCAGATCATAGACGATGTCTGAAAATTATGCTACTGATCCCTTTCCCTAATCCATTAAACTCAAAACACACCGTATTAGAAAAATTCGGGAAACTAGAAAAACCGGGTGTCCGTTAACCCAAAAGGCCGTTAAAAACTGACCATTCTCTCTATGATCCATTTTTTCCGTTGACTTTCTTAAATTTCCAAACTCTCTAAATTTCTCTTCATTTCTCCATTTTCTCAAAAGCGAATTATGGAAATTACCCCCTCTCCATCTCCTCCTCCTTCAGGGAGATTCAAACTTTTTGACCAATTAGAATTGCAAGAATTCAGCGACAAATACGTGATCAAATCTGTTGAATCTCCTAATCGTGGCTTCTCCATCAGTCGCCTCCACGGCGATATCCAGCCTCTTAATAATGGTAATTCAGACTTAATCAATCATTTTTTTCATTCGTAATCAAGCTCATTCGATTTGCTATTTTTAACAGATAATGATGGTGGTGGTTGTGATGAAAGTTCCGTTAGTCCGTCAAAAACCTCCGTAATTTACGGCGTCGTCGGCACAATTAGATTGGTCGTAGGTAATTGATTTTAATTAATGTATGTAATTTTCGAACTTCTTGCATTAATTTTCTGCTTAGTAGTGAATTTTGTGTTAAATTGGTGTAGGAACGTACATGCTTGTGATAATTTCGCGGAAAGAAGTTGGAGAATTTCTTGGTTTTCCTGTTTTCCGAATTGCTGCGATGAAGTTTTTGCCTTGCAATGAGGCATTGAAGTTTTCTACTTCGCAAGAAGTTAGGGTTTCACTTTGTTTCGTGATTTTTTTTCTAATAGAATGTAGTTGTAAATTTTTTTTGGTGCAGAAAAGAGATGAGGCCTACTTTATGAATCTGTTGAAAGTGGTGGAGTCAACTCCAGGGCTGTATTATTCGTATGAGACGGATATAACTTTGAAGTAGATTCTCTTTAACTTGCAGCATTTTCTTTATGTTCTGTTCTGTATTGTTATCAAATATTGTGTTTATGCGGTGTGTTTGGTTGCTTGTTCTCAGTTTGCAGCGAAGATGTAAATTAGCAGAAGGGTGGATGAGTAAACCGATTTGGAAATCAGTAAGATTTTACATTAGTTATTAAGTACAAGTTATTGAACTCTGCAGATTACTTATTATGTTTTAAAATGTGAGAACTTACTGCTGTGACAGAGGGGTGTAGTTTTCTTACATATTTTGTTGATTTTGGAGTGTCTGTTGTAGTTTCAAATTCAGTATTATGTATTTTTCTGAATAAGCTTTGGTAAAGGATAAGCTCAATGTAAAACACTTGTCGTCTTGTTTAATACCTTCTCCTTCTTGTTGTTGGATCAGCTTTCCTAAAGTGTTGGAAACCTTCATTATATGTTATATTTCTTCTGTAGCGATCATGTACTGTAACTCATGCTTGTGGAGAATGTTGAACTTCTATTCTTCTGTCTTTCAGGCTGACCCTCGATTTGTTTGGAACAAAAGTCTTTTGGAAGAACTAATTGAGTTTAAGGTTAGATATTACATATATTCAAATCAAGGAATAATTGGGTTAGCATTTAGAAAATGTTTTCTGTTTGGAAGAAAAAATAGAGAGAAGGATGTTCTTTCCAAAACTAAACAATCATATCCTTGCAATTCTTCAGTTAGTATCGTCAATCAGTTTCATTTTTCTAATGTTCAATCGTTTTTTTCTGGTGGCAGCTTGATGAGTTCATCATTCCTCTACTTCAAGGAAATATCCTGACGTTTCTGATATCTCATGTCATTTATTTAACACACACCTCCCTCTCCCCTTGCTCAGTCTCTCTCTCCGGGAACATTTATTATGTACACCACATATAGTCCCTTATTTGTTTTGTTTTCATTTAACTAAGATTTACGCTTTGGAGCTGCACGGCTAAAGATAAAAGAGTCATCTGCCACAGTTACATTAGTTTCAAGAAGGTGTACTCGGCGTCTAGGTATTGTATTGCTAAGTTCAATGACTCTGATAGCTATCTGCTTGACTACATGTTAGAAATTTTAATTTTTTTAATATGATATAATGGTGGTTTAGGGACACGAATGTGGAGGAGAGGAGCTAACCTTGAAGGAGACACTGCTAACTTTATTGAAACTGAGCAATTGCTGGAGCTTGAAGGTTACAGATCTTCATTGTTGCAGGTATATCAGTATCTGATTAGGTTCTGAAACTAGTTGCAGGATCAAAATTATCAGTATCTGTATGAAGTTAGTTGTTCCTTTCCCATTTTCATCAGCATGCTTCTGGACACAATAAATTTAAATTATGTTTAAGGCAGAACATTGGTGATAAATCACAAGTTTGTAAATTATTTTTCTCAAATTGTATAATTTCTGAATAGTTGAATTAAAATTCCTGTATTAGAAGCATATGAGCATGGAAATTCTCTTTTTCAGATCCAGTATTGTTACTTAATTCAATTGTTTTGGGGTGCAATTGCAAAAAGTTAATTTATCATGTTTGCTATTGTCAATATAGAATTTGGATTCATGTAATCAGTTTTCCCATGATAGAAGATTCCATTCTTCCCAATAGTAGAGAATGAATGCTTTATTTCAATGCTTTATAGGTACTTGTTTTTCCACTTTTCAGATTCGAGGTTCGATTCCCCTACTTTGGGAGCAGATTGTTGATTTGAGCTATAGACCATGTCTTAGAATCATTAGTCATGAGCAGACGGTGCACTTCTACCATGAATATAATGCGTTTTTTTTAAACAAGCTGTAATGCATTTGCTAATACATATTTATCTGGTCCTTTTCCTCTAGTCAAAAGTTGTTGAGCGCCATTTCCATGATCTTTACCAACGATATGGGGATACCATGGCAGTTGACTTAACCAATAAAGTAAGATCATTTTCTGCTATGCCTTTCTCTCTATTCCACAAATATTGTATAGTTTGTCAATTGCAAAACCTAAGAAGCTATATAACTTGTCCAGCTGGATTGGACCACAAACACTTCCTTTGTAATTTGCTTGTGACCATAGAAATATTTCATGTTTGTTTGTTTCCCCTGTTGTAGCATGGTGATGAAGGTCAATTAAGCGCAGCTTATGCTGCTGAAATGCAAAAGCTTCCGACTGTGAGGTGACATTTTGCACTTCCATACATGTAATATTTTGATCTGGAACAGATATTTGGTAGCTTGATGAAAACTATGGATACTCCTAAAAAATCATCGCAGTCTTTACTTTGTCCTTGTTTTAATCAATGGGTAAGTCCCAAACAGACTATTTGCTGCAACATGTTTGCATAGCATTTGTTGTCTTCCACTTGATAGACTTTTATTGCACATAATTTGATTTTATCACTACTTGTTCTGCTAATATGCTGTCTTCTATGTTTCAGTTTGATTGTAGTTGATATTTGGATTTTGATATATTATCTTGGGCAAAGGTAACGGAAAAAAATATTCTGAGGACTAATTATTGGATTACTGGATTACTTCAGGAAGGCATATTTACTCTTTTTAGTGGAATAAAACTGGTTACTTGTAATATTGATGATTGAGGTTGTAGAATAGGATGCCATGATATATGGTGTAGCAATGTTTATGCTATGGATATCGTTATGGGGCATGAGGGCTTTATGGTCAAGCTAACTAATTCAGCAATACAAGCACCAAGCTACCAAAGGAAGTTAGTGGATAATAGTGTGGGCCTCTTGTTTCCTTCAAAATTCAGGCCTTTCTTCACTGGTCAAGGCAAAATTTGATCTCATTTCTCTGGTATTACTCAAGAAAGTCATTGTCGACGGTTTTCAATGTTTTGTTTCTCAAGAGGGAGAGATTTTAATATAAGCTTTCTTCGAATTTGCAATTGGGAATTTAAGAAATGTAAATTGTATGGAGCCATTAGAGGACTGTAGGAAGAAGCCTACATACTTATTAGTTATTGAGTTTCATTACGCGATAGATTAACAAGAGTGCTTATTATAGCTAACCAACTTTCATATGTCAGGAAAGTCACTGTCTGACTGTTCTCAATTTTTTGTTTATCAAGAGGGAGAAATTTTTAAAGAAGCTGTCTTAGAATTTGCTTTTGGAATTTGATAAATATAATATATGATGAGTAGGATCCGTTACAGGTGTGAGAAGAAGCCTACAGGAATATTAGTTATTGTGTTTCACATATACAAGATAAATTAACAAGAGTGCTCCTGATAATTAACTAACTTTTTTAATTGTTTATCCGGCACTCGTTTGTTTAGTCTGACAAGTAGTTTCTCTCTTCTCAAATGAAGCAGCATTTTATGGACTGCAGTTTTACTATTTGTCAATGAAGTATAACTTGTCTTCAGAAGCCAATGTGCTTAAAAGAAACTATGTTTTGTGATTAACTTAAAACTTACATGTGCTCATTGCAGATATGTTCCATTTGATTTTCATCATGTCTGTGGCAACTCAAACTTCGATAATCTTGAAATTCTATATAATCAAATCTCAGAAGACTTCCAAAATCAAGGGTAATGAAAGCAAAATGGGGTCCTGTTCTTGATTTCTTATAAATAAGTATGCCCTGATCCAGGCAGGCTAGCTATCCATGATACTGTTCTTAATCATTGCTATTCCAGCTGAGCAGATATATCCTCATAGACGCAGAAGGAAACATATTGGAAGAGCAGAAAGGCATTATTAGATCTAACTGCATTGACTGCTTGGATCGAACAAATGTTACCCAGGTTGGTATAGAACATTTTTCCTGTGATTCTCTGTCATCACTCTTATTGATATTCCTTTTTCCAAGTATTTTGGTTGCCTGATATATGCTGTTTTTAGGGAAAACTTGTTTCAATTTTTATTTTGCTGAAGCTACTTCTGTTTTTCCTCCTGACAGAGTTTTCTGGGTCAGAAGTCTTTAACCATGCAATTGCAAAGAATAGGAGTGCTTTCTTCTATTGAGTTTATTACCATGTTCAGTGAAGAATATGGAAAGTTCAGAGCATGTATGTAACTTTTGTGTTTTTGCTTCAGTCTTCTACAGTGATTTGGAATTACCTTGTAATTTTTCATCTGCATCACTTGGTATTTGTCAACAGTGTGGGCTGAGCAAGGTGATGAGGTCAGCCTTGAATATGCCGGCACTCATGCTTTGAAAGGGGATTTAGTCAGGTAATTCAAGGATGAACTCTTTTTTTTTTTTTTGAAAATTATTGCCTATAAATATCATCAATAGTATGTGTTGCAAATGTGATGCTGCAGATATGGAAGACAGACTATAGGAGGAATAATCAAAGATGGGATGAGTGCCCTTTCAAGATACTATCTGAACAATTTTCAAGATGGAGTTCGCCAGGCAAGCTGCCTTCTTTATCTTTTATACGTCAACATAAATCGATAGAGTCATGATTGTTGTAGATCTAAAAACTTACCAAACAGAGTTTGCATGTTTTCAGGACGCATTAGATCTTATAAGTGGCCATTATAGTGTCAACAGAAATGGTCCTTCGCCATTCCAGCTTAACGGATTCGAATCACTCTCTGTAAGTAGTTTTTTTTTCCTATGTGTATCAGGGCTGTTATTGCTACTGTAGTTCAGTCCGGTGGTCTTGTTATTCATACTATAGCCAATAGCACAGAAATGCATGTGCAGGAGCATTGACAAAACACTATCTTTGAATTTCTTGAAGTGATGTCGTTCTTTATGTCGGTAATCGGATGCTTGTTTTCATGTAGAGAGAATCTGGTAGGGGAATACTTTCTCCAACTTAAAATATATACTAAAAAATTTAATCTAACCCATCTAGTTTGAGATTGAGACTACTGAAATTTTCTGTTTGACTGGAGAGAATGTCCGGCACATTTAGCTTAAAAAATCTGAACCAGATAAATACTCACGTTCTTCACCAAATCATATGCAGATTCAGTTGTCCTGTTAGGATAATTTCCCTGTACTTGCTGGACAATTCATCAGTACTATTCATAACGAGGTCTCTAACTGGCAAAATGAATTTTGCAGTATCTTCCGGTGGCATCAGCTGCGTCAGCTTTGATTATTGGAGGTTTAACAATTACATCTGTCACGATTCAGCAAGGTATTTCTCCGTTCTTAAGTTTTGATTTGTAACTAACATAGTTGTTTACCATTTGTTTTTCGAATCCAAAGTTTCTTAAGAAGAGTTAACATTCCGTCTTGCTCTTCAAATAGCGGGACGACAGGCGCAGCAGTATTTGTCAACTGTTATCTGGGCTGGAGTGACTGCTGGAGTGATGGCAGTTGTTAAAGCTAACGGGAGGCAATTTTGTTCTAGGCCGCGCTTGTGTGGTCTTATGTAAGTTCTGAAGCGGCTGTACTGCATTTTAGAAACCTTTAAAGGATATTTGTCTTATAGTTTTCATGAAATAATGTTGAATATTCTTTATTTTAATTAATTGTTATCAGCATTTCGCATCCAAATATATAATATAAACTCTAAGATGGTGTTGCATCTTGGACTTTATTAATAATATGTAATAATTCCGGATATTTATTATAATATAAAAATTTAAAATTAAACTAACATGCTGCATCGTATTATCTAATGGGAAAATTACTTAAAACATCCACTGTATGTTTTGAACACGGAACACTTTGCTTTTATACTTTAAAAAATTACACTGGTTGATGTTGATTTCATTTCACATATTGAGTTAGAAATCTATGAAATTAGTCAACAATTGTTTTTTGAAATATTACAAGTTTGCTATTATGATTTTTTTAATATCCTAAATGCCCTTATATTTTCTACATCTTCTTTCTTCTACCACCATTTTTGCATCTTTTTCTTCCCTGCTTTCTTTTTTTTTTTTAATTTTCAAATCTATGATGAAAAAAAATTAACAAATTAAACGAAATTCATTTTCATCTTCTTCTTCTCCACCATATACTAACCCATTTCAAGCATCTCAAAATAATAATAATAATAATAGTCCATGTAAAATGAAAATAAGTCCTTGTAAGGCATTATAACCAACAACAAACAGTTTATAAGCAACCTTACCCATTATGCAAGTACCAAATATCATATTGTTTCAAGAAACTAAATTTCTACGAGGTATTTCAACAAATAGGTTGCGTGCGTCATTAATTTTGTCAATTTCTTGCGTAGATAGAGATCACTCTTGATGAAAATAAATTTCCACCAGGCATTTTATCAAACAGGTTGCGTGTATCATTAATTTTGCCAATTTTTTTCCGCCGATAGAGATCACTCTTGATGATGGATACATCTTGTCTCCACAAGGACCAAGCTTGGCGAGTCCAAATTCATAGCCATCAACAACAACAACCATCACTGGTAGCGACATCAATAATAATCACCATAATAGCAACAGCAGAAGTAAAGGCAGCAGCAACAACAACTATTAGCAACATCAACAACTACTGGTATAAACCTAAATAAATCTAATTGATTAGGTCCTCACTTAAATTCAATTTAAGACCCCAAATAAACCAAATTAATATATATATATATATATCATAAATTTGAAACATAATAATTATATCTCTTGACTTATTGCTAGGATGGGTAGGCCACTGTTGTGATGATGGTTCTGTGGGGAATTTGAGAAATCTTGAGAGAGAGGAGTGACCTTAGTTATTAATAAATGGGCATTTTTATCTTTTCATCAAAATATAAAATTGGTGTTAGTTTCGCATGTAAAGTATAATTTCTCGAGATATAAAGAGAAAATGTCACCGTGCTCGTGCTCAAAATGCAGGATGATTTTTCCTGTTCTAATCATCATCATTGATGTTACAAAATCCATAATGGAGATGCGGGGTATCGATCCCCGTACCTCTCGCATGCTAAGCGAGCGCTCTACCATCTGAGCTACATCCCCTTTGGCTCAACAGTCCGTATTTAAACAATATAGAATATTATGATGTCAAAAAGAGTGGATGAGGGAGTATTTGAAATTGAAATTATGTCTTCCTCTTCAATAGCGGGACGACATGCGCAGCAGTATTTGTGTACTGTTATCTGGGCTGGAGTCATGGCAGTTGTTAAAGCTAACGGGAGGCAGTTTTGTCCTAGGCCTCGCTTGTGCGGTCTTATGCAAGGTCGGAAGCAGTTGTGCTGCATTTTAGAAACCTGAATTCATCTTGTAATTTACATGGAATAATGTTGAATATTCATTATTTTAATTAATTGTTATTAGCATTTCGTATCCAAATATATAATGCCAATTCTAAGATGGTATTGCAGCTTCGATTCACCTTTATTTGAAGAAATGGGGGGCATGAATTTTTTTTTAAAAAAAAAAAAAAACTCTCAAGATTTCATATACAAAGATAGAGAAATATAATTGAAATCTTTTGGAAAAGTTAAAGGACTCAATTCGAGCAACTGCGTAGATAATTTGAAATAATTATTTTTAGTTGTTAATACTGGTATTAATGGAGAGGAAGGCAATGAAAGCGGTGTGATTGAAATTATGGAATGATATTATGAATAAATTTATATTTTTAAAATGTTTTTTTAAGTATTTTTTTAATAATTAAAGATGACACAGGAAAATGATAGGAAAAAAATTATTTCAAATATTTTACTTAATGCAAAATATTTTTAAGATTAATGAAAAACTCCTCAATCAAAAAACTTGCAAAAACTTAAATAGAACCTACGAATTTTTATGTATTTATATTATACTGCGCGGATAATTTCAAATATTTTATTTTTAATAAAGGTATTAGTTTCATATGATATGTGTTTATTTTTTAAAATGTTTTTTTAGATATATATTAAAATAATATTCTTTTTATTTTTTAAAAATTATTTTTGATATCAGCTCATAAAAATAATTTTAAAATATAAAAAATTATAATATAAAAATTAATTTTTTTTAAAATACTTTTAAAATAAAAAAATAAACAATCTCTTACTTAGATTTGCGTGAACCATTCTGTCAAAGAAGATGGTTTTCCGGCCGGCCTCAAAAAGGCAGTGCAGGATGTGCGTTGCAAATTGATGCCAATGATCTGCGTGTTCTACTGTTGCGTCTTATGCTATATAGCATAGGTGTAGCCGTACTGGTGTCGAACATTAATATGATCATAGCTTATCTTCAGCCATCCTAACATTAAATACATCATTAGCATAGTTTCATTAAATGATGGTCTTTAAAAATGATTTGCATAGAACAATTCAAGGGGCTTGATATTAATGAACCCAAAAAAAATTGCAAATGTGTTAAATCATTATATAATTTGAAACAAGCACCCAAACAATAACATAAAAAAATTAACAAAATTATATTATTAAATGAGTTTAAAATTAATAAAGTTAATGGATGTGTTTATATGAAAAACACAAAAAAAAATTATGTCATTGTATTTTTCTATATGAATAATATGTTTATTTTGGACAACAATAATTTTATAATCAAGTCTGCTTAGAAAATATTAACTAATAAGTTTAACATGATAAACTTGGGTGTTGTAACTGTCATATTAGGAATAAAAATTTCTAGGGAATCTGATGGATTGTTATTATCCCAAATCTTATTATGTTGAGAAAATTCTTGATAAGTTTTCTAGAGATTATAAAAATATCAATAGATATAAGTGTGTAAATATCAAAAAATAAAGGTAAATGAATAAACTAATTAGAATATTTTTGAATAATTAGAAGCTTGATATACGTTATAAACTGCACAACACCTGATATTGTATGCTTGGTTAGCAAACTGAGTAAATTTACTAGTGATCCAAGTATGGGTCATTAAAAAAAAATACTGAGAGTACTCAAATATTTGAGATATATGTTAAGCAATATGCTACATTATACTGGTAACTGAACATACTAGCTAGAAAGGTATAGTAATGTCAATAAATATTCAATATTGAGAATTTAAAACTCACTAGTGAATATAACTTCATATTTAATAGAGCAGCAGTGTCACATAAATCTTCTAAGCAAATTTATATTGCAAGATCCTCAATGAAACTCAAGTTTATTCTCCCTAATAAAGCTGGAGAAGAAGCCAAGTGGCTTTAGAATTTCATAGAGGATATTTCATGTTGACAAAAACTAGCGTCAATAATTTGTGTTCATTGCTACAACCAATCTGTAATTGGAAAGACATAAAGTAGTATGTATAATGGTAATAATAAAATCATATACTTTGTGAACATAATGCTATTAAACACTTGCTCTTAAATGAAATTATTTTCATTGACTATAAAAAGTCAAAGGAAAATATTGTGGATTCGCTATCAAAGGTTTATCTTGACAACTTATGTATACTTCATCGAAGTGAATGAGTTTACAGCCTTTAAAGATGAAAGAGAATAATGATGGTAACAATAACTAGCTAATTGGAGATTCCAAGATTTGGGTACAAATAAGAAACTAAATCATATAACATTCTCGTTAACACTCATAAATTATTAATTCATGCCTATTCCAATGATAAAATAAGTGTTAATTACAACATAATAAAAGGTTGAGTTGTGCTCTTAATGATTTTCATATATTAATAAACCAAATGGAGTACAACAATATACTTTTAATGAAAGATTGTCAATAAAAGTGAGAAACATGGTCATTTCTTTAGGAATTTTGAAAATGACAAAATTTCCTAAAACATTCTTGAATTCAAGAGTTGTTTAGGGCCAAAATGAACAAAAAAAAAATCTAGGTTGAGAACTATATGAATAATATTGTCTAGGTTTACATACAAGACTGAATAGTTCAAGACATCACATTTACTATTTAGCTGAGTTTATGATAGTGTTTCACTAAGGAATGTTCAAAGCCAAAAACTACCTACATTGATGTAGTAATCTATCAAATTTGTATCTCTCAACAAATCTTTGAGTCGTTTCCAAACTGGTCAAAAAATTTCCATTCATGTGGGGGATTGTTATAAATTGTTTTAATAAAATATCATTGATGGAAATTTTAAAATGGATCCCACTTACTTTTAAGGTTAAATATTTATTGGAAATTATTCTTCCACTTAAGTTATTTAACATATAACATCAATATGATTAAAACAAATTTTGAGTATATGAAAAATTAATCTAAAAAACCCTTAATTAACATGTTTGTTGTGAAACTCAAAACCTTTTATTTTACATAGAAAAAAAAATACAAGGTTATCTTATAGTTTATTAAATGGAAAATTGAAGGATCACAAATGATCCTTAACAAAGTAATATAAGTTTAACCCACAAAAGCGCACTTGGCTCAGGCTTAGACCTTGAACCATGAGTTTTGACTATTGAGATTAGGTTTGTTTTTTACTAATCTATTTTGGTTTTGAAATTAAGTTTATTATAAAATAATTATTTGACTTATAAGGAATTATTTTTTCCCTTTCGTTGTTATATCTAGTCTAGCCCATAAATCTTAGCATTTTTTTTTCCAAGAGAGTTTATTTAAATATAAAGAGTTTCTTTAGATTAAAAAAAAAAAAAACATCATATTTGAAGCTGAAACGTTTAGGTTTAATTATAGTTTTATAGTGGGTCATAAAAAATGGTAATGATGGAAAATTAATTCTTTATCCATTTTAGTTTTAAAATCAACTATAAAAAAAGGTAAAGAGAGAGTTTTCTACATTGTTTTCTAGATTTTACAAACTCTTCCTCTTTTTTATTTTTAATTTATTATATTTTTTTAAATCTAATTATCTTCTTTGTTTTCCTTCCAATCTAGAGCTAAGATTAGTATTTGTATAGAGACACTTGAATTACAATTTCCTTTGATTTGTTGACCTTATTTAGAAATACATCTAAATAATATGGTATTGTTAAAATCTTGAAAGGCTTATTGCAAACATCCTTTTGCAAGAAATGAGAAACAATAAATTCTTAAGGATAAAACATTAATCCTTGATAACAACAAGATTTATCAATTTTTGAAGTGCTTCAACAAGTACTCTACTTTGATTTCATATAATCTAATATATTTGTGTGCATACTAGGATTATATTTCAATTTCTTGTGCTAATTTGGATACATGCATAGTATGAATGTTATATCTTTATATAATATTATGTGTTATTTGTTAGAATGTTATATCTTTATATGATATTATGTGTTATTCGTTAGTTTGCCATGATATATAAAAATGCATGCTTATATACTAAATTTGTTATAATAAACTAAACATCTATGTTCACCAACCTTATTTTGACTTACAATAAATAGGTAATAGCATTTATAAATAATGCATCTAAGAATCTCATGGAGAGTTCAGTCATAGCTCAAGATTAACACAAATAATTTTCTTAACTCATGCAATTTGGAAAGGAAATGGTGTTTATAGTGGCAAATGAGTAAGTAGCACATAAGAGAAAAGATATATAAATAAGGATGATGATAAATCCATCCAAATTAGGATCACATCCCAAATTCTCCCTCTTATTCAAATGTTGAAGGAGATTTGGAATGGGATATCGATTCAGTGGATTTAGCAAAATCATGTAAATTATAATTATAAGAAAGACCATGTAACACCCTCATTAGCAAGATATTGTCCGCTTTGGGCCTCCCGGTCCACCCAAATCTAGGGCTTCCACCCAGGTCCCCCTTACAACTTTATTCTTGACAGCCACGCATGACCCCAAAACGCGTCTTACTAGTCAAGGTAAGCATGTACTTATAAGGCTCTGGCTCTGGACGCTCGCTTCCGATGTAAGATCTTACAATCCCCCCACCTTAAGACGAGCCGTTCTCGGCTCTGATACCAAATGTAACACCCCACCTCACTAGCAAGATATTGTCCACTTTGGGCCTCCCAGGCCACCCAAATCCAGGGCTTCCACCCAGGTCCCCCTCACGGCTTTGTTCTTGGCAGTCATGCATGACCCCAAAACGCATCTTACTAGTCAAGGTGAGCATGCACTTATAAGGCCCTGGCTTTGGATGCTCGCTTTCGATGTGGGATCTTACAGACCAAAAGTAGGGGTGAGCATTTTCGGTTCGGTCCGATTTTGGGCCAAAATAAATAATCAAATCGAAATTTTTTTTTTCAAGTTTTTGAACCGAACCAAAAACTGGTTTGAACCGACCATGTTCAGTTCAGTTTTTTCCCTTCCAAACCAATTTAAACCAAAATTATTTCAATTGAGTTTTTTTCTGGGTTTTTTTTTACTAACCATATTTTTTCAGAGATTCTATTTTCGTATTATTTCTGTTTTTTTTTCTGGGTTTTTTCATTGGCCATATGTTTCAAGGACTCCATTTTCGTCTTGTTTCTATTTTTACAGCTCCGTGCTTATTTTCTAAGAAATCTTGGCTTTCTCAACAAGCCATCAAAACAAAGGGAAGATCAAAAGATATCTATTATTTCAATTGAGTTTTTTCTGGGTTTTTTTTCACTGACCATATTTTTTCAGGGATTGTATTTTCATATTATTTCTGTTTTTTCCTGGGTTTTTTCATTGACCGTATGTTTCAAGGATTCCATTTTCGTCTTGTTTCTATTTTCACAGCTCTGTGCTTATTTTTTGAGAAATCTTGGCTTTCTCAACAAGCCATCAAAACAAAGGGAAGATCAAAAGATATCTATTATTAAAATGTAAAACCATCAAAACATTATTATTTGAACAAGAAGCAATGAATTACAAATAGTTTACATAGATCCTTACCATCCATCGAGTGCCAAACTTGATTCCAAATTGTTGTCCTCACAAGACCAACATCAAGGAGAGAGAACAAAGCCTTTTACTGGTTCAACATAATAATCTTTTTTGGTTACATGTGCATGGAAAACTATACAATAATTACAGGATTATGTAAGAAATAGAAATAAAAGGATAAAAAAATTAAAAGCAAAAGTAAAGAGTGGTGTGTCTTTGATAGGAGGAATAAAACAATTAAAAGCAAAAATAAAAAAGGCGTGCCTTAATAGGAGGAGTATGGAGTAGGAGCTTAACAATTGTGGAGCATAGAGGAAAATCAAAAAAGAGAGATGTAGAGAGCAAATGGAGAGGAGAGATGCGGAGAGCAAAGAAAAAGGATAGCTGATTTTGTTTTTAGGGAATGCTAATTTAAGTTTTGGGTTAGAAAACATATCCTATTTATACTTGTTTTTTTTTTTTAGTGTTGGCCTGGTTGAACCGGTTTAGTTCAATCAGTTTCAGACTTTAGGAACCAAACCAGAATTTTTTTATGATTTTTCAATCGGTTAATTCGGTTTTTTTTTCAGTTCGGTTTTTCTTTGTTATTTTTTTTATTTTCTTGGTTTAATTAATTGTTTATTTTTTTTTGCTCACCCCTAACCAGAAGGCATGGATTTTTCCCGGTACCCTTATGCCCTGTCTATACAAACACATGGCATTGTGGATATGTTTTCACAATGCTCTTTTTTTAAAAAAAAATTTTATCGAACCTTTTTTCTTCAATTGCATCATTTTGTAATTAGATTAACGACAAGTTTCTTATAATTTGTTATACCTATGCACAATTACAAAAACAAATGACTAGCGTGTAAAATACAATAAAATAGTATGGCTAATCTAAAATTCACAAGAAAAATTCTTTTTATCCCTCTGTTTTGCTTTCTACTTTTGTCACATTCCCTTTGATTTTCTAGGGTTTTGTTTTATTACCAAACTTTATTTTTTCATTTTCAATCTCTAGATGGAAAGATACGAGAGAAAGTCATTAAAAATAACAAAAACAACTTATCGATTGACAATATTTTAACCATGAAAAAAGTTGATTTTTATGTCAACTAATTTCATTCAATGAGAGGAGCTCCAGTGAAGTATTTTATACTCTTTATAATGCTATTAAAAGTAAATCAGGGTTGAGTGATATTTGTTTTTATTTGATTTTGTGTTTTAGATAAATTTAAAGATATTTTTAAGTTGATTTATTAGTTTATTGAGGTTATAATGGTGTTTATTAAATATATGTTTTATGAAAAATAGGTTAAAATGGATTGTTATGTAAAAAATACCTTAATATGTTTTTCTCACCACTCTTCATTGGTTAAAAAATATCTTTTAAAAAAAAAATTAACAAGTTGCCCGCTCTTTTAGCTAAATATTAACAAAAAAAAAACTATACTTACAACCTGACTTTGCAAACTTATGCACACAGCCTTTTTTTTAATGGGCAAATACATTGGATCACCCAAACCCAAACACCTAGTCCTTTTTCCTTTATGTTTTTTTAAATTGACAATTAAATTATATATATATATATATATAACCTCACAAGTATTTAATTTTAATTGAGATTATTCAAAAAAATTCAAAAAATATATGAATCTTGTTAATAAGATATCATTTAATTTTTAATTGATTTTTTAATAAAATTATATCTTTTTTTCTTTCTAAAATTAATAAACATTTCTTTAGGCAGCCCTACATAATATTTATTTCCTTAATTTTTTTTTGTATATATATTTTTATTATAAAACTAAAATTATTAAAAACAATTGCATCCATAACTGCGTTGCAAGATTAAAACATATATCCATAACTGCGTTGCAAGATATCATTCTCAAAACCGCGCAAGGGCCACCTAATTAGTGATGCCTAAAACGTACAAGCATAAAGAGAAGACTGTTGAAGTCGAGAAGTAACCTTTTATTTCACAACTCTCAAGCCATTGTGTCCGGAATTTATTTTGTAATCTTCCCATATGAGATTGTCAAGTAATTTCCCAACTTGCAGAAAAGAAAGAGCACACACGTGGATGTCATGGGAAAGTTTATACTGTTACAGGCGACTTCGCTTGCTCAACATTGCAGGCTTAAAACTGGCAAGACCAGTGATTTCTCTGCCTGTTACCAAGCTGTTGATGTCATATGTGCCTTCATACGTGTAGATGGGTTCTAAATCACCCATTGCCTGCAATGTTATCCCAAATAAAGAAGAGTGAATAATATGTACAGCTGCCACAAGTACCAAACAAATGTAGCTGATTTTTACTGATAAAAACAAAAAAAATGCAGTGTAGCTCGTTGAGGATTAGAAGAAACGAGAAAGTAGCCCAAGAAAGCAACTTGGACTACTATGGAAAACACAGATTCTTCACATCTAAGAATAGGGATCAATGAACAAGCCACCAGTTGATGCAATGAGTGAAAAGAAACTTATCAAAAAACAAAAAAAAAAAACAAGGCTAAATCAGGTTTCTAGTGATTGCAATTCAAAAGACATCAGGCATGGATTTCTTTTATGAAAGGTTCCATTTTTGTCAGATGTAAGAATGAACTTTCAGTAAAGAGTTTAGAATGAAAACCTTGGCAACAAGAAAATCGGACAAAATTCCATTGCCACCAAGTAACTCCCTCCCAATAGCAGCAGTTTCCCTTGCCTTCAAACTGATCCATGACTGAGGACACAAAACAGCATCATGGCTATTGGCTAGAAAGCACAATTCTTTTTCACCAAATATAACACAGAACTTTGCAGTCAATCATACCTTTGCCAAGCTGGCATGACCTGGGGTCATTGTTCCCTTTTCATACAACTTGCAAAGGCGCCAACCAACTAGTACCATTGCTTGGACATTACCAAGTATGAGGACAAGTTTCTGTTGATTGATTTGGAAGGCTGCCAGTGGGGCTCCAAATTGTTTCCTTTCCTTTAGATACCTTTGAATCAGTTACGAGTCAGTAATGATTGTGTGGGAAGTTAAAATAAAATGGTACTCTTGAGAATGAGGATGTACAGTGATTACCTGTGACACATGTCATAGACCCCCATTGATATGCCAATAGGTTGCCAGGCAACCATTACACGTGAAACAGCAAGAACCTAATATTATATAGCACTACTCAGACAAGGAGCTTGGAAATCTCAAGCATGCAAGGATAAGATCACATATGAACACAATGGAATAAGAAGACTGGAAAATCCAGATACGTAACAAGTTCACAGGAAGCAAGATTAAACAGACCACCTGCAAATTAATACTATAGGGGAACCATTGTGTATTGATTTTCAAGCTCATTAAAACTCCCTTACATAAACAAAGGAAAAAAAGGACATAGCTCCATTAAAAGCCATCAACCCCCAATGGGTTTCTTGCATACTCATTATTATTAGACACTTAGTATAATGGGAGCAGAGCAGATGTACCAAATGCCACTGCAAATTATAACAATTTATGCAGCATACTCAAACTGGAAATGTCCTAAAAGCTATGGATCAAGTAAAATGCAGAGAAACATGGCCCAAGCAAACTTAAAAGATCTTTTTTTTTCCTTTGTTTATTTAATTGAATTTTAATGAGCTTCAACCTGAAGGGTAAAAGGAAGAAATGTAGTTTTCTTCTGTCCGGTGATGTTACGAAACACTCAGTAGAATGGGGCAGGAGCAAACATACCAAACAGCAGTGCAAATAATAACAATTTCTGAAGCATATTCAAGCTAAAAATGTTCTAATAAGCCTCACTGAAGCCAAACAAAATGCAGAAAAATATTGTCAGAGTGAACATAAAATGATATTTTACTCGCAATTCATTTGCTTACTGGAAGATAGTGGGAATACAAAGATCATGATAAAAATTTCATATGAAAATTCAACAGTCTGATCCATTTCTCTCTTCCACTACATGCTATTAATAATTTTGTGTATTCTCCAATTGACCAACTAAATCTCAACAGGATCAAGTGGGAGGTCTCAACTTTGCGAACTTCTAAAGTTTGATTTGAATGGAATGATCCCAGAGTAACATTTTTGTTCTGCACTGAAGCTGAGGCAGCCCAAGTGGTGATGTCCGGTGCATTAATAACTCCTGGTAGGATTAGTGTTTCACTCCAGGTAAATGCTGAAGCTTCAGATATGCAACATAAAACTAAAGTTCTATTCACCATCTTTAGGTAACACAAGTAGATTAATTGGTCTTTCCTAAAACCAAAGATTTATGGACTGCCATGGAACAGCAGATTATCAAGAAAAGCATAGCAAGACAGACATAAATGATTAGGGACAGCATTCTAGGAAAGAACATGTTACTGCTGTACCTTATTTGTATCTTGAAACGAGTTGACTCCAGGCAACCTGTCCTCATCAGGAACAAAAACTCTTTTCATGACTATATCTCCATTTTGTACTATACGAAGGCCAATTTTATTTTCAATTTTTGTAACTGTTAATCCAGGAGCATCCTTCTTCACCATATATCTGAAACAGGAAAAAAAACCTGTAACCCATGCATGTAAAAAAGAAAACAATCCAAATTGAGAAACTGCATATTATGTATAGAGAGAAACATACCCATTAATCTGATCAGTGGTGGTATTCCGAGCAAATATAACAAGCAAATCAGCAAAAGTACTGTTTCCTATCCAGCGTTTTTGGCCCTCAAGTATCCAACCACCTTCAACCTGCATATCCCAGAATGAGAGCAAAAACAAGACAACAAAATATTCAAGAGAATAACAGGAAAAATAGAAAAGTAAATAGCTCACAAGAGGTTAAGAGCTCAAACCTTGGTTGCTGTTGTTTGCAGAGAACTTGCATCGCTTCCATAGTCAGGCTCAGTCAAAGCCTAAAGATTAGGATAATATAGAGTAATTGGAATCCAGCATAATTACATACCAGACACATATAGTGGCTGTGTGCCAAAAGAAGCTTACTTACCCAACAAGCTACAGTGCTAAACTTTGCCAAAGAAGGTAAATATTTCTGCTTCTGTTCCTCCGAACCACAAAGTGCTGTTCTCCAAAATCCAGACAATTCATGCAAAACGTCAGAACTCATTAGCAACATCCTTGTAAATGGTAACAACTTGTTTTGTAACTAATCCATAAATTAACCTGTCTCCAAGAGAAACATAATTAACCCAAGAGCTCACCTATGGTGAGCATTGCCAGAGATGAATGCACCAAAATAAAAGTCGAACAGCTTGCATCAACTCTAGCAACTTCTGCAATGGCGACAGCACTTGTAGTGATCGAGAGACCAGGACACCCATAACCCTGAAGTTTCAAGTTAGCTAACCATCCATTTCTAAACCTTTCCTACCTCACTACATTCTATTAACAACTAAAACTCGAATCAAATACACAAATTACCTTTATCGTTCCTCCAGCTATACCCAAGGCACCAAGCTTCGGAATAACATGAAACGGAAACTTCGCCTTCTCCCAGTACTATAACGCCAAAAACAATCTATATATAAATATATTTGCCAAAATTTGAACATAAAATTCAAGCATTTAATAAAGGAAAAGCCGGAAGTAATTCTTTAAAAAAAAAAAAAACCTCAGCCATTATCGGAGCGATTTCCTTTTCCATGCACTGCCTCACTCTCATCCTGATGGCCTGATCCTCCGCGGTTAATAAATCACTAAATTGAAAGTAATCCGACACTGTAATTTTTTTTAAAAAAATAACAGCATGATCATTAATTAACGACTCCGAAATTAGACTAAATTTCTCAAACCAATCAAATGAAAATAATAAAATAAAATTTCAGTATTAATCAAATTTCAAACGATGATGTAAAGAAATAAAAACATTAAAATATATATATAGATGTTTTTACCGCTAGGAGGAAATGTGGAAGCGGGAGTTGCTTGAGGGAAGGCGACGGAAACATCCAACGGCGGTAAATTAAAATATGAACTCCTTGCATTTTGCTCAACCTCATCTGATAAAACAGAGTTTTTAATTAATCATAGAAGAGCTAAAAATAACAATTAATTGCATGATTAAGGGGCAATATATTTGGATTAAATTTGAGAACAGACCTTGATTTTTAGGGATTGCCATGGCTGGAAAATAGAGGAGAAAGACGGTTGGAGAAAATAATTTTTAAAACTTATGATCTTTTGGGTGGAGAGAGTGGCATTGACACGCAAAGCTACGCTGATGTGGTAATGACTAATGAGGATAACGACATCTTAAATTCTTAATAAGTGTGCCATGATTAGAAATTTTGAATGTCTGTGGTCTCTTAATTGAATTTAATTAAGGTTTTAATGAATTATGTTGTTTGAAATTATTTTTAATATTAAAAATTTGATTTTAAATAAAATTTAACTCTTAAAAATACTACAAAATTAATTTAGAGCTAAAATTTTGATTTATTTAGATGAATCGATCAAAACTGACTCGAGGTTAACCTGGCCAAGGTGTCAGAATGCGAGTTACACGAGCTAATTCAGGTTAACTTAAAAAAATTAAACAAAAATATTTAAAGTTTTAATATTTCATATAAAAAAAATTTAGAAACAATTCATGTGAATATAAACTATATATATTGTAAATAATGAAGTTTAAAAAAATATTTTAAAAAGTTTTTTATCTTACATTGAAAAACATAATGTTTTCTTGTGAACATATAGTATATATATTACAGGACTTCAAATCTCACATTGAAAAAATAATTTTTTTTCTTGTGAATATAAAGTATATATATTAAAGGGTTTCAAATCCTTCAAAGTTTTTTATTCCACATTAAAAAAATATAATTTTTTTTCTTGTGAATATAAAGTATATATATTAAATGGCTTCAAATCTCATATTGAAAAAATAACTTTTTTAGGGATGAGCAAAAAAACTAAAAACCCGAGAAAACCAGAAAAAAAACTGAAAAAATTGAACCGTAAAAAAAACCGATTAAATAGATTAAAATTTTGAAAAAACTGACCGGTTTGGTTTTGATTTTATAAGCTTGAAACCGAAAAAACTGAATCAAACCGAAACAGAAAAAAATCGAGCCAAATCGGAAAAAAACCGAGCCAAACTGAAAAAACCTCGAGTCAAACCGGTTTGAACCTGTTTTTTCCCCAAAATAACCGAACCGAAAAAAAATAACTTGAGCCAAACCGGTTTGAACCGGTTCCGATTTGGTTTCGGTTTTTAAAAAAAACCGGTTTGATTTTTTTTATTAAAAACCGAACAGAACCGAAAATGATCACTTTTAGGGAACATATATAGTGACCTTTGAAAAATATTAATAACCAAATAAAAAAATAAAAAAGAGAGAGGTTTAGGAGAAAAATCACATTTGAAAAAAAAAAAGTCTCATCCGGATTCGCTTGGGTCACATGTCAACTTGTCGGGTCACCCGAGTTTGGCCGGGATTTTGCATTTGTTGGTCTTTTGTCTTACCCAAACTGGTTCAGTTACCGGGTCCCAGGTCGATCCACCGGGCCGACCTGGGTTTAATAATTAGGTAATTTATAAGTAAATTTAAATTTAATTGATAATTTATTATAATTTTTATGTTTATAATAAAATATTAAATTACAAAATTGAATTCAATTATATTATTTATAATACATGTAAAAATAAATTGAATTAATAATTTTAACTATTTTATTTTTAAAGATCATTTTTGTTGCAAATTATAATGACCCTTATATTTATTTAAAATAAAAAAAATACAAGCATTTTAAAGAAAGTTATAAATAGATTCATATCATCATAAGTTTTTATTAAATATTTATTGAAAAAAAATTAAAATATATATATTTGTTAAAAAATCTTTTCAATCAAAATATTTTCTGAGAAAAATAATTCTAGAAATATTTCAATAAAAATTCTTGAGTTTTTCTCAAATCACCGGAAATTACATTGCCAAACAGACAAATCATGATACGTCCTTCATCCTCCTCACTCTCTTGATCGGGCTTTGAGCTAACAATCCATCTGTTTATGCTAGCATTTGTCAAGGCATGAAAAGAGCAACCACGCACCCGAATCAAGCTTGATTAACATTTTATAAAGCAATAAATGTTTCTAAAATATGGCGTTGCAGAATAAGAGGGAATTGCCAGGATTAAGACCTTTGGGGAGCTTCCTAATTACTGCTGGAAACGAAAACAAAACAAGGTCTGCAAGAACAATGGAACTCTTGCGCTCGCTCGCTCGCTCACTCAGACACAGTTGAGTCTTCTTAAATCTGTATTTTTCTTGATATTAGATCCTTCACACACTTGCATTAACCATGCACTAACTTTTATATAGAACTTAAGTGGGACATTTAGTATAACTAATCTCAACAAGAAACATAAAAATTGATCTTGAGTGAATTATTATGGTTCAGTCTAACTTCATGATAACACAGAATTATGATACTTGGTTTTCCACAAAACATTCTCCCCTCTTAAGCTTATTTCTTCAATCATCATAACTCCAAGC
>Ga0325410_1002037_pt1 | contig 22545 bp, 12 predicted proteins | sample PopdelMetagenome_16_FD_206182 | JGI IMG/M metagenome (GOLD analysis project Ga0325410, IMG submission 206182) | Populus deltoides microbial communities from Bellville, Georgia, United States - Xylem-PdIQD-R3 | ecosystem: Host-associated > Plants > Phyllosphere > Stem > Wood/Secondary xylem...
CTTTTACTCGTGTATAAATCATAATTACTTTTTTCCTTGTTCGAGATTTTTTCTTCTGTTTTAAAATATTATCCACCGGTAAAATATTTACTTTAAACAATGTAATATAATAATCAAAATCCTACAGACTTCGTTTTTCATGCCCTTCAATTTTTTTCTATTTGAATTTATCTTGAATTTTAATGAATATAAAATAACTTTTCAATAAAACTTCCCTGTGTCAGAATAAAATACCCATAATTAGCATATTATATTTTAAAAGATGTGGGAAAACGCTATGTATGTACAGTAAACATAAACTTATTGCATTGTGCACTGTAAATATAAAGTGTTTGTATTGTAGATGATATTGTAGTGCTTTGAGAGGCGTTATTTTTTGTGTGTTTGATTAAAAATTAATGTTGAATCTAGCTCGGCAACCAGACCCAATACTGCTGGGTTTGACTAGGCAGTCGGACCCAAGAACATTGAGTCTGCCTTGACTACCACACCCAAAAGCAGGCCCAAAAAGATTGGGTCAAGAAAAAAATTTTAAAAAAATCAATAAATAGTTTTTCTTTAATTCAAATTATTACATTTTGATGTTTTTGTAAATGATATAAAAAATCAATTTAAAAAAATAAAAAAATATTATCTGAATATATTTTTTAAAAACAATATTAAAAAAATACACAATTACGTAATAATATAATAACTAGTAGATGGGTTTGCGCTTTGCAACAAGTCAACAATAATTTTTTTTCAAATGTAAAAATACTTGAGTTGAGTTAAAAACACGAAATGTATTTGCATCATTATTATCTTCAAATAAAGTATTTTCTACAATACACCTTGAATAAAGCATAGCAGAGCATCGCCCAATACACCCACAACAAATTTCTTTACCTTTAATTTTTTTTTCTTTTAAGGTACTTTCAATTTTATTTTTTTTTCCTCTTTGAATTTTTTTCTTTTCTCTTATTGATTTGTTTTTAATATTATAAAGGGGAAATAAATTAATGTGACTTTTTTTATATTGTATAAAAGTTGAGTAAATTGTTTTTTCATATCAGGTTGGGTTGAATTTTCTTATCAAAGCATGTTTGTTTTTGCATTTAAAAAATGATATTAAAATTTTTTGAATTTTTTATATTTTTTCTTTACATCAAATTAATATTTTTTTTTGATGTTTTTGTATTATCTTGATGCAATGATATAAAAAATAAATTAAAAAATATCATCTCAATATTTTTTTCATGGAGTGTTTGTACTTTGGACGACATTGTAGCACCATGGGAGCTGTTGTCTTTCTCCATGTTTAGTCAAAAATTGTTATTGGATCAAGTTGGACAACCAGACCCAATGCTGCTGGGACCTGCTGCAAAGCATAACCCAGTAGCGTTAGGCCTTGTTGTCGGTAGAACCTATAGAGTTGGATTGACACCAGACTCAATATATTCAATACATTTTTATATTTTTTTAATATTTTAAAAAAATATTTTTGACTTGCTGTGAAGCAAGGGTAATATCCTAATATTAAGTTCTCGGTTGTTTTTGTATTTCAAAGGCGTTTTAAAAAAATTAATTTTTATTTTATTTTTTTATTTACTTTAAATTAATATTTTTTTAGTGAGTTCAGATCATTTTAATATTCTAAAATAAAAAATAATTTTTAAAAAATAAAAAAATTATTATTTTAATATATTTTTTAAATAAAAAATATTTTGAAAAATAATACAACTTGCCTTTCAAATCCAAATCCCTCTTTATTTATAAGGGGTGATGTAATATATTGTTAAAACCAGTAACAAATTAACGAGGAGCGAGATTGATAATTCATCTGATTGAAGATAACACCACAATCTACGGAACACGTTTATTAGATGGGATGCTTAATTATTGATTTAATACTAAATCTCATACACATCGATTACCAGAGAAGCTGGTAAGAGATTGTATATTATTTATATAATCTCAGGTGCTGGCTTGATTGCAGTGAGGTCTACCTCTGTACAGAGCGTTGGGTGGAAATTAATGAAAATAGATTAAAATTTATTTACTTTTATTTATTTTTTATTTTAAAATATTTTCAAACAAAAAATATTTTAAAAAATAAATCCAAATTGCTATATTCCACTCTATTTATTAAACATGTATATGATTTGATTGTAAGAATGTAATTTGTGTTTCAATTGAGATTAAAATTTTATCTTATATAATAATAAAGATCACAGTTTTTTTTTTTTTTAAATATAAACTTCAATCAGAGAATCATGCGAGAAAATAAATCTCTTTACCCAGTCAAACATGAAACATTTGATTATTGCTTAAAAAGTCAATATACATACACTTAACTTGTCCGGGAGGGCAAGTCTTTTCCGTCCTCTCCCGCTGCCTTCCCGGAGCCCGACACTCTCAATAGGTACATTGAAGTCTACTGCTTATTTCTGTCTCTTCCCCCCATCACAGGATTTTGCCTGTTTTGTTTAAATCAAAGATAAAAGGGATTAAACTGCTTTTCTAGTATTTTTGTTATTTTTTAAAGCATTTTTTATTTAAAAATATATTAAAATAATATATTTTTAAAATTATTATATTAAAACCACTTGAAAATATAAAAAAATAAATTTATTTTATTTTTTTCAAAATTATTTTTAAAACACAAAAATAAATCATGCTATAAACAGATAACTGGCCAAGTCATAATTACGATTAATTAACTTTTTTTTATTTATAATGTGTTTGTTTTCATCGTTGAGGTTAAGTTTCGTGGGTAGAATAAAAAAAAAATAAAAAGCAAAAAACTAGCTTTTATAGTACCCAATCTCAATTATATGTGGCTGCTACCCAGGATGAGGACAAGAATGCCGTCATCAAACGCCGTTAAGATCCCAAATGTTACTGTTTAGGGTTTGGCAACTGCTTTATGCGTGTGAACAACGTGGCAAGGCATAAGTTGGTTGGCTCCAGTTTAAATCACTACAATTCTGACACGTAGTGGCTTCACCACAAGCGTCGGCTCTTGCAATTAAAAAACGAAAAAAATAAAATAAAACAAATTTAACTCTCCAAAGTCTCTCATGGCCCTTCTGCTTTTTCTCTCTGTTTTTTTTTTCCTTTTAAAATCCTTATGCAAGAAAAGAATCTTCGCACCACGCTGTAAGCATCATGCCCAAACTGCCCCTGCTCCCTACCGTCACTAATTATCATCCCCCTTTTTTAAAATTGAATTCTTCTTCGCACAATTATCGATCATTTTCGTTATTATTGTAATTAAAGACCTTGACTTAGGGCACAAAATTATAAACTCTTCACGACTTAATTAAGGACTGGAATTAGAAATCTCAGCCGTAAACACTAATATTACCAGAGTTAATTAAGACATAAATTGAAAAAAAATAATTAACAACTAAATCTCAAAATACAGTGAGATCCAAGAGCCCAAAACTCCATGGCTCATCTCTTTTTACAACCAATTATAGCAAGAGAATCTGCTTTGTTTCATCTGGAAGCTTGTAGAAACTACTATACCATAAAACATAAACAGTCAAGTAATTAAAAGAATGAGAAATTTGTTTGAGCTTTAAGATTATATCAAAAAAATATTCTTGACATAATAAGTTAAATTCATAGGTTAAATCTCAATATTTATTTTTTATTATTTTATAATACATATATTTTTAATTGAAAGTTTTTTTAATCTTAAAATCTACACAAACCCAATTTATCTTATGTTATTAATTATAAAAAAATATAATTTAAACTTGTAATTATTTGATCTTCGATATCCCTGTAACATATGAAAAAAATACAAGATAGAAAGCCGAAAGCTTGAGTTTCGATTCTATATATAGCACTGCCTTGCGAGGGCTACAAAGGATTTGCAGGAGAAATGCTAACAAGGTGCGTATACAGAGGAAAGGAAACAAAAACAATCATAGTTGTAAGGAGTGTATGATGGGGAGTATCCCGCAGTAAAGAAAACCCTAGAAAATGGAGGAGCCTGGTGTGGTGCATACAATATTGGTTTTGCAAGCAACACAAGATCTGCAAAAAGCGAGGATCAGACCCACTCTCACTCAATGCTGCTAGTGGGATAGTTACTTATCAGCTAAAAACTTCTATATGTCAAATGGTTGTTAAGAACTAAACTTAGTAGTCAAGCATTTGTAAAAGGTAAAGGAAACTCCACAACTCCTGGAAGAAAACGTTATCATAATGTTCCTCACCTGTGGGACAACTTGGTCCTGCTGTGCTACTAACTACTAAACTTGGACATAAAACTGCTTGTACTTGTTTTCTTTTTGTTTATTTTCCCCTTATATTGAGCATAAAATAAAAACTACACGTTCTTTCACATGTCTGCTGCGCTGTATGTTTTTTTTTTTTTTAGGGATTCGATAAATGCCTGGTCTGGTCTGGTCTGGTCTGGTACTTGGGTTAGATTTCAGTTACTGTACCTCTTTTCCTCCGAGGTCAAAGGAGATGAAGCGATGTGGTTTCAGATTTTAGGTACACTTTTTGGAAACATCACCTATTTGGCATCCATTTTTATCCTAGAAGCTTCCATTTCAAGGGCTCTCTATGCATCATAGGAAATTCTAATGATTCTTTTTAATATCCATGCAGCAGTTCCATGACATTTTCTCCAGATAAATTAAATTTCCAAGACAATCCATTTTAGACTGACCATTTGGGAATCAAAAGCAATTATTGCACATCCACTTCACTATTGTTAAAAGAAGGTACGAACTCCACAATGAATTCAGTGGTGTTTATATATATTTGGAGCACAATTGTATTTTTTATTTTTAAATTAATTTTTTAATATTTTTAATGTATCGATATCATAAATAAATTTTAAAAAATAATTTCTACCATTTTCAATCAATTAATTCAATTAAAAAAACATAAAAAATGAAATTTTACAATGCTAGGTTTGTATTCAACTCTAAATGGAATCCTTGGATTTTGTTTTTTATATAAAGAATGATAATATTAATAAATATGATTATAGCAACAGTATTATAGAGCCTCGCTATTATAGCTTAAGAAAAATAATTGAGCGAATATAAATTATTATGTAATTTTTTTATTTTGTATAATATAATTATCTGTCTCTGGGTAAAAACATATTTTTTCTCTAAATTTTCAATCAGACGCAAAGAACAAAAGAAAAGGAAAGAAACAAAGAGGATAGCTTTGAGTTGACCCAAGGGTGATTTTGTCATACCAAAAAGTCGAGATACCTTGTGTTCTTAAATTTATAATTTTCTTCCGAAGAACAGACAAAGAAAACGACCTTTGCGTGAGCTGTAAAAATAAAAAATAAAAAAATGAATTTTTATTATTCCTGAAATATCCAAAACAGTATTTTTTTATTTTATATACATCTTTCTTCATCACAATGACACTCTCTCTCTGTTGAGGTTTCCCTTGCACTCAGAAAAATAAATAAAGATGGACCGAAATCAATGACTTTCCTATAGATTCTCCAAAAATTCAAGCTCCTTTAGGGCTTCCCAATTTCACAGTAAGCAATTCTCCCAATTCCTCCTCCATCCTTCCTCTCTCTCTGCTTGCATCTTCATTTTGTGTTTTTGATGATAAAGTTTTGTTCTTTGGGGAATTTCTGTATCTGGCTTGCTAGAAAATTTGTGGGAAAGAAGAAAAAATTGGAAATTTTTTAGCTCTGTTCTTCAAGTAGAAGGGGGATTTAGAGCTAGACTTTTGCTTCGTTTGATTATTTTGTGCTGTGAAATTTAAAAGGTTGGAGTGGATTTAGGATATCCTGATGAAAATCATAGCTGAATTGAGCTAAAATTTGGCGTCTTTTCCCCTGTTAAGCCTAGTTTTGTTTTAAAGCTGTTGAAGTTTGAATAAATTTGTTCTTTGCTAAAAAGCTTGAAATGAAGTCTTCTGTAAATCTCTCTCTCTCTCTCTCTCTCTCTCTCCCTCTCTCTTCTTTTGGCGATGTGTGGTGATGAGTAATTCAATGGAGATTGAATTTTGCATATCTTTTGCAGCGTGTCATCTGTCGTATTTTATTTTTATTAAATTATTGAAAATTTAGGATTTTTTGAAATTTTTATGTTCTAGGAGGACGTTGTGAATGATGCCGGCAAAATCTGAAAAAGAAGATCGACGTTTAGACCACAGTGGACCGAGCCCGTTCCAAACAAACATTTACTCGCAACCTTGGTGGCGTGATGTGGGGAACAGTCCCTCTTTAGGTGACACTGCATCAAAATTGTCTTCAGTAGAGAACCTAAATGGTTCTCTTGCGAATGCAGCAATACAATCACAAGTTAATACTGGCTTACAGAAAGGAGCTATGGTGAACAAAGACATGCAGACCGATGTAACATCGCAATCTGGTAGTAATCCTTGAACCCATCTCTTTGTTTTGCAAGTATGTTTGCACGAAGACATTATTATTACCTTAACAGTCAGCATAAGATAACTGTTTGAAAAGAGTGTCACCAGGGCATTCCAATTGTGCTTTTCTCTCAATGTGAGTGATCAATAGAATGTTCCCCCGTCTTTAACATGGTCCATTGAATTTAAACCAAGCATTCCATGTTTTTATGGTTTGCATCACAAACTTGTTCCAGTATGCATATTTTACTCACTCTTCACATTTTTTACATGAAAGGTTTATTCTAGAAATTAGAGAAATCAGCTTGAAAGAACAAGATTCTATCTTGTACAAGAGGAAAAGAAAGGAAAGGATTGGTGATATTCCATTGTGGATAAAGTTTATCGACATTGCTAGGATACTGCCTCTTTTACTTCACCCTGGGTATCATATTCATTTACTTTGGTGATATGGATGCCGGGCACTCATTCAAAAATGATGGAGAGCTCCTGAGAATAATCAAACTCAAAACTTGTAATTTTCACTCACAATTGAAACTGGCACATGAATTCATGTAATAGTATTTCCCTCGTAGTTATTTTTGTTCAGCCTGGATCAATTCTTAAGTTTGACTACAACAAAATGGTCGCACTGTTATGGTGGCTAAATTCTGTGTGATAATGAATCTGTCTGGTTTTCATTTTGAATGTAGTGTATTGGCACCCCGTTGTATAGATCTAACCTTGCTCCTTACTTTTAGGAGTGCAGGAAGGGTAGGTCTTTTTTAGCAGGCAGATGTTCTTGTAATTTTTTTTGGTTAACAATTAATCCTTACATTTTTTTTTTTTTGAGTTTAGGATTCACAAGTTCATTTAAAATATCTCGCCTTTTGCTTTTGGTTGGTTAGACAGGGGAAACATCAGGTTGATACTGTCAGTTTGTGCTCCAAGCAATTTCTTGAAGGTTATAAATGTCTTCAAAAAATTTCAATTGTGGAGAATAATTCAAGGGAAAGAAAAATTTGAAGGCCTTTTTTTGTCTCATCCTGCTGTAAGATAAATATTATGTTTATAAAATCTTTAATACTACCTTGTTTCCTTTTTGAATTCCATGTCCAATGTCCAAACACGTTGCAAGTTGAACTGGACCAATGTCTTCCTTTTATTCTAGTCTTCTCTTTTACCCCACTATATTTTGTTCTCAGCCAGTAGCGGTATGCTAGACTACCTTCTCTTTGCCACTACCCAGATTTTGGTAGGAAGACGTGACTCTACTCAATGTTCTGCATCGGATGCAGAAAATTGAAGGGATAAATTGTAGCAGCTGTCCATAAATCCCTCCTCCTGAGAACAATATTTTGAAATAAATGCATGTGTTATGGGTTTATTTGTACTTTGATAGAAAATTGTTCGTGAATGCTTACTTTGTGTTGATTACTGGTGCCTTGATTACTTCTAATCTTCAACAGAATGAAATGTATATGGCATGTTTGCCCCTTGTTTCTTAGAAATTCAGATGTACCCTTTTCTTTTAGACATATGATATTGTTGCAAGTGTCACATTTTGTCAGGTGAGGACACCACCCATGACATGGCTAAAGTTTCTTTTCTTGTCCAGATGAAAGTAATGAACAAGAACACCATCTCAAACACATTCCATCACCAACAACTGTTACCATGGGCGGATACCTTGAACCAAACTCCCAGATGGAACTTGTTGGCCACTCAATTGTAAGATCCCCCCCCCCTGTTTGTTTCCCTTGTGTGCACAAATGCACTTGTTTTTCTAGTGCATGCTCAATGTGCACATTTGTGAGCACTCACTGTTGTATTCCATTGACAGCTAAATGTCTCTTGGACTTTGCTTCACCTGGTTCCAACTTCTGTTTACTCAGAATTCTGAGTTCTCTTAACTTTTTCAGGTTTTGACTTCACATCCATATACAGATCCACAGTATAGTGGGATGTTTGCTTCTTATGGAGCACAAGCTATGGTATGAACTTCATGGTCCTGTATCTATGCTATAAATTTAAGAACAGAAAGACAGTAAACCACATTTGGCATGCTTCATGGTCCCTTCTCTATGTTTGCTTCTCATTTTAGATGTTCTCTCCCATTACTGAATTTATATTTGTGCCTCCTTGTTCACAATTGGTGATCTGGCATTATGAGCTGAAGTCGATAGAGGAATGATACAGCCAAGGCCAACAGATTTCTAGTATTCTCTGTTGTTCACGATTACTAAACAATTACAAACATTTACCCATCAATGATCAAGTCATCGGCTCTCTAATTCAACTGTGGAGCTTATGGTTCTTGGTTGAACCGCCACTTATGCATTCAGTTTATTTCTTGTAGACTAATTGAAAGTATATTACAATAAAACAAAACAGAAAACTTTACATGGATCATCCTCATCTTCAGAAGAAAACCAGATGATCTCTTAAGGTAGATTGACAAATATATATATATATATATATATATATATATATATATATATATATATTTGTGGGTGTGGGTTTGGCTTATTTGTTTATTATTTGATTGTTAAAGGTGGATAAAATTTGAGATATAAAACTAACACGGGCCAATCAAAACTTCATAGCTGTCAGTTGGGATTCATTATGATAAAATCCACCTTAAACAAGTTCACCTTTTGATCTTATACTGGTTTCTTCTCAATGCTGTTGGTTCAACCATCTTTCAATGGGTTTGGATGGGTATCCCATTGCATGTCTGGTCTGAGAGCCAGCTTGAGTGCAATCTTATTTATTCCTGATAATGATAAGTGAAATGATTAAATTAATGTTCTTCTACCTAATTATTGTTTTCAGACATTTATAGTTAATAAATTTCTTGCTTTGTTACTAGGTACCTCAATTATATGGAATGCCACATGCCAGAATGCCCTTGCCCCTTGAAATGGAAGAGGAGCCTGTTTATGTAAATGCAAAACAGTTTCATGGTATTATGAGGCGAAGACAGGCACGTGCTAAGGCAGAACTTGAAAAAAAGGCAGTAAAAGTTAGAAAGGTAGAATCAATGTTTCAATTTTTTCATCCGCTGAGATTATTTAGTATTTTCAGTGGTAAAATTTAAGTCTAGATGCATAGATACGTCCTTAAATTGTTAATCTAAACCCTGGCATGGCTTGTTTCATCTGTTTGTGCAAAGTTAAAACATGCATTCTCTTTTAAAATTAGTTGATTTTCTGTGTCACATTCCTTTTGGCTATGTTACCTGAATGCAAGTTTCTTTCTGCTAGGTTACGAGCTTTGTGTGGTTCTTTCATTCAAATGGAATCAATAGAAGTTCAATTTCTTTATCCTTTTCACGGGATAAAATTCTCTCAGTTACGGGCTAGCTTACTTGATGATGATTTTAAAGAAGTTCCTAGGATTAGACATCCTTGGATGTGTTTGGTATCTGAATTCTTTCTCAGGATATTTGTACTTCCTTTTGAAAGAAGATAATAGACATTGTAAAGAACTTCCCAGGAGGAACCCATAGTCGACCACCTGTGTCTTAATGAAATAGACAAATTCATAGAAAGTGGGATGAAACTGTATCGGGTGTCGGAGATATTAATGGGGATTTTAAGCACTTGCAAATATCACTGATTCTTCAGTTTATTGTTCTGGTCTGAAATCTATTTCTGATTTGATTACCCTATTCACGGTTGAGTTCATGCATTCTAAATTTATAAATTGCCTGTTACATGATCTCTGTCTCTTGTTGGTTGGTAAAGCCATATCTACATGAGTCTCGACACCAACATGCTTTGAGAAGGGCAAGAGGTTGTGGTGGCCGTTTTCTCAATACAAAGAAGCTTGATAATAACGCTACCAATCCCACATCAGAAAAGGGTATTAATTCTGTTGCTAATATCTCAAAACAATCTTATAGCTTTTCAGTTTCTGAATGTTTTCCCACTGAAGGTAGTGGAGATTTGAATTCCTCTGGCGATCTGGAAGAAGGAAAAGGGTCACAGGCTTCCTCCAATGGTCATGGTAATGGCCATGCACTCTCATCAAGATATCATTCATCATCACATGATGGCAGCTTCTTGGGTCAGCAAAAGGAAACCACACACGGGAATAGGGTGTCTAATGGAGCTGTCTCCATTCATTAAACTTCCACCTCGAGTTGTACGGGGCCTTCAGCATTGCTACATTGGTTTGATTATTAACTCCAATAGAGACATCGTTTAATTTCCTTTTTCTCCTGGCTAGTCTTTGTATCTTATGGAAGGTTTGCCTTCTGCAGGAAAAGCTGGAGGCATTAGCCATGTTCAACTTGGGAGGAAACCTTTCCTGTGCTGTGTTTCTCAGGCAATTCATTCTTGGCTTTAGGTCTTTGGTTACTTGGTGCATTCATGGTGGTGAGAGTGTAGCATATGTGATGGACTTCATGCTGTCTTCAGACTTGAACTGATTTCATCTCTCTTCTTTTAGTCGCTTCTGTAAAAATGGCAAAAACTTGTGTATGTACCTAGTAGAAATTACTCTCGAACGTAGTAATTCCAAATGGTCTGCATTTGAACTTTCATGTGACCTCCACTTTATGTGTGAGCAAAGGGTTTACCTCTTCTACCCTAACATCTCAATGACGCTAAGAGTTGGCTGTTGTTCTTTCCGTCAGTCTTTTCCCTTCTGAATTCTGATTGTTCTTAGGATTCACCTCATCTTCATCCTAATGATTGTTTGGAAACTGTTTCGCTTATTCATCTTTGGGTCAAATTCATCTCCATCCTGCCAACTGTTCGTGTGTAGGACGCGCGCGCTTCATTGTTGTACAAGAACAAAGGCCAGAGCATTATCTGCATGTGTTGCCAGGATGTACCACGTTAAAGTGGCATGCTCGATTGTTATCCAATCACAGTCCCTCTGGAGAAATTTGGAGACAGTTCTGTTTTCCAACATTTTCTATTTTGCAGGAAGTGGTGTTTGGATTATTGTCGTGCTATAAAAGAGACCACCGGGACGGAATCCTGGGGGTATTGAATAGCATTTTCTGTGCGTCAGTGTTTGCTTATAACACGTGCCTTCGAAATTGGGAGACAAGTCATCCCATAAATTTTAATTCTACAGAAGCTAAAATAAAATTTTGTTTAGGGACATGTTATTTATTTATTTATATATGAAAATTTATATCACAATAATTTTAAATAATTATATATTTTTAAAATCACCATTAATTTTTTTTAAATCTATTTTTTTAAACCATAACTATAAAAAATTAAATTATTAAAATATTATATCTTTGGTATGGTTTTAGTGGTTATTTTTTAAAGTGTTTTTTTAAATATATATTTTTTTATTTTTTAAAATTTATTTTTAATATCAACTCATCAAAACAATTTAAAATAAAAATAAAAATAAATTTATTTCAAAAAAAAAACTTTTAAAACACAAAAAAAATCATTGGACGGGTTTTAAAAGAAAAGGTTTCTGTACACGTGGCTAACCATGATTGGTTATATGATACAAGCGGTGTTGCCTTGGGAAAAAGAACTGTTTTGGATGTAAAACACCGTCGTTCTGGGCGATACTTTTAAAAACAACAATCCCCATCCCTACCCGACGCTGCGGCGCTCTCATCTCTCTCTTCTTGTCTCGCCGTATCAAGTCGACTCTATCTCTTTTTCTTGATTATTATGCTGTGTGTAAGCATTTATTTATGAAAATATAGATATAAATATCCCAATGAAGAAACATTTAGTAATCTGAAGTGTGCTTGAAACAATTTATGAGGGAAAGATGGATGGATGGATGGGTGCTCCTTTATTCTTCTTTTTTAGCAGAAGAAAAGGTTTGAGGAACCAACCAACCATCCCTTTCATAGGTTTCATGCACCTGCAGGTGGATGCTTGGCTTTTTGCTGAGGGATGGAATTTTTTTTTCTTTTTTTCATTTTTGTGATGGAACAAGATTTTACTGTTCTCATTTTTTAGTTTTACTTGCAAATAAATCCGAATACCTTCTTCCCTTTTTTGAAATTTAGATTTCAAAATCGGTTTGGGAACTACTCTAATGTATGGGATCTACTATAAATCTGTAGAAGCTTATCTGATAAAGCTTTAGTATGAAGATTTAAAGATTTAATGGCATCATTTTTTATTTTATTTTATTTAAAAAAAAACAAAGAAAGAAATCGCTGCCAGGCCAGTGAATCTCAAAATCAACTGTAAGAAAATGTCAATTTTTATGGTGCCACTGCCATGCTGATTGATCACAGCTCATTGGCCTGCCTGTTGAATCGAGATGTGAATCAAGAGTCATTCTGCTGGTTCTGTGCTAGCCTGCTAGGTTCTAAACGAAGAGAAAGAAACCTTAGTTTTTCTTTTTTGTTTTAGCGGATGTTTGCAAGGAATTTTATTCCAAGTGTTGTGTTTGTGATAGGCTTTGCAGCTGCTCCCTCTATGTGGAGAATCAGGACTCCAATTTTAATCAATTTCCAGGTTGTTCGGAAGTTCAATTTGAATCAAATTAATAGATAAATTGAATTTATATATTTTAAAAAAATAAAATTTAAATCATTTTATATAGAGAATATAATCACCTTTATCTTATCCTCTCATTATCTCCATTTTATTTAGAATTTAATTTTTAATATTTAAAATAATTTCAAACCTAGTCAGTATTCAAATGTTTATACTTTATACATTGTTAGAATGATTTTTTTAAAATATTTTTATTTTTTTAAAATTTATTTTTAACATAGCAAATTAAAATAATTTAAAATCATTAAAATAGAATCTGAAAAAAATAAAAATTTTGAAAAATAATTTTAAAATACAAAAATAAACACTAGCATTCATCGAAACCAAGTGACAGTGCTGCTTTCTATTGGCAAATATGTTCGGTTTTGAACGGACCTCTTTCTTGTACGCTACATAGGGATTTTTGTAAGCCAGTGGGCAAATCCAGAAAATGTCTTTCAAGCTTCTTGGTTATTGCCAATTTGCCTTAAAGATTTTCTTCGTTCTCAACCGTTGGGCTGTCCTTTTGGGAACTATTGCTGTGCAACAATTGCTTGCTTAAATTGAAAGGGGTATGCAACGAAATCGTTGTTGCCTAATTAATGAATAAATCGAGATCTTTCTCTAATCACGTGATTATAAACCATTGGAATGCTCGAGAAAAAGCTTGTTTTCTCGAGTTCTCTCCACTCGCCGATGACCATGGGACCTGCGAAACTGTAATGGATGACAATTAACATTGACAGAGAACATTATCTGTGAATGAGCTTGGACATGTAGAGACAAACCATCACATTATTCAAGGGCGAAATTTCGATATATATAGCTACTAGCACTGCTGCTGAGGTTTTACAGTTTACAGGTTCTCTGTTAATACAGAATTAATGGCAGCATAACAGGCAACAACTACACGGTAGTGGAAATTACTCTGCTTCCCGTTCTCCGTGTGTTCTATTACCATATCTCAAGCCCAAATGATTTGCCTATTCTTTCTGTGGAGCAATTACAGTTTTGCCTGTTCTTGAAGTTGTTCCTGTTCAGCATTTGATGGAGTTTGGTTAGAAGCACAGCTCGGAAAATAGAAGTAGCCGTAGCCGCACACAATAAACTTAATAATTTGCATCTGTACAGATATGAATTATCATGCAATGGTTGTATGGTATAATGGATGAACCCAGAGAAGTTGCTGGAAATAATCAATCGGGTAATCTCCGAAGAAAAACATCGGAGATTAAAAGATAAAAAGGCTAAGCGATATTCACAATGGAAATAAAATACATTCCTTCTGGCTGGACGACTGTAGAATTTCACACTGAAATTTTGTTAGCAGAGAATAGCTGGATAATCATCATGCTACTGTTACTCATCAGCTAGAATTCAGGGAGGTACAAGGTGTTATTCCAAGTAACAGGTGACTACAACTCTAACCCTTGATGCACAACTCCAAGTAGGGGTAAGGGCTGCATTCTCTAGGAACACAATAACGCAGCCAGTCTTTGCGGCATAAGCAACAAACTTGTTACTCAATGGTATTCTTGCATAAGCAAGAGAGGTTAGGTCTCAAGTTTGAGTTTTGACAATTCAACCCTAATAAATTGGATCACATTCATAAAAAAATAAAGAAGCCAGTCTTCATTGCAGATGTCACATCAGCTGAGATAGCTTTCTTGTATCTTGTCATCATCAAATGGCACTGCCTTGAACTTCTTGCTAGTATTTGATCCATTTATGTACAATTATTCATTTCAAAGAATACCCAAATACTTAATCCGTTTCCAATATGTTCAACTCCATCTCCTCATCTTAAGAATCAGATCAATACCCGTTATTGTTAGCTAATATTTGGTCCTCAATTTTTTGGTGTTCTGAACTTCACTTGATTGATTCTCAATGGCATTTATTGTGAGAAAAAAAAAAAAAACCTTAAATGGCATCGCCATACAACTCTCTGAAAACCCTCCTAACTCTCATAAAAATTAACTTCTAGTATAAGTCAGTCCAAAAATGAATTGAGCATGAAAGATCAAAATCGAACTAAATCCAGAAGCAACTAATATTACACTCACCTCTGACACAAAGAAGGCATGGAACCCATATGGAACTCTGTGGGGTAACTCAACAACTGCAACAGGATCAGCTGACATGGTTTTTGCATCAATCACATTCACTGATGATTTTCTGCATGTTAAAGATAAGAAGTTAGTTTTTTAAAAAATACCATGAGCCTGTAAACCACCTCATCCTCAATGCCCCTCAGAAAGAATAAGAGAAACAGAAAATTGAAAGAGAAAGCCTGGTGTTCCTTGACGGGGCATATAGCCAAATTTTTGGAATATTAGAGCAGTCAAAGTTCACTTGTTAAATTGGATGCTTGGATGGAAATTAAAAAAACGAAAAAAAAGATGGGCCAAAATTGTTGACAGGTTTACAAATTGAGGTAAAGGAAGTTTTAATTAAAAAGGGAAGCGATTACCCGGTACTTTCATCATGTGCGAAGAATATCAGGTAGCCATCATCTTCCTCGGAAGTGGTGCCTGGCTTACCAGGGACAAATACAGCCTCTGAACCAAATCTACCAGGACCAAGGTCAAAGATGCCTTTGACATTTCCTCCAACCTCAATCTTTCCTTTTCCAGGTTCAGGCTCTGCATGTAGATCAAATTTAACAACCCCTGTAACCTTTGCAATGCTGTCCAGAATTGTCCCATACACATATCTTTGTTTCCTGAATTCACACAAGATAATCATCAGGCAAAAATAATCAGCAGAAGACATAAGTCAATCAACAGCACAAGTACAATATGAAACAGAAAAATGAACTCAAGCCAAAGAACAACATTAGTGACACAACTGCAGCTCAGGGTAGATGTACACCTCCCAGTGTAACTCTCATTCACCCTGGGAAAATCAACTGCAGATTCTGATAGTTTCTTTTGTGAAGCTACACCACTTTTCATATTGAATCTCATCTCATACCTGCTCAAAAAGAAAAAAAAGGCCATCAGAAAGACATAAAGATAAACTACTATAAAATTCACAGGAATGTGTCATATTTCTCCTACAGCTCATTTGAAAAATTCTCAAGCTTTTCTTTGACATCCCCACTGACCATGTCCAAATCTGGATTTTGAACGCGGCAAGTGATTAAAACAATTTCATCCTCCTCCTCCCAGGCATTGGCTAGTAAAAGCAAGGAAATAAAGTTAGAATGGACTCATGAAGACAGGACAAAATCTAGTATCTTATTCATAAGCCAATAGAAGCCTTCGTATATTTGAAGTTCCACTAAAATAAATCTGTGAAATATGACAAACAGATTATTTCATCCAAAAACAATGTCAACTTTGTTCACCGTACACATCTCTGAAGAGAAGCCAGACTATCAGTTTTAAGAACAGGAATCTGCCATGACAAGGACTTTTCAAGGCTAAAGAGGAGCCTGAAAGACAGTCTACTGCAGTTTTTATATACTTGTTCACGTCACTTTGACTTATTGATTTATGTCTTCTAGATTTACGCATGTTAAGCCGAAAGATAACAATTTTCGAAAACCATGCATCGAAAAACTGACCACAGATTTTGTACAAGGGTGCCTCTATGTTGATTAAAATTACTAGGCATGCAGATTTGGCTAGGCAGTCCCAGCAAATTGGAATATGAAGCTTGATGTAAGCTATGACACAAAAGATCAACTTCTTATCCAATACCAGAAACTAGGATAAAGCATAATAACCTAAAGATATGCTGGGCAAGTGTGTTCATATTACAGATTTATCAACTCAGAGAATAATGTTTTTGGCATTTAAATAGACATGGGAAAGGTTACAATACTATTAACTCAGAGAATGACGTTTTTGGAATTTAAATATACATGGGAAAGAAAGTAGCGCACCATTGTGGAATATGAAGCAATTTGGTAGCTCAAACCATTTGATTAGGAGGTCATCCTTTGCATATCGTGGAAGGACACCAAAACGAGCTTTTTTTGTTGCATCAAATGTGAATATGAGCTTCTTTTCTTTCACCATTTCCTGAAGAGTTGTCTCAAGGAAAATATTTAAGGTTGACTGTTTCCATCACATTCCATACCATGAATGAAATCTAGTGCATGCATTCAAGTACTACTGTGAATTTTCATGCAAGTTACATGAGGCTGCTTTTGGCTGTCAAGAAAGTTTTGTTAGAATCAATCTGGAAGTGAAGAAAGCAAAGCAAAGCAAAAGTAAGGGAAACTGATCTTAAGGAATATTTTGCCTAGAATTTGGAAGAAAGGTTTGCAGGAAAACAACCATAACTTTCTTATACTGCTTTTCCGCAAGCAAAGGTTGGACAAGATCCGCGAGGCATTTTCTAGCTAGAATTAGCTAGTTGTTGGTTGCTCTTATTTTTGTTACAAACAGATCAACAGAAATGAGGGACCAGCTTACATACCTTCTCCTTAAAATAAAAATGCTGGAGATTAAAATCAAAATAGTATAATTAACCCATGGATAGCATTGAACTTCACTGTTGCTTAGATTAGGTTACAATTAACAGAAACTCTACTTGTTAAGTATTTGTTGAAATTACTGGTCCGATATGCTCTCTATTTAGAGTCATTTATTTTTAATAGAAGATTATTAATGATGATCCGACAGTTTACTGGTTTAATCACATAAACTTGTGAAATCTTTTACACCTAAAAAATCTCAACCACAAAAAGGACAGCAAAAGGAACAGCTACTCTAAAACATGCAATATTAGTAAGACCTGTACATATATCCAGTGCAAATTATTCACCCTCGAAATCAATGATTCGTGTTTTCCAGAGTCTGACCAAGAATCTAATTATATTTTATGAGTTGGCATCCCTCCTCCCCTCTCTCACAATACTCTCTCTATGCAAAATACTCTCTCTAGTTATATTTCTATGCACTTTTAAATCTCAAGTTTATAATTGCCTTTCACTTACAAAGATATTCATGAAAGACACTCATATGCATGCATGTATCATGCTGAACCTTGTGAACAGTTCATTCATTTGTTTTATAAGCACTGTGAATTGTGTCCATAAACTGCAATAACTGAGAAATTATTGTACCTTTGGTCGGAAGTACAAAGGAAGATCCATAAAAATTGCATAGTTCTCTGTAATTGCAAAGTCATGCATCAGTATGGGTTCTGATATAGTTATTGGTACAGGGTCATGCATGACACCATCCTTTGAAATGACTCTGTATGTCACATATGGTGGTTCATGTGAATAGCCAAAGGTAAACATCTCTCCTGCATTAAGGGATTTTGAATGTCAAAAATGTTTCACTTCAGTAAAACTTGTTGCCGAGGTACCTTTTCATGCAGGACATTACCAGTGAATGGATCCACCTTTGGATGAGCAGTGAAAGAATGTTTTAGTCTTTTTTCATAATCCAACAGGCCAATAGTTTGCAGATCTCCATCTTCCATAACTTTAACCACATCTGCAAGATTCAAAGGACATCTCTCCAGTTCTACACAAAAGGACCGCAAAAGAGCAACAAACAACTCACCCACACAAAAAATTCTTTGATCTTCTGAAAAGTATGATAAAGAGAAAAGATGTGCTTACAGGGTTTATCAGCCTCTTGAAGTGCCAAAAGTTTTCCATGGTGATAAATGAGATTTGTATTACCTGGAAGAGGGTTGCAGACAATTATTTTCTTTTAACACTCTATTTTATGAGGATGATTAATAATGTGAGCGGCAACTAATAAACATAGATGTGGATGTCATCTCCAGATCAAACTTTAAAGCCAACCAAAAGAAACCCAACTTACCAGTCCCATTTCCATATGACATGTCCAATACTTTTGTTTTTGCTCGAAGCATTTGCATGTTAACCATAAGTAATCCGAAAAGCCCTTTGAGGTCTCCAATCTGCAAATGACAGGTCAAAGAACAAACGATAATTATTCAAGAGAAAACATGTACAACAAGGTTCAAAAACTCTTGATTGGCAAGCAAAACTACAAGAGGTGTGACAGTACCGAGACCTGAGAGCATCAAGAAATCTTAGATTCAAAATTCACCCAAGGCTCCTAACTTTGGAGTGAGATATATACCATATAAAATTCTAATCTTCACTTTCTCAGGAAGGTTTCATAAATGATTATTGTCATATTACTATATGTAGTATAAAGACAGAACAAAGGAAAATATCTATATAATAAAATGTACAGGTCGCATTCCATGGTGAGTGTTCCAACCAGCCATATAGCTTTCTTTTGAGTAAATGTATCAAATAAAGAATCAACCCCTTTAATTGAAAATTCTGCCAAGTAGAAGTTTTAACTGGCAGAATGAGACTGAAATTGTGATTGAAAGAAAACATGAGAGCATAATCATAATTAAAGATGAATTATTAAAGTCTCTTTCAGACTGGTCAAAGAAACATAATCTTGACTATTTCTTATACTTGACATGAATACTGTTAGGGACTCCAATTGCGGCAAATGGAGTCCCTAGCAGTAGCAATATTTATGTGAAGAATAACTTGTTATCTAACTCAGAAAAGAGGCAGGCATTGTATAATTTCCACATCCTAAGTGCTATACAGTTGGAATCATCATTCTCTTAACATCACAATAATTTGAATCTTTAGAGTTGGATAACAGAATTGTCATAGCTTTGTACATAAACTTAAAATGATCCCCATAAATGTCACAAAATAATTCCATTTTAAATGAAAAATATTCCTATTCAGTTGGTTCGGGACTGTACCTTCATAAATTTGGCACCTCCAAAAAACTCTTCTTGTTTAAGTCTTGATGTCCTCACAAAACGACGGACATATGCTGCTTTTCCATCTTTAATGCGCATACCATGAATCATTCTGCAAATACATTTGACAAAATATATTTAAAGTCATAATTGACTTGGTAAGTGAATAAATGTAATCCTGATGGATTGGAAGCCACATACAACCCTTGGAATCTAAACAATTATGAAGGAAGAAAAGGTGCTTAAAAGAAAATGGAAATAACCACCTATGTATAATGCAAATGAAAACAGATTATCATGAATGGTTATGTCTACAAATAGGCATTCCAATAGTCTGATCACAAATTCACACACAACAGATCTACCACAACCATCTTCAAATAATTCTTATTGTATAAGTTGATGTCCGTGACAGGAACAACAATCAGGCTCTGTGAAGAGTTCTTGATTAAAAAAAAACCTTTCTTCTCTTTCTTGTAAATGCATTGGAAGAACAAAAATGTATTTGCGAACCATTATGGATGAAACAAACTCTCTACTTTGTTCTCAATTGCAAAGTATTGCCAATGTGTCTTGCCTATGGAAACTCGAGTAATTATCTCTAAGGTTGTGCAGAATTTTAATTCAACACCATCATGATGCTTACGTTTGAATACACTCAATATCCATTTTAGGTATTCTTACCACCAGATCGAGTTTGCATAACTCATGTATCTGTTAAACAAACATCAAGGAAGGAATGATGAAGACAAAAGCATTAAATGCTCACTTTCGGTGGGTGACTTCATTAAAACTTGACATTCTATAAACATCGACTCTGACAAACTCAGTGTAGAATGTCAAGGCACACATAAAATCCACATATCTATTAGTGCTCCAATTGAAACCATTTGAAGTAAAACTAGGTGAACAGCATTGACAAGCCTAGGCAGAGAAGAAAAGGTAAAGAGGAAAACACCAGGCACTAAATTACATTCCACTGCCACCATAAATTCAGTGTTCTAAAAAATAATATGGAATAGACATGCATTTGATTGATTGTGCTTGATAGTATAAAGAGAATTTGGCCGCAGAACATAAGATGTTAGGCCAACGAAAACCATCACATTGTAGAAATTGGGATATAAATTTGCAGAGACAACAAATGGAACAAACAAAATCTGCAATGTATTAGCGCAACATACCCATCTCCATCAAACCTGCGCAACCATCAAAAACAGAAATTAGCACGAACATTCAACTGACCAATCACTCTATTTTCATTTCCAATGACAAAGAAACATTTTCAAGATGTTGACACAAATAAAGAGAGCATACCAATGGTATCCAGCCACTGGTACAAGCTTCGGGTTAGGACCCACCCTCACAAATTCCCCATTCAGGCAATCCTAAAATTAAAAATAAAAACAAGCATCTTAGCTTAATATAAACATCACATGCAACACAGATTGCCTAAGAAAATTAATATACATAATTAAACTATACAGATATGGTCTATTTTTCTGCAATTGATTTAGAGTTAACTGATATATAAAAAAACAAATTAATACTATTAAAAATTCTGTTAAACTAGACATTTTCATGAGTGAGAGGAGGCGCGTGGCCTAGTCCACAGGAAAAATCGTGGTCCAAGTTTTTAGACCTTAAAAACTCAGTAGTCATTTTTACATCCAATTAATGTTGTACAGTACCTGTTCTGCTTTGACTACTCATCGCAATCTAGTTTTCTATTATAGTTTATAAGTCAACAACTCCCAGAGGACTCAATACTTAATTAAAGAGAAAAAATTCTCACAATTTCAAAATTCAAACACACGACAGCACATAATCAATCATTTATAAACAAATCCAAACTTTACATGAGACAAATCGTTGACGAGGGAATATTATCAATAGAAATCATTCTATCGTTACTCTTAGAAAATTAATTAATTTTATCAAATAAATAAAGCAGTACTTACAGGTAGGTAGCCTTTAACGGGAAGGTCTTTAACAGGAGGAGTTTCATCAGGAACCGGAGCGAAGTTGCCGGAGAGGTAATGGTGAGATTGAGAGGTATCATACATTAATTTAACAATCAGCTTTTCCAAGTAGTCAATAAGTTTTGAAGTAAGTCCTTTGTGTGGCTTTGGATTCACTTCCACTACCGTGCTTCCTGCTCCGACGCCGATCTCTTGCTTTTTCTCAACTTGTGATTTCTCCGCCATTTTGCTTTCTCTAAATTGTGAGCACTGAATTGTGATAAAATTGGATAGGAAGGAGATGGCTTGACTGGTTAAGACATCACATTGCAGATATTTTTTGGTGTCGAGTGTGGACTTGTATTTTTCCGATAATGGGCGATGGTGCTACTGGCCACGTATTTATATATTAGATATTAACTATTACAAAAAAAAAAGTGTGTATATAAAATTAACTATATAATTTAGTGTTAATTTAAACCAAAAAATATGTCTCTTGTTCCTTATTTCTTAATTGCTAAAAAATATAGGAATAAAATAAATTTTTCAAACAAATCTCAAATCCATTACTTATTTTATTTGATTTCTTCACTTTAGTTCTTTTCTAAAATTACTTTACTTATCTCTCAATTCAACTCTCACTCATAAAATTAACTATATAATTTATTTTAGTTCTTTTTTTTTAGCTATTAAATATTTGTCCTTTTAATTTTAGAAAATAACATTTTTGTGCCAAATTTTGTTTTTCTTATTTCTCGGCCCCTTTTGGGTGAGAGAAAAAAGAAGCCTTACCGAGTTCCGATAAAAAAAAAATTATTACTAGCGACGATTCCGGCCACCAAAATAATTTATTTTTATGTCAAATAATTTCATATGACAAGGAAAGTTTGGATAAGTTTTCTTTTACCTTAAAAGCGTCTGAAAAATCAGATCTAAGCCTGGAAAAACATTTGGTTATGGGGGTTAAGGCATTTTTCGTGTTTTTTATATTATGAATTGGTTTAACAAGATTTCAAAAGCATTTTCTA
>Ga0325410_1002038_pt1 | contig 22544 bp, 15 predicted proteins | sample PopdelMetagenome_16_FD_206182 | JGI IMG/M metagenome (GOLD analysis project Ga0325410, IMG submission 206182) | Populus deltoides microbial communities from Bellville, Georgia, United States - Xylem-PdIQD-R3 | ecosystem: Host-associated > Plants > Phyllosphere > Stem > Wood/Secondary xylem...
ATACATGCTTGTGCCATACCTTATACCATTTGATTTCCCATTGCAATTGTAAAGCAGCTCCTGGAATGCGCCAAGGCTTATAATCTCCAATCGTGGCAGCTGCAAGATGCCTTGCGCTATTTCCCTGGTCATCAAACTGGAGAAAGATCCTGTCTAGTTCCTCGTTCTTCTTCCTTCTCTTTAGCAAGAACTGATAAACATGTGGTTGCCTATATTGCACTGCCAACAGCACCACATTCTTCTTATGCGTGTCTTCGTCGTAAACCGCGTGAGGAAAATCATGTAAGATTTTCTCCATGATTTCAGTGATGCCATTCCTTGCCGCAATTAATAGGGGTGTCTCTGGCTTTTCCAATTTAGAAGATGCGGGCTCCCCTGATGATATCAGTGACAGCGCAAGGTTATAGCTCTTTAATATTAACCTGATTCAACATTGTTTCATTCAAGAGCTAATAGTCTTTCATTTTTTTATCTACTCAGATCCATATATCATGAAGGATAAAATTTAACCTTTCTCACTGCCTTCAGACTGTTTAATTGCTTTGGAGTCAGATAACTCAGACCGTCGCTTGGGGCTCCCACTTATCTCAGTGCTCTCGAACTTGTACAACTTACCCTCTCGAAGAAGCTCGTTCATTACCTGAACAGACCATGTGTGCTTCTCTTTCTTCAGTCGTATCTTTCTTATCTCCATTGATCCTTGAAAATGCAAGACCATGATTTGCTAGTACAAGTGTCTCACACGTAATCAATATTGTATTATTTGCACTCATGAAATGATGGAGAGAACCATACCTAATCCAAGAATGACCAACATTGCTTTCGATCCAAGCTTCAATAATTCAACGATAGTATCATAATTTGGAGGAACTAATCTGCCTTCTCTAGATGATGGAAGGTTCACTTGCTCTTGATCTGCACAATACATTTATTAATTTCCCAGGCCCATATTCTAGAAATTAGTGGGGGGATTAATTATATATACCTGATCAGGGGTGTAATTAGAAATTTAAAAGCAGGCGTACGAACTGATATTACAAGAAATTAGAATAACTGATAATTAATTTGGTCTCCCTCCAAAAATTGCGATAATTAATTATATATAAAAGATTAATTCTCCTAATTATTTCTTCAAATAAGTCAACATGGTACAAGCTCAGTTGACGTATTGATGAAGAATTGGGGTTTTGAAATAAATAGCTTCTACTTCGATACACACGCATGCAGCATTAATATATATACAATTGGTACAAGAAGATGCTTTTACGTGCTTACCTTCTCCCAAAACTTTCTTCAGCCACGAACTTGATTTCTTGATTGGAGACAGGGAATTGTTAGTATCATGGGATGCCTGAGATGTAGTTGGCAGGAGTTCTCCTTGTTTCACTTGTCGTTTTATGCCTAAAATTTGTTTACAACATTCAAGAGCAAATCGATGTCAAACACTGTGGCAATGTATATGGATAAATTCCTATTAATTCCTCCTCCCCTAAGCGCTAATTCCCATTGTGTAACAAAAAGGGGAAACAAGAAGATGAAATATGGGCAAAACTATGGTTCAATATTCCATTTTTGTTTTAGGTTGGATTTAACCCATGGTTAGTCTTTGAAATCTTTCATTGATTTTGTTTTTTAATTTAGGCTTTGGTTTTTTATTTTTACTAATAAGATTATTATATGTTACTTTATTCGGCTATTTAAACTGGTTTTCTTGGATAAGTTTTTGACTAAGTGCGTTTGATGTTGTGTTGTAAAATGTTTTTTAAAAGTATATTTTGCTTGAAAATATATTAAAAAATATTTTTTTTACATCAGTACAATAAAAACATCGAAAAACATTTAAAAAAATATCAAATCAAACATGTTTTTTAAGCACACTCAAACTCAGGTGAAAACACAATATCAAAGAGGAACAAAATAATTAACAAATTACATATGTTCAGTGTTCACCTTTAGGTAAAATTTCTGATGAAAGTGTCATTCATTAACAAATTTCTAAAAGAAAAGGTAACACATTAACAAAAAAAATGTTTAAGGGCAATATTAGTAATAAAAAAATAACTAGATGAGATGCTCGCGCGTTGCCGCAAGATCTTATTAATGTTTTTTTATAATATTCTAACTCGTAACCTGGCTAAGAGGATGTCGTTTTTTCTTGTGATTTTCTAAGTTGTAACTTGACTAAGAGCATGTTAAAATGTAAAGAATGGTGCGTGCATATAAAGAACAATAAAATAACAATTTAAAACAAAACTTAACTAATTTTGCATTCAATAATAGAGAAAGGCTACATACATAACTTATGCACAAACAATGAAAAGTGTATGTCAGAACCAAAATATATAACCATGCATCATCATTTTTATGCATTGTTTAAATGTCATGAAGCAAACCAAAAAAGTTGAAGCATGACAAGTAGTAACAGAATGTGGAGCATAACTAGTATCTATGGTTTAGCAACCTATGCAAAAGAAATAAACATGCAAGATCGAAGTTCTGAATGCAGGAGATACTGAAAAATATGTGAGCCTACAAGTAGACAATAATGAAAAAAAGGTGTTATAGCAAAAGAAGCCTTCTGGGAAGGCAGGTGAATAATTGTGAAGACAGGAAGGCAAATTATTTTTTTTAAAAAATGGTCAAGTCATAAGCTCTTAATGTCTAAAAAAGTAAGCAAAGTTGAGAAAAGTTAGAGCATATTATGGTTAACAACAATTTGTGTGCAAATTAAAAGAAAAGATTTGCAAGAGCATCATAGAAGGCATAAATCATGAACAAATTAAAAAATGCAAATGAAAGAGTAATTCTTAATTTGCTGGGATAAACAACAACAAAAGTAATATAATAAAGGTGAAAAAAAGATGAACCTAAGTGCTGGATGACAGCGAGTCTTACTACATTTTTTGTATAAAGAGATTGTTCTTGAGTATCAGGAGCTAAATCTTGGATGTTGATTTCTTCATCGATAATAGGCTCATCAGTGTGAAATGCACCAACTCGGTTATAATGAAGTAAAACAGAAACAACTTGGTGGAAAAAAAGGATTATGAATGCAATTGAGAGACTTCAAACAACATTCAAGAATTTAATGGTAACATGATGGAGCTGTGTTTGAGTGTGCAAACCTATGTTGTGCTCCTAAATCAGTGGATTCAAGTTTTCTTTTAGTTCCGAAGGTAAAGATATCACCAATACTTGACGGTTCATATGAGGGAGTTTCTAAAGAAGAAACATTTGTGATTATATGTGGTATGCTTTTTAGTGTAATAAGAATGGGCTATTGTTCTACCAAAGAGCATGAAGGATGAGAGTTAGTATCATTGATGTTGCTATTGTCAAAGATGTTTGTTGCAATTATGTCACAACGGTTGGTCTCGACTCTAGTTTCTATACAGTTTTGCTTTCATTGAAGGTGTGACGATGTTTGGGTTAGTAAATTGCTTATCGTAGACATAGTTGTGTGTAGACGGCCCAAAAAAAATTCAACTATCTTACCAACTAGGGGTGTTCAAAAAAACCGACTAATCGATTAAATTGAAAAAACCGAGAAAAAATTAATCAAAAATACCGAACAGATAGAAAAAACCGAATAAACTGATTAAAAAATAAAAAAACCACTCGGTCCGGTTCGGTTTCGGTTTCAAAAAGCTTAAGCCGATTGAACCTGATCGAACCGGACCGGTTCAATTGAATCTAAAAGACTTAAAAAACAAGGTATAAAAGCAAACATCCCTAACCCTAGTTCATTTCATCACTTTCCAGCCGCCTCCCTCTCCTCTCCTCTCCTCTCTCTCATTTTCTCTCCTGTTAACCTAACATTAAATCCTCTTTTTGAATTTTTACACCAGAGCTTCCCACCTCCTCCTACCATCACTTTCTGGTCTTCCACATGGTAGCGCCATCCACAACCTTCACTTTACTCCTATCATCAACCATAGACAACAACCCACACATCAAGAACCAGTTTTAGTTTTTCAGGCCCGATCTAGATCGTCCTCCATATAGCAGTGTCGTCCACAACCTTTACTTTAATTCTATCAACAACCACTGACAACAACCCACACATCAAGAATCGGTTTCAGTTTTTCAAGCTCGATCTAGATTCTTTCATTTGAATGGAGTCCTTTTCTATTGAGTTGAAAGTAATAGAAATATGTGTTTGTGGATTTTATCTGGTGTTGGAAGAGAAGGGATTGCATCTTTTTAGTGGTTATAATGGCTCCGCATGCATTTGCAGATCTAAGTAACTCTCTGATCTTAGGTTCATTGTGAAATGAAGGAATTAGAGGGCTTTGGTATAACGACAGCAGTAAAAAAAACCTATTTAATTAGTTTCCAGTTTTTAATACTAAAAAACCGACCAGAACCACACAAAATTAGTTCGATCTGAACCGGTTCTCTGTTCGGTCTAGGTCATATTAATAAGGAATACTATTTTCCAATTCGGTTGAATTTTTAAATTAAAACCGAACCGAACCGAACCGTGAACACTCCTATTACCAACCAACATGAAATCAACAATATATTCTCCATCAGTAACAACATAAGTGACTTTAAACCTTTGCATAGAAATAACAACACAACAAAGTAGAATGCAAGAAAAAACTTAACAAATAAAAAGCAAACACACATGTTTAAATGCAAGAAAAGAAAGTTTAATTAAGGAGAGAGGAAACAAACTAAGTACTCCTATGCAAACACAATTAACTAATTCTATCAACATAAATATACAGACCCCCCAACACCAATAATGCAAGATCAAACCAGGAAGGAGTAACATGCAAGAAACCTTCCAATAAGACAAAAACAATAACAACAAATAACACAAAATAGAACAAAAATGATGCAACCTAAGCAAACAAAAAACATAGCCCACATAACATAACAAAAAGACACCAAATATGGAGCAAACCTGTAACTAATGGTAACATATGAGAAACAGAATGCGGGCAACAAAACAAGAAAAATAGAAATACTAGAACTAGAAGCACAAATGGAAAGAAAGAAAAAACACAAAAATAGCCGGTGTGGAGGCCTCAAATAATACACAAAAACAAAAGGAAACAAAGCAAATAAAACCATACCCAAACCAAGCCTACCAACCTACTCTATATCAAAACGCCAAAGCAAAATGAAAAAACACAACATGCTAAAAAGAAAGTAGTAAAAACTACCAAAGCAAACTGGTGTCATGATGAATACTGTCCAAAACAAACCTAATTGCAATAGTGACTATAGAGAAGCAGCCAACAACCATAACTAACCATAACCAAATAGAATTAGTCGAAAGCAAACAAAACCCAAACTAACTTTGGAAAAGACACCAAACCTTGCAGAGTGTCACTACATATAATGCAACATCATTAGCAAGGTCAAAAGCTCCAGCAAAAAGGACACACACGTAGACTAATAATTTGGTGATAAGGGGACCACACTTGTAAAATCAATGGAAGAACACACCCAACACCACACGTTCCCAATGATCAACTACCCAAAAATTCTAATGCTTGAGATCATTGACACTATAGAGATTGAAATGCAAGAATTAGCCAACCATGCTAAAAAGGAAAGGGGAAAATAAGAATGAGTTAACGACTAAAATCCCTAGAAGATGAAAAACCATCCTGGACACCCTTTGGCATCAGATGTCCGAGAGAAAAGAGAAATTAATCACGCACTTAAAGACAATATAATTAACGGGAGAAAAGGAAACCCAACAATGAACAAAATAGCAATGCCCCCCAAATTTTTTTATTAGATAACAAGCAAAAAAAGCCTATAGAGCAACAAAAAAAAAACTAAAATAAAATAGAGGTCAGGTGGCAATCAATTGTGACAGCCAACACATCAAGCAATCCACATTTCAAAAGACATGAATACGAAGAGGTGTCATCCCATCCAATAGTCACCTCGTAGTAAACCTTGGACAAAGCCACCAAAGTCTAAGAGAAAATCAAACATTTTCAACCCACCATCACTACACAAATTTAATTGCCTCTGCAGCTCCCACTGAAATCATTGTACATCAGAAAAAGTGTCATGCAGTCCACTGTTACAATCCACAATGGATTGTATCTATGTGCATAGTAATTTTAATAGTAACTTTAATTTTGTTTGTTCAAGCAATCCACATGTCAAAAGACACGAAAACGAAAAGGTGGCATCACATTTAACAATCACCTCATAGCAAGCCATGGACAGAGCTACCAAAGCCCAAGAGAAAACCAAACATTTTCAACCCACCATCACTACACAAATTCAATTGCCTTTGCAGCTCCCATTGAAATCATTGTACATTAGAAAAGGTGTCATGCAGTCCACTGTTACAATCCTGTTTTACTGTAAAATTTGATTTTTCTCTGTTCAAATTAGTTTTTTTAGTGTTTTTTGGATAATTTTAATATGCTGATGTTAAAAATAAATTTTTAAAAATGAAAAGATATTATTTTAATATATTTCTAAATGAAAAACACCTTGAAATCCAATCTCTACTATACTCTCAAACACCTTAAAATCAAATACAATTAAACCTGGTGTACATGCAGGGTCATGAATGTAAAACCATAAATTATGTGCACACACATATACGTACCTGCAATGCAAATAAAAGCCCTGTACATCGATGTAAATAAGTGAAAACATGTCTGATAGTTGTCTGGACATCGATTATTGTTCCTGTTTTGGGATTGCTGATTTCTGGTGCCAGATTGCTTTCTATATCCTTCGCCCTCATCTTTTGTCCACTTTAGTCGATCAACAAATGTACCTTTCGAAAGTGAGCTTGCTCATTTTCTTAAAACGGACCGCATCTTGCTAAGAGCTATCGTATGTTTCCAGAAAGTGATCATGTATATGAAATTCAAACCTTAAATTTATACTTACAGTGGTATATAATGTTGTGGTAAGGATGAAGGTGGGAGCCACTTTTGAAGGCTGCATGTCTACTCGCTAAACAATGGAGCGACAACATTCCTCTTTCATTTTTCTTGTCAACAAGTTTTGGATACAAATGAATTATTTGGAATGCTAGATCTGCGCATTAATTTTAATTAAGATTTCGATAAGGATCATGTTACTGTATAAAAAATTCATATATGTATGCATGCATGTATATTCACCGAAAGAATTTCTACCTCTATATTATTATTATTATTATTTAAATTTTGATTAATTTTGTAATACAATAAAAAATAAGGCAACAAAAAAAAAAAACAAATGAAAAAAAATATTGTTATGGGCAAAGTTGGGTTAACATGCGAGATCCATAATGTGGTCATGAGATATATCAAGATTATGTATCTATTGTGCATCCTAAATTATAAGGTCGGGATAATTTAATATAATAATTTAATAGGGAGACAACACGTTGCCCGCTACGTCGTCTACCAACCCAGATAGTGGTGGCGGGAAAATCAAGCCTATAGATTTTTTTACCCAAAAAAACCTATTTTTCAACCAATTTTAACCACAAAACACTTTACGAACACCAAGAAACCAACCTATCAACCCATTAAACAAAAAAAAAGCCCAGACCACTAAATCAAACCAGAAAAAATATTGCATCCTTGATATAGATCTGGTTTTCTAGGTTACGTTGAGGCTTAAAACAACCATCATAACACTACTCTCACCTACTGAAACCCGTTGACACCAATTTTAATATGTTTAGTGGTCGGAATTGTCATCAATGAAGAGCTTTTAATTTCTCTCTCTTTGCTGAAATTCAACAACTTCTCTCTTTTTTCCCATGAAAAATGAACTGAAAAACAAGGAAAATAAAGTTTGGCATCAAAATGTATTTTTTTAAAAATTAAAAGGACCGATCATCTTAGAGCAAAAAAATCTATGAGACTAAAATGTACATCACAAATAAATTTGAAAGCGTCATCTATGTTATCCGTGCTTTTCACTTTAGTCCGCTATTTTTCAATTAAACCTTCCTTAAAAAAATATAAATGGGTGCTAATTTTAGCTCAATTGTGAAAAGAAAAGGTTTAAATATCAAATTGAAATTTTTTAAAAAATCAATGCTCCAAGCTCTAATTAATCCATGGCGATTCATGAGAGAATAAACAATCATTTTATGCAAAAGTAAAAACTTATAAGCTTTAATTTTTGTTAATATCCAAATATTCTCACCGAAATATTCTCCAGAGATGGCGACGTGGAGAATGGTATCGCCCTTACTCCCTGTGTAAAATGATTTGCTCCCTGTGTAATAATATGATTCGCGGTATCTGGGAAGAACATGACTGTGTAAACATAGAAAGGCATCTGTTTTACCCATGACAGCAGCCAAGAACAACGGGGTCTGATTTTCCTTGTTACGGTCGCCTAATATGCAATATTTTTCATACCCGGCTCCTATCTTGTCTGATGAATTCTGATTGTTCTTGTCTTGCTCGTTTCTTGATGAATTCCGAAACTCCTCGTCCAAATAAATTTTACTAGCAAGGCAATCACACAACGAGGCGTTCCCCACAAAAGCAGCCAGATGGAGAGGTGTATTTCCCCGTTCATTTTTTACTCGTAGAGCCTTAGCGGCTTCTTCGAAGGACATTAGGCTTACTAGTTGCTCCACTGTTGTTTTTTTGCCATCAATAACTGCTATGTGTAACGCTGTGTTGCCTGAATTGGTGATTTTTGCACAGTGAGCTACTGATTTTCTTGTATAGATCTCAATCACTTTGTCCCAACCATCGCTCATGGCATATTGAAACAAGCTCGATCTGGTGGTATCCTCTAGATGAAGATCCACGGGGCTAGTCTTTAATTGTACGGGTTTAGATTCTTCAGGCGCTGTCTTCTGATTTTCCTGCCACAACCAGAATTAATGCTTACAGAAGCTGAGTTTCAAACTATTTTCATGATGTGGCAAAAAAAGATACATCTTTTTTTTCTTTATCAAAATTGTGTTTATACACACATATACATTCGTACGCTGTGAATAATGATTGTGCTGTATATGTCATGGGTAATGATTGTGCTGTGATGTTTCTTCGTGACCTCCCTGTTTACAAATCTATAAATTTTATAAAGTTTAATAACATATATTTTTTTTAAAATAATTTTTTTTAATTGTATAAGAAAAATAAATAAAATAAATATTCAAAGTATAAAATATAAAAAAACAATATTTTTTTCAAATAAAACGTGGAAAGAAAAAAAAAATAAAGATAAGAAGAAAAATGGTAATAAACATGACACAAATATCAATTATAATGAGGAAAAATATATAAAAAACTGGTTTTTTTTATAAAAAAATTAAAAATTATAATTTTACCACGGAAACAGTAAAATCCTTGCAAAATTTACAATTATAAACGAAAACACCATTTTTTTAAAATGTATAATTATCATCTCTATTCGTATCTTTTAACTTTATTTTTCTAAACCGCTTGAGAACATGCGAATATAAAAAAACCATCCAGGTGGACGCCAATGCGATCTCCCGAGCCAACAAAAATAACCCGAGAGATCCACTGGGCCCAGGCACCCACAAAGCCCACTACATGTTTGCTTTGCGCTTGAATGTAAAATACTTCGGGTCTTGGATATTAAAGGAGGCATACGTGTTTAATAACTTGGTTTAAATTATATTTTTAAAAAATTTTATTTAAATTTATTATATATATTTTTAAATTATTTGATGTGTAAATATCAAAAATAATTTTTAAAAAATAAAATAAATATTATTTTAATATATATATTTTTAAAAAATATTTTAAATTAAAAATACCCTCGACTTACTATCGTTTCGATATTGTGATTGTCTTTCTAGGTGACCGGATGCGTTGTGAATTATACCATTGCTACTCTACATAAATAAATAAATAAATAAATAAAAGCCTCTATTTTTCTATAACGATGCTCTGCCTGTTTACTCTGTGGAGGCCCCGAAGGTCTGTGCAAGTCATGTAGGGACCAAAAGTTTGAAAATTTAAAGCATGAAAAGAACCCAACTACGATCTCAAATTGTTTGAAGATTTAAATTAATGTGCCATTTATTTATATAGTATTATTAGTAAAGGAAATAAAAAAGTATTGAACTATTAAATTAATACGTGACACTGTAGGAGCAAGCAATTACCTTGTGCTTGTCTGAGTAAGTCTTCAACATCTTCCAAACATCGCGTGACGTTGCCACTAATTCCACCATATGTGGCTCTCTGAGTACTTCTCCGATCAGTTCGTTGTTCGGCTTGTCCGCGTAACGCTTCTGTTAAGGAAAAAAAGATAAAAAATGCTGTCCTTGAATATTAGCCTAACCTTCTCCATTACAAATAAAGTCTTACTAGACGAGGTTATATGTGGGAGTATATATATATATATATATATAGAGAGAGAGAGAGAGAGAGAGAGAGAGAGCAGCACTGGTACTGTTAGAGAGTTTTAGAAACTAAAATGACGAGAGGGATTTAATTAAGAACATTTCCACCTAAGTTGGATGCTTTCGGGGTAATTACCTGATCGAAGCTTTTTAATATGCCAGTAATATTCTTTGTGGACTTGTCAGAAGCAAACAGTACTTCCTCCATTATTTTCACGCCAACTGCTCGATGAATTAACATCCAGGCCTTTGCGTTCTTGTTCTGAGCTTCACGATATCCATCTTTCTGACTATTTTCCCATTTTGCGAGTTCAGTGGTATCTTTGGGTGGCTTATACCCACATTGCACTATATCCCACAAATGCTGTGAAGTTAATACATCTACCATCTTCTTGCTCCATGCTTCATAGTTCCCTACTTCGAAAACAGGTAGATAAACCGTCTTCTCATCTTCCACCTGAGGGGTTGCTCTCGAAGAAGATGGAACCACCTGAGGGTTTGAAGAGGCTGCAACCACCCGAGGGGTCGGGTTTGCAGAAGATGTACCCACCTGAGGGGTTTCTCTCGAAGAAGATGGAACCACCTGAGGGTTTGAAGAGGCTGCAACCACCTGAGGGGTCGGGTTTGCAGAAGATGTACCCACCTGATCAGGGGCTGGGTTTGAAGAAGATGTAACCACCTGAGGGTTTGAAGAGGCTGCAACCACTTGAGGGGTCGGGATTGCAGAATTAGATGTACCCACCTGAGGGGCTGGGTTTGAAGAAGATGTAACGATCATGTTTTATTTTCTGGCCAGGTATGGGTGTGTGTTCTCAAGTGGAAATGTAAATGGATTGTTTTGTGGTTCGAGTAAACCATGCAACGGTGAATGTCTACAGAGTTTGAGAGTCGAGTGTTGAGATCAGAGACAACAGGGAGGCTATTATAGACGAGTGGAGGAAGCTTATTCTCTAAATTAACAGAATAATGTTACATGAATAAGATTTTTCATGCTCGACTAATATATTATGGATTAGGCAAATCATAGCAACCACTCACTATTGTTATGAGAAGTGAATTTTAATATTAGCTGTTTGTTTGTAAATTATTTTATCTTCCAAGAAATTAATTTCCCTTCCATCTAACTAGATGGCCGAATCTCTTGTCAGAAAAAGCACCATTATATATATATATACTCGTATGAGGGCTTCAAGTTTCCTAAAGCTCCTCCCGTGAATCGCTTTTCGATCTCAGGTTAATTTCCAACAGCAGTAGTATAACACAAGCCCCTAGCTTTTCCAAAATAGGCCAATGACATGTGCTCAAAGGGATATTTCGCTTTCCTAAAAGAAAGCAAATAATATATGTATGAGATGCATGGCTTTTACTGTTACATAACTGGTTCTAACCCATTAGTTCGTGTTGTTTCCCCCCTTTTTTTTTTCAAAGGAGACAGAGAGCTTTCACTTTCTTGTTGTTTCCCCTTTGTATGTTCCTTCAGATGAAATTCTCTGTAACGAGAGAGATTTAATTGTTAAATAATTGTTGGGAAATTTACTCTTGTTACAACTCTTAAAAGAGAAAAGTCGAGAAATAAATTAATTAATTTAATCCCACTTCTTTTTTCTTAACCTTGGTAGTAAAGGTATATCTCGAGACAGTTTTTGGATGTTAAATGTAAGTTTTTATAAAATTGAATCTTTAAGTAATTTCTCCACAATATTTGAATTAATTAATACATCCACGTTTTGTTTTTTCTTAATATTTATATAGAGAGTAAATCCACTTCCTTTATATATATATATATATATAGTCTGGTTAATATTGTCCTATGTCAGCTTTATGTAATCAGCTTTAGATGGCATTAAATTATGAAGAAATCTTAGATAGTTTCTTTATTTTGGTTGTAGTAAATTAATTTTTTTATTTTTTTAAATCTGTTCCTTTTTTTTTCTTTTTTTCTTGTCATGTTACTATATTTATATTTTATTTTGACTATTAATTTTATAGCTTTTTAATATCCTCTCAATGATTATATAAAAAAAAATTACAAGGCGCACTGTGTCTGTCATATAACATCAAAAGCCAAATCACAAAAGCATCAAGATGACGAAAATTACAACTGGGAAAAGAAAACGGCATACACGTCAGGGAACCGAAGATAAGGGCGAAATGAGAAGCAAAGCATTTGTAGCTAGGCAACCACCATGTAGCTACGCTGTGGCACCTTCTTAAAGGCTGCCCATGTAAGATCAAAATACAAGGGAAACTGTGCCACGGCGAAGAAAGTCACCGGCAGGCAAGTCACTGCATATACCGGAAATGCTGCATACTTGAGTTCATCTCTGAGCACAAAGAAATGTCCCGTACAAAATGATACCAATACAGAAGCTATGGATATAAAAAGTGATGTTAGTCCCACCAAAAGCTTCCTCGGCAAATCTTGGCCAAAATCCCTCTCTTGGTATCGAGAAGTTAGTATTGCAAGAAACATGACCACGGACGTGACTGAGCAACATAGAGCAATGAGAGAAGAGATAGCAAACATTTTGAATGCGGGTTGATATTCAAGAATTGGACTTCCAGTTATCTCATTGACACCACCTGGGACGGTGGATGATGTTGCGAAGGCTACCGTGGCAATCAGTGCAGCTACCACGGAGCATGATTCTGACGTGTTAGTTAGCCATTCACCACCACTTTTCACAAGGTCTTTGTGGGTCTCAGTGAATATGTCTCTCGGGGTCTTTCCTTCCTTGTTGTAACGAACAAAGAAGTTGGGTGGCATCGAGTCCTTGACAAACTGCATTATATTATTATCAATTAAACTAGATAAAATCCTTGAAAATGTCAAGTGATCATATTATCTGTATAAACAATGTGCTACACATCATACCTCGAACCACTTGATCTCCCATTGCATCTGTAAAGCAGCACCTGGAATGCTCCAAGGCTTAAAGTCTCCCAGTGTGGCAGCAAGGTGTAACGCACTATTCCCCTTGCTGTCTGCTTGCCGGAAGATGCTTTCTTTCACGATATTTCTCTTCAGCGAGAGCAAGAACTGATATACATGTGGTTGCCTGTTTTCCACAGACAATAGAACAATGTTCTTCTTCTCCGCATTCACGTCGTTTATTGCCACAGGAAACTTTTCTATGATTTTCTCCACTATTTCTACAATGCCATTCTTTGCCGCAATTAATATGGGTGTCTCCCTCATTTCCATTGCAGGGGCTTCGGGCTTCTTTGTTGTCATCAACACTATATTCCTTTTGTCCAATTCCTTGTCTCCTACTTGAAAAAGGTTTAGTATTTTCTCCAGCATTTCAGTGACACCATCCTTTTCTGCTGTTAGTATCTGTATCTTCATTTTTCCTATTTCAGAAGTTTTTTCCTCCTTTCCTGCCAATGATTCAAGTTGCAATTTATGTATGGCCAAGATAAAGTGAATTCTATCAACTTCACAAAGATTAAAATTTGGGAGATTCAATTTGAAAGCAGGAGTCTGGACTTTTTTGAATAGGAAATTAAGAGCTGAAGTGCTCAAAACCGAAGCCTCCTAATGAACAGAGAGGGAAAAAAAGAGAGTTATATGCCATAATTTAACATTTTAAAGCTAGTAATCTATATGGAGGAAGAAACCCTCATTGCATTACCTTCACCATCCTTGTTTTGGCTATCCTCTCCTGTCCTTTGGTTCTTTTTATTTACTTTGTCATTCTTTGTCATTTGCTCGGAGTTTTCCTGTAGCTCCTCCTCCATATCTGAGTACGTGACACGACCACCAACTCCAAGAGCATAAGGGCGCGTTTCATCAACTTTACTTGGCAGGGGACTACTTCCATCATTCTCATACTCATACATGATGGTTTTATGAAGAAGTTCTCTCATTATCTGAACAGACCATGTATGTTTCTTCTTCTTCACCTCTAACTTCGTTATCTCCGATGATCCTTGCAACATTAAAAATCAAAATCAAGGCATTATTATTTATCAAGTCATTTGCATATGAATTGATAACTGAGATGTCAATTGAAGGTGAAGAAGCGCACCTAATCCAAGAATGACTAGCATTGCCTTGGACACAAACTTGACAAATTCAAAGAAGGTATTATAATTGGAGGGCATTAATCTGCGTCCTCCAGCTCCAGTGGCTGATTGCTTTCCTGCACATTAAGAGATTAATTCCAGTGAGCTAATAGATAAATGTTGCAAATTAACACCAAGACAATTGTAGAGTTAATCAGAGACTTATGGTTGTTCTGCTGTTGAACTACTTGCAAGCAAAAATTTCCATATATAGAAACAAATGTAAACATGTGTCTCTGTTTATGGAACCCTGTAAAAGATTCTCACATCCTGATTTTGGGTTCTGGACATGTTGATAGTGAATATGTCTACCGGTAATTTTATTCATGTAAAATATATTTATTATTAATTTTTTTTAATATTTAATTATATTTGATTAATAAATCTAATATTTAATTAATAAATATAAAGTAAAGTTAAAGTTCATAAAACAATAATGATTTGCATAAAAAAAATATAAAATCATTATAATTATGAGATTTTTAATGCGTCAAATCATTGTTCCTGATTAATGTTCTATTAAGATTGAACATTAATTAGAATTATTGATACCGATATATATTATGTTCTTTTCTTTATAAAAGAAAGTACGTACTTGCATGCTTTTATAAATTGAGGTATTATTAAGAATATTTGAAACTAATATGCAAGTGTTTAATTATTAGATGATATGTATATTGAACTTACCTGTAAGAAAATTCTATATGGAGAGATCATTTATGTCTATAGAAAGCCTCATGTGATAATTGTGTAAGTGATATTTAGATTTGAGATCACTCAGTTGTCTTATATAGGGAGTGTAATGTTTTAATCCTGATCATATGTTGTTCTAATCAAAGGTAATAAACAAACATATATTGGGTATAACATAAACTATATAAAGTATTTAAGGAATTAAGAGAAGATTTATTACCTAGGTGAATCAGGTAAAATGTTCTATCTGTTTTCAAATAGTATTGATTGTATAATCCTTAACTAATATGAAATGAGTTTTGAAAAGAGTTTTAAAATTTTATTAAAATAATCAATGACTATAATGTTGAGAACTAACATGATTTAACAAAACAGACATACTTCATGCTATAATATCTAAATTTAATCATTCATGATAAAAGAATAATAATTACACTGAGAAACTAGTCATTAAAATATTAAGTCAAGCTACTTATTGCTTTTCTAATACTTGAGAGATCATAACATGGTGTTAGACATTATATTTCATCTTCAAATATAAATCAATCAATTGTTGAATCGATAATAAATTAAATTGTTTAATTTCCACTTCAAGTTCAAGGCTAGTAGCAAGTGTAAGTAAAATATGAATTGATAATAAATCTTATTTTTATTTAAGATTATGATTTATATTTGGATTATTTTATTAGAGACCTTAATGGGTCACATACATAAGAACCATTTGTTAGAAATTAAAATGAGATGATTAATTAAGTATGACTTGATTGTAAATAAATTTTAGAAATTGAGGACTAAAATGTAATTAATACAAGGAATTGTAATTTTAGATCTAGAAAAAATCAAGTAAGGACTTGATTGAATAAATTTCTAAAATTGTTCTAAAATAATGTATGTGATATAATTTAAAAGACAAATTGATATTTTATTATTTATAGAGTTTTTATATTTTTTTTATAGATAAAATATTATTACTTTTATTTTTTACTTGAAAAGTAAGAAAAATACAGTGCAAAAACATCTAAATATCTAATGAGATTTTCGAGACTCTCGAGAAAAATTAAATTAAATTTACTGTTTTTACAATTTACGGGGAAACATAAAAGGTGTGAATAATTTTTGCTCAATTGTTAAACCCAATGAAACATATGAAATTGAATCCACTGTGGATAATCTTCTAGACCTTTACCAACTCACCTTGTTGGCTCTCTGTATCTCCTGTCTGGCGTTTTGTATCTTTATAAAGCTTCGTTAGTACTGGAAAACAAACAAGGGTTTCATTATAGCTTGTAAGAGCACTTATTGCAAAAAATAAAAAATCTAAATACACAGAAACCTGCACTGGTGTTCTGTGCTGTTTTGCCCTTGGACATTTTAACTGAAATTTGTTAACTACTGTCCAGCAACTTTGAGAATTAATGCGTTCTAGCAATAGAATGAAAATCCATATCAAATCTTTTCACTAAAGAGTATAGTCTGAAATCGCATTTTTCAATCAATCTGACAGTTTTATATTTGACCATCATGAAGTGAAAGAGATGATGCATTTCCTAGCAACTTCAAGCCACTGTATTGACTTAAAATAAGATTCACACCATATCATGTAATGCATGGACCAGGAGTTGAGAGAAACAATCAAATGATGAAGAGATGCTCCCTCGCCAGACTTCAGTTGTTTAACCCAATATAGAACCATGCATCTTAAGAGTGTGCACAACGAAATTACATGAATCTTGATATTTCATGGTCTACTGCTACTGATTCAAGGATGTCAGAAAGTTATATTACACTACATTAAAGTGGAAAAGAGAGAGAGAGTCCATCTTGCATACCCACTTGGACGGCTTTTTTCAGCAGCCAGAAGAAATTATAGCATGTTTCGTAATTCTCCGGATAACCGTGATTTTCAACGTGCTGGCGGGAGGGCTGATCTTGTAGAGCATTTGATACTTCCTCGGCCCTAAGCTCTTCAACAAATGTACCTATTAAATTGGAGAATATCCAAGCCAAAAATGAATCACCCAAAGGATTTAGTTCAAAAATAATTACTTGTATAATTACTTTTTAAGAAACTTGAGTAATTATATTACTTTCTTATATATATATAATGGATGATTTTGGAGTTGTTCTCGTGGCATTTTCCTTCATGATAGAGAGAGTTTTTCGAGTAAATTTGATGATTTTTTGGTTGATTTATTTTGTTATTAATTGTTGTGTGTGTTTGACTAATTATTTTCTTACAAAATATAAATTATACAAGAGTGAAATTAAATTCCTAACAGAGATTTGCTTGTAGATAATCAATCCCATATGCGGAAAAACGAAAATGAATGAGGCCTTACAGTTATATATGATCTTCTTGTACCCTCCAAGGTGGCTACCGCTTCTAAAGGCAGTGGGCTTGCTTGCTAAGAGATGGAGAGGGGATGTTCCTCGCTGGTCAACAAAGTTAACAAGCTCACCATACAACTGAATAATTTGAAATGATAAATCTGTGGAACAACGTTAAAAAAAAAAAAGTTAAATGTTGGCATTACTTTCTTCCATCTTCTAAAAAAAATCTTAGGAAGAAAATTTTGTAATAGAATCGATCTGGCTCACCAAAGTATTCTCGAGAGATGGTAACATGAAGGATAGTTTCACCATTCTTTCCCCTATAATATAAACGGCCTTCATCAATGCCACAAATACTATGGAGACGAAGGAAAGCTTCTTTTTTACCATGCAAAGCAGCCGAGAAGAATGGGGTCTCATTGTCATTGTTACGGACACCCACTAAAGATCGATCTAGAAGAGCAATGCAAGTGCACATCTTGACATTCCCCATCGAAGCTGCTAGATGGAGAGGGGTATTGCCTCGCTTATTTGCAATTTGAAGAACTTCCTTAACTTCAGTACCGGACTGCTTGGACTGCTCGGAAATTATATCTACGAGAGCTTGGACGGTTTCTTCTTGGCCATCATTGACTGCAATGTGCAATGCGGTGTCTCCTGACTTGGTGATTCTCGCTTTGCAAGCTGTTGGGTCACGCCTGTACGTTTCAACCACTTCCTTCCATTGACCACTCATAGCAAATTTAAACAAGTTTTTCAACATGCTATCCGTAGTGGAACTCGTTAATCCATTGGGAGAAGCCATTTCTTGTCTTCCTCTTACTGCTAGAAGCCTTCAAGAGTACTACAACTAGCAACTAGTACTCACAACATGCCCATATCATTTTATTATGAAATCCTGGCACTGTCCAAGCGCCTTAAAAATTGAAAAGAAAACAGCAGCATGATTCCATGGTGATTAAAAGAACAAAATATACTGTGTCGCATAAGACTTGGATCTCAAGTTCAATAAATTCCTTCTGCGTACAATGCTGAACCTTTTCCGAGGTGGGTCACATCAGACTTGGATCTCAAGTTTAATAAATCCCTTCAGCATATAATGGTGAACCTTTCTCCAGGTTTTCAGACTTGAGCCTTAAGTTTTATGTTTTACTGCATATTGTTGGCATCAACTTGACGATCTTCTTGAATTTGTCTTTTAACTAAAAAAAAAAGAGAATTATAGTTGCTATTAAGGATTTTAGTTAATAGAAACCCTAGCAGAAGGATATTAGTTGCTATCAATGACGGTACCTTTATATTCATGTTTAATTTGATGGTTTATAACTTTATATTTATACATTTAAAGTTACTAATTCGATCAGTCAAAACTATAAAAATAAAAATGCAAACTAATAAATAATATATCATCCACCTTATTTTTATTAAATTTAAATGACACGTCGTTTAGGTTTTTAATTTGAAATTTGACAAATTTCAATTGAGTCTTTCTTCTTCCAATTATTTTTAATTGTACCAGTAATTGTCTCCAGACTTTTAATTTCATACAATTTCACCCTTATCAAAACTCAATTATCAACCTCAAAGTTGATCACTATTTTTAATTTAGTCCTTGGTTTTGTATTTGTGCATTTTGACCCTCAATTGATCAATAAACTTGTATTTTTTTTATTTGGCCTCTGATTTGGTCATTTTCAGCTTCAATTCACACGCTTTTTTCAGTATTGTTCTTGGTTTTGGATTTCTTCAATCAAGTCTCTAATTACTCTTCAAATTTTTAATATTTATACAATTAAACTCATGATTTAATCAAATTAACTCTTAAAAATTGCAATCCAACCCTTAGACTTTAATCTCTTTTAATTAAAGCTTAGATTGATTTCAAAACTCATTTTTTTTCTTGTGACTAAGCCCTCAATAAATTCAATTAGACCTTTGAAATTTTCAATTGAGTCCTTGAATATTCAATTTTGAATTTCATTCCTCAAATTGAATTTTTCTTTGTCAATAAGACCTTCATCAGTTGGAAATATACTGTCAAATTTTTTAATTTTGTATATTTTGATCTTTCTCAACCAATCTTCGGCAATTTCCTGGGCGTTTTGGTATATTTTTCTCACTAATATTTCTTTTTATTTTCTTTTAATATTTTTTTTTATTTTTTTTGTATTTTATTTTTTTGTTTATATATAGCTCAAAAATAGTAAACAACACACACACACACACAGATATATATATATATATATATATATATATATATATATATGAACTTACTTTAAAAAAGAGAGAATAAAGACAGGCATGTGATCAATATTTTTACTGTAACTAAAGCCGAAGGTGCGTAATCCTGCTTGTTCTTTCCTATCTTTCTTGACAGTCGAGCTTCTGATACGAACCTCGCTCCTCCAAACTAAATCCATCAAGATCATTTATCAAACATAACAATTCCACATTCTAGACAGACATCATCACTTTTGTTTTTTCCTTTAAATTCACCTTTTGACTTATAAATTCTTTATTCATTTACCGTTCTTTAATTGTTACTGCAACTACATTCTTCTTTTAGAACTTAACTAAGCTATTTGACATATGCTAGGTAATGCGTTGTATATTTTTTAATAAAAAAATTGAATATATAGGTCTTTTTATGTGTTTTTTTTTACGTGAAAAAATTTAAATGTGAATCGAAAACAGATATAGATCAAGATATGAATCTAAATCAAAATAAATTAAAAAAATGTCATTAATAATAACAAAAAATAAAATTTTAAAAATTGATAAACAGATATATATCAAAATATTTGATCTCATAACATGGATCATTTATCCGAATAAGTTTATAAAAAAAATTTATTAAAAAAATTTTTTTTTATATAATCAAACTATTATAAAAATAGTCATACATGATATTGATTGAACAAGATAAATGAGAAAAAAAAAGTGTGCAATACTGCACATATTAGAAATATTATCTAAAAATAAATATTTTTATTTTAAAAAATAAAGTTCATCTATATAAAACATAAAAAATATAGATGAATAAAAATAATATTTTCACAAATCAAATACATACAAAATAATTTAATAAAAGCCTCTATTAAAAAAACTAAATAAGCAAAATAAAAAAAAAATCATAGAGGAGAGATATTAATTAAAAAATAAATTTAAAATTATTTTTTGAAAAGAACATATTAAAATAAGATATCAATGAAAATAAAAACCAAAATTAAAAAAAATTGAAAAAAAAACAACGATAGTCTAGGTGTCGCAAACACATTTAAAAGAAATTAAAAAAACAAATGACTCGAGTCATAGCCTTGATTGAGTTTAATAAATTGGTTTTAATTTAATTAGATGATAAAAAAATAGACAAGGATAATAAATGAACAATTTTTTTATGTAAAAAAAATACCATGATAAGTTGAAAAAATAAAACCTTTGGAAACATAAAATTGGAGAAGAAAAATGACAAAACAAATCTGTCTAAGTCAACCCGAGATAGCGTGATTGAGATGTAACCTGGGTAATAAAAGATGAGCTAACCTAAGTTAACCCGCAAAACTCGCGACTAAGGTCATGAAATCGGGATAACCTGATAGAAAAGAAATTGAAGAAAACCACAAAGCTAATTTTTTTTTAAGAAATAAATCTCAAATAATGAATTTGGAAAATAAAATAAGTAAAAAAAAAACAAGAAGTTGACCCAAGTTAATTTCTCAAACTTATGACCCAGATCATTAGACTAGAAGCACCATATATAGAGAAATCGTGAAGCCCAATCCCTAACAAATCAAGTTTTGAAGGATAAAATCAGGAAAAAAATTACTTACACATAAGGATCTAACAAAAAAAATGATAATTAAAAAAATAAAGGTGAAAATAAAAATAAAAAATAAATTAGAGGGAAACCTAAATTTTTTTTTATTGGAGGGATAAAATGAAAAGAAAAATAACTTCAACAAAAGGGGAAAAAAAGCAAAAGAATTAGGACCAAATTGAAAAAAAAAACAATAGACCATAAACTTGAATTGAAGGATGAAATTGAAAATAAATAAAACTTTTACAAAAAGACCGGGGAAAAAAAATAAAAATCAAAAGAATAAGAAAAAAATTGAAAAAAAATAATACATGACTAATTGGGATTGAAGGATGAAATCGAAAACAAAGAAAATTTTTATAAAAGGACCAAAAAAAATATAAATCAAAATAATAAGAAATGAAATTAAAATATCAAAAACAAAAAGGACTAAACTGTTTTTTATGAGAGAGAAAAGAAAAAAATTTATTGATGATAAAAATCTCCACCTTCACTGATATGCACCGCAACAGAAGAAAAATGATACGTTGTCGCTTTTAATGACATAACAAAATGACAAATTTGATCATCGAGAAACATTGATGGTGCTAGCAAGTTTTTGAATATTAATATTAATTAATTAACTTAAAAATATCAAATTATCCTTGATGATTTTAAAATTAATAAAGAAAACCTAAGTTATAGAAAAAGACGGAACTACTTCTAATTTATAGGCCTCTAAGTTTTATTGGAAGGATACAAAAGTCATTATACTGTAGTAATGAATAGTAAATCTAGAATATGTGTACAGTGATTAGTGGTTGATACAGGATTTTGCTACAGGATTTATTAGAGATTTCGTTAATTTAGTGCTCCCACTAATCCGTGCAAAGAGATTAAAAATCAAAGCATTTAAGAATATTTAAAAAAAAAACATAAAAAAATAAATATTAAAATAATATTTGATGTTTTCCACCATTCCTCAATCACTGAACTATAAGAACTCGTTTGGCAATATGGCTGGCTGCACATTTACTGAAAATTGATTTTTTTTTGTTATTAAATTGTTTTGAAGTTATAATATTAAAATAAATTTTAAAAAATTAAAAAAATATTTTTTTAATATATTTCCAAAAATAAATTACTTAAAAAAACAACCATTACTATCTTGTTACTAACACTAACTTATTTTCCTTCATTTTCTTTGCTTTTCCATTGCTTTCTTAACAGCCAAAAACACAGGAAAAAAAAACAAATTAAAATTCATCTTTCTTAATTTCACTTTGTGAACAACCACAAAAAAACTCGTACAAGTCCTATTTTCAT
>Ga0325410_1002041_pt1 | contig 22496 bp, 15 predicted proteins | sample PopdelMetagenome_16_FD_206182 | JGI IMG/M metagenome (GOLD analysis project Ga0325410, IMG submission 206182) | Populus deltoides microbial communities from Bellville, Georgia, United States - Xylem-PdIQD-R3 | ecosystem: Host-associated > Plants > Phyllosphere > Stem > Wood/Secondary xylem...
TTTTAATTTAAAACAAAAAAAATTTATTTTTTTAAAATGTAAAAACAAAACTTTTCCAATATGTGTGATGCAGAGGAAAAACCATTCACAAGTTAGCATCTTTTCCTTATTGAAAAGCTCATAAAAAAATTGTCATAATAACAATTTTTATTTGGAATAATAGTATTTTTCTTTTAAATTTTTTTTTACTGATTTTTACTGATTTGAATTTTATTATAAATTTAAATCAATATATTTAAAATCTAAAAAAATTTCAAACACAATTTAATGTTTGGATCTATTCAAAGGAGAAACTAATACGTATACTCTTTGGAGTTTTCATGGATATCATCTTCCCGAAATGTTGCCAATGCGTTATTAAAAGGTCAAGGCCCGGTCCAAAAGCTCCGTGATCCAACCAGTCCAGGCCCGGTCCTTTATACACCTTCCCTATCCTTAAATTTCCTCACTACCTCACTCTTTTTCGACCCCCATCTCCCCAAAAAAATAAAAAAAAACCCCGCCATTAAGCATAATCTGTTCTAACTTCTAAGTGTTCTTCTCGAGTTCAAGAACCTCACCAAAAAATCATGACCGTAGAGACTCTGCCGTACCAAAACGGCGTCGTCTCCAACGGAGATCTAGCCTCCGCTAACCCGAACTCTACAAAGAAATCCAAAGTGAACGAACGTCGTCGTCGCAGACGCAAGCAGAAGAAGAACAAGTCCCAGGTTACTGATGCTTCCGCCAACGGATACGACAGCGACACCGCCAATGATGATGGCGATGATGCCAAGGAGAACGCCGATCCTCAACAGGTTCGTAGTCTAGTTCTAGGGTTTTTCTTTTGTTGATAATGCTATTGTGGCGGTCTATTTGTTTGAATAATTGAATAATTGAATAATTTGAGGTAGTTTAGTTGATTTTGTGGTGTGAATTGGTTGTTTTTGCTGTCTAAATTTGTGAAATTAGGGTTTTGCACTCAATAATTGAGATGAGACTTTAGGGTTTTGCTTTTGGTACTTTAGTTGATTTGAAGCTAGGGTTTTATATCCTATGTTGGCATGATGTGCCGATGATGCTGCTCTCTTTGTATTAGTTTTTTTGAGCATACATTTATTAGAGGGAAAACACTGGTAGTAATTATTAGGAATTGATAGCACTGTTCGAGGTGTTTTCGGTAAATAATAGATGATAGTACAATGTGTGAAACTGATTTTGATGTTTCTTGAAAACAGTAAATACCAATTTAATCAATTGGGAGAAAAATTGGAGTTTATAATCTGTTCCCATGCTGCCTTTTCTTTCTCTTGATTGCTTCTTGTACTTAGAAATGTAATCAAGTTGCACTCTGAGGTTCACTTCATTGTTTGTTTGGTTGTTCTTTGTATAATTAGATGGACTTTCTTTGTATAAATGTCATCTTTGTGATTGCTCGGTTAATTTAGAGAAGAATTAGATTTGAATTTGTATTGATTCTATGTGTTTTTATGTTGATTTAATTGCAAATAATGCAAGTTATGGTGTATAGATTTTAACTTGGCAACTTCTTATATTGTCCAAACTTGCAGGTCGTTGACCAAGTTGTTATTGAGTATGTCCCAGAAAAGGCAGAGTTAGAAGATGGCATGGATGAGTTCAGGAATATCTTTGAGAAGTTCAATCTCCTTCAAAGTGCTGGTTCCGAGGTTAAAGGATTAGTTTTTATTTTATTTTATTTTCTTTTTGCTTGACAAATCTGTGCATCACTGTTTCATTTTCCCCCTTAAGAAAGCAGTTTTTTGAATCCCATGTACTTTTATTTTAAATAGGAGAATGATAAAAAGGATGAATCAGTCCAAAATGCGGAAGCCAAGAAGAAAGCTGACTCAGATTCAGATGAGGAAGAACAAGAAAATGAACAAAAGGAGAAAGGCGTGTCAAACAAGAAGAAAAAGGTTTGCTTTTCTCATGGTGCTTTATTATTGTCGTTGGTATTATTGCATTACTAGAATGAATAATGGCTGTTCGACTACTGAATGGTGTTTTGGTTTTCAGCTTCAACGGCGGATGAAAATTGCCAATTTGAAACAGATATGCTCTAGGCCAGATGTTGTAGAGGTACAATTGGTGTTTAATGTTTCAGTGGTTTATTATTTTTCCTGTTTTGTGTTTGGTTATCATATAATATATGCCATCATTAATGTTTGGTTATTCATTAAATTATTTGGTTTGCAGGTCTGGGATGCAACTTCTGCAGACCCGAAGCTTTTAGTGTTTTTGAAGTCATACAGAAATACTGTTCCTGTGCCTAGACACTGGTGCCAGAAAAGGAAGTTTTTGCAGGTTAGTGGATCATGTAAAAGGAACTCTATGGGTTAAAATATGCATGATAAATGGGCATAGTACATCATGAGAGGTTTAGGGATGGGGTGAGGAAAGATAACACTCGATGAGGCTTCTCTTATTTGTATATATGTGGTTCTTGCAGGGGAGCGGCTGTGACAATCATGGAGCCCAGACTTGTATGTGTTTGGCAAAGGGGACCCTTAAGTGTTATCTCTTTTAACATATTTTCTAGTGTGACTGGGGACTTAGATATTATATGAACCGTAATTTCTTGCAAGACCAGGCAGCAGGACATTCCTGATTCTCAGTTTGGTCAAGCTTTCTTTCCTTCAAACCTCGATTTCAAAATTTGAACTCCGTTTAATTTTTTATCAACCAACTGTTGCTCCTTTAGGTCACCCGAAGCTCATAACACATAATAACCAAAGGGATTGCTCCTGCTGCTTGATCTGCAACATAATATGATTGTTTGTATGTTACTTGTGTTGGGAAACTTTATTTTTCTTGTAAAATTTTACTTTTGTATGATACACAATGGTTTTTGTTTTTGTTTTTTGTTTTTTTAACTATTGAGGTTCTAATTCATATACTTTGAATTTTCAGATGCCTTTCCATTGTGCTTGATGCTGGTGTTAGATTCGTTTAATTCAATATATTTAATTTATTTAGTTTTTAGCTTGAAATGCTGTGAACTGGATGTCAAATTATGCTGATAGAACTTATTTTTCCGAAGTTGGTATCTCATCGAGTTTCTATTTGTTTTGCAGGGTAAGCGTGGTATTGAGAAGCAACCTTTTCAGCTTCCTGATTTTATTGCTGCAACAGGAATTGAGAAAATCAGACAGGTAACTTCATTGCTACTCTTCACAATCATAATTCTGCAGTTATATTTCACATGCTCATGCTTGTCATGACAGAATTCTTTCATTGGCTCTCTGATTTCCTCTTAATGCTTGTTCAAATGACCTGTTTTTCGCATAATACCAGGATGGTCTTTTGATGCTATGAGTTTTTCACTTGATCATGCTTGTCATGATGAAGAATAATCATTGCCGCTTGTTTTTCTGCTCATTTACTTGTTTTATTGTCAGAAAAAAGAATTCTTTCTTTGGAATTTTGATCACCAATGCTTGTTCAAGTTACCTGGCTGTTCCATAATACCACGATAGTGTTCTGATACATATTTTTTTCACTCAATGTAACAATTAAAATGATTTTCAGCAAATCAATGGTATTTTAACCCTCTCCTGCTCTAATTTTTATCTTTATTTTTTTTACTTGAGTCCATTGGAGATTAAACAAGAATATGCAATTTTCCAACCGATGTATTATTGCTCATCTTGTTGAATGGCGTGAGTGATGCCAGCCATGGGCAGTGTTGATTTGATTTTGATCTCTTGCTGCCTTTGAGATTTCCTGATTTCACTGTCTGTTTTTCAAATAGAATACATGACAATATGACTTTCCAAATTAACTCTTGCTATTGATTAATAGCTTAATCATATTCATGTAAAATAGAAGTTGAGCCACTTAATGCAGGACTAACAGAGAATTCTGCAATTACATGAATTTTGGAATTTTAATTATTGCTGAGGGAATCTATTGAATATGCCATCTTTGAATATTTTTGCTATTGAATTTTCATTTCTTTCCTATTTTATCTCATTGTTGTGGATTTGAAGAGCCCTAGTTTCTTGTTAGTTTCTTGTGGAGTCGAGAAGAATCCCTTGTGGACTTCAAGGGTTTGGCCTGCTGGATTTTAAGTTCTTAATCCCTCTTCTCATTCTACAGCAATTGTTATTCACCTTTCTTTCTTGTGCAGGCTTACATTGAAAAGGAAGACAGTAAGAAGTTAAAACAAAAGCAACGTGAGCGTATGCAACCAAAGATGGGGAAAATGGATATTGACTATCAGGTTTATTGCATTTATATCTTTCCTTTTCATTTTAGGAGCTTGCAATGTTTCTCTGCCCCCTTTTTTTTTTAATTTTGTTTATGCTTTTGTTTGTTAGGTTCTCCACGATGCCTTTTTCAAGTATCAAACAAAGCCAAAGCTGACCACACTTGGTGACCTATATCACGAGGGGAAAGAATTTGAGGTATGATTTTTTTTGGTACTATGCTTCTTTGACACTCGCATGTTTCTTTTCCAAGTTAAAAAATCAGATCTCTATATACTTCATATTTTTTTTGTTGATACTAAAGATGTTTAGTGTTATACTACTGTAAGAGAATCTTCTACTTCAAGTAGATGAAGGAAATGTTATGAAGCTCTATAACCACTTCTTGCTGTTGATATATCCGCAGTATGAAAGTTAGAGTCTAGGTTATATGAATTTGGCTTTTGAAGAACTTCGTGCATAAACAATAAAATTTGATAGTTTTTCTTGTTTGGGGGGGTGGGTTCAGTCATTAATAACTCATTGCTTACAGAAGAGGTGCAGCTATCCATGGGCCATATCTTGGCTAAAATTCAACCTTCTTGTTTCGATGCAGCAGTTATAGTTGTTATCTTAGAAGAAAAAGTGAGAAGACATGATAAAATTTCTTCATTTTATGGGCTTAAGGTTGCTGCAAAATAATGAAAATGTTTGGGGTGGCATTTATATAATATATTCCACTTGTGATTCCATTTTTTCTTCTGATGTGCAGGTAAAACTTAGGGAGATGAAGCCTGGCAGTCTATCTCAAGAGCTTAAAGAATCTCTTGGTATGCCAGAGGGTGCTCCTCCTCCCTGGCTTATTAATATGCAGGTCAGATTGGCTGACATCTTGTACTTGTTGTTGAAGTCCACTGCTTATTTGTAGTTGTACTCATCACTCTTTACCCATATTTTTAATTTTATATTGACGGTGATTTCTCTTCTAGAGATATGGCCCTCCTCCATCGTATCCACATCTAAAAATTCCTGGACTTAATGCTCCTATTCCTCCTGGAGCTAGCTTTGGGTATCATGCTGGTGGCTGGGGCAAGCCTCCTGTTGATGAAGTAAGCTGTTTTTCTTGTTAAAACACATATAAATATTTCATATTATGTTCTTTTCTGTCACACCCTGATATTATTTCAATGCGTAACCCATTTACTTGTGTATTGTGAATAGTATGGACGCCCTTTATATGGAGATGTTTTTGGGGTCCAGATACAAGATCAGCCCAACTATGAGGTACTTTCTATAATTAGGGTCTCCTTGATAATTTGGATCATCATGCATTTCTTCTAGTGTATGATTTGTTACTATTTATAATATCTATTGGATCTCCAATTCAGGAGGAGCCAGTTGACAAGACCAAGCATTGGGGTGATTTGGAGGAAGAAGAAGAGGAAGAAGAGGAGGAGGAGGATGAGGAGGAGGAAGAGGAGGAACAGCTTGATGAAGAGGAGTTGGAGGATGGTGCTCAATCTGTTGATAGCCTTTCAAGGTATTGGATTGAATTCTTTACTTCTCAATGTTATTAGCGCATGCATCTTGCAATCATATCCATTGTTTGTTAATCAAGGTTATTGTGTGCTTAAGCATGATTCTGCCATTGATTCCTTGTGCGTGTGTAATTGTTCCTTCTCACATGTAGTTGTTCCTTTTACATGTGTAGTTGTTTAGTTTGTTGATCAAGATTTGGTGACTGTGTGTCTTTGCAATCCTATGGCTGAACATTCCTTTTAAGCGCACAGTTTTCTTAAAGTCCACCTATACCTTTTCTTCATCATGTTGAAAGCTACATGATTTTGTTAAGTGAATTGACTTTGTTTTCCATTATGCAGCACACCAACTGGAGTCGAGACTCCTGATGTTATCGACCTACGTAAGCAGCAGAGAAAGGAACCTGAGAGGCCTCTATATCAAGTAAGTCGTCTCACCATTCAAAATTGCACTGGTTTCATGTGAGTTTATACCTCACTGTATTTTTAGCGTTTTGCTTATTGTGTTCTGATATTATTACTGCTACTATTTTGTTTTTGCCTATCTTCAAGGTCCTTGAAGAAAAACAAGAGAAGATTGCTGCTGGGACTTTACTTGGAACAACACACACGTATGCAATCAGCTACTTGGAAAAATCCTTTTTTCTTTTCTTTCTGAGAGTCTGTCATCTTGTTCAATGTTCTCATTCTTCAACTTGATTTTGCTTTCAGATACGTGGTTAACACGGGCACCCAGGACAAGGCAGCAGGCAAAAGGGTAAAAAATACACTTGGGATTGTGTTTGCCTTTTCTATTTGAAGCAAGTTCAATTTAGCGACATAAAATGTTCAAATAAAAAAAACCAGGCTTTACAGAAACTGTTTTGATTATGCATTTAAGCTGAGAAATCTTATTTCTGTAACCTAATCAATTTTTTTTGTTTTCTTTGCACAGAAGTAAGAATTAACATGTATCAATCTTGTCAATATTATTTATGCAGGTTGATCTGCTTAGAGGTCAGAAAACAGATAGAGTTGATGTCACTCTACTACCCGAAGAATTGGAAGTTATGGATAATGTTTTACCTTCGAAGTAAGTGGACCCAGTGTAAATGCTTGCCATCTATTCATGAATGGACTGCAAATTCGTTTTCTAACTTTGGTGAATTTGATAGATACGAGGAAGCAAGAGAGGAGGAGAAGCTGCGTAGTCAACGAGAGGATTTCAGTGACATGGTTGCAGAGGTGCTCATATTACTTGTTTATCAAATTAATGATATGGTTTATTTTTTTTTATATATAGTTTTGGATAACCAAGATATGACATATTGGAGTTGGCTGGCGAGACCTCTCATTCCAGGCATGCCAAAAGGCACCCCCCCCATTAATGAATTCTGACATTGAAATCTCTACTGTTTATTCTCTTTGCAGAATGAGAAGAAGAGGAAGCGAAAGATGCAGGACAAGGATGGGAAATCGAAGAAAAAGGATTTCAAATTCTGAGGTGGTCATGTCTAAGGCTATTAGAAATGGAGGTCAAGAGTCTCTGGAGAATTACAGCATTTTGTTGTTAATTCTTGAATGAAGAATGATTTCTCACGAATTCTGTGCATAGCTTTGTTGTATGGTTTTGAAAACAATAAAATATCAAAGTGCCAGCAGTGGCTCTGGTTTTCCAAAGCTATCAGTTTTTGTCCTATGCTGTGTCTAGATTCTGGAGGTGCATTAGCATTTCAATTGAAGTTGCTCGAGACATGTCAGTAAACAGGAATCTCTCTAAATGAAACTACAACATTTCATGTGGAATTGAGTTTCTTATTGCAGAATCAAATGGCTTTTCCCATGGAATCTCTTAAAAGAAGAGGACAAATGGAAGAGCTTCGGGGGCCAAAACCAGGGGAAGGAGCGATTCGAGATTTGGGATTTGATTGTTGTCTACACGCAAGGAAAAAGGTTTCCGTGCTGGAGTGACCGAGTCAAAGTTTATAGCGTGGTCCACGTCGTCATCCTCCATGATAGCTTATAGCTGTTAGCTACTTCCCTACTAAGCAACGAGAGCGCGCAGGGCTTTACACGTTCATTTCGTTCGTCAAATTTATAAATAAATTCACGGAACTCAAACGCCTCTCGGATTCTAAAATAGCATAGTAGCTCGAGGCCCGGGTCACAGTCGGTGGCATCCAAAGTTGATTAAAATAAAAATGTTGTCTTAAATATTTTAAAGAAGTCAACAATGGTTTTCATAGTCAGGTATCATGTTATAGGTTGACTCGTCAGGTGGGTGAATTAAATGGATCAGCTCTCAAATAATGTGGTTTTAATTTAATAACTGGGCTAAAATGTCGTAGTCGTCAGCTCTACTGATATAGATAATGGATGCGTATTCTAAGTTATTGGGAAGAAAGTCTAGCTCGATATCCAAAAGGAAATCTACGTAGATATGGTTGTTTTGGTTTCTTCCTCAGGCACCACTTGACTTGGGACACAATCCCATGTAAAATGTCATAAAATCCATGATTCAGGGAAAGACGAAGAAGGGGTGTGTGTGTGTGTGATAAACATTGTACTACATATGGCCTTGTGGCTATACCTAATATTTGACACTTTATACAAGAGTAAAATAGCGACAGCAAGTATGGGACCCACCTGCTTTGACACTAAGTTTTCTCTGTGATCAAATAATCTATTATTGGGTGCTTGTCCATCGTCACAAAAATCTAATCTCTTAGCTAGACGTGCATGCAACATGGCTGCTCGCTCGTTAACAATATTGCTTTTCCCGCCCCCCCTCTAGAATTACGAACATGGACCCGCCGCCACCACAGCAATTCATAGCCCACATTTGGAACGAGATGACTGGCCAATAATTTCATGAACAAGAATCATCCATCTCAGTAGACAGTGTGATTCTATGTAAGGATATTTTGAGGACAACAGGGTCCTCATGTGCTTTCCACTAAAACTGGTCATTTTCTGATTTTTGTTTTTGTAGGTGGAACCCTTGATTTGAAGCATCTTTCTTGATACAAGTTTGATGGATTTTTGAGCTTCCGTCTTTCTTTCTGATCTTCATCAGCTTGCAAAGACTTGTTAAAGGTTGAGCTCAATTATTGGATTCTGCTGTTAAGCTTGATCTGAATGTTCCAAATGTTGCAGTGAATATTCCTTTTAATTCAAGTTGTCAATTTGCTAGCTTCTGGATACGATGGTGACCCATGTATGGAAAGAAATCCCCCAGCATGACCTAACTTCTGGGTGTGCAAGTAACTAAGGATTGATACTGACACAGCCCCCCATAAAAACTAAATTGCTACTTGTCACTAGCTTGGTTAGGTTTCTATCGCAAATAATTTAGAATAGTCCAATAATATTCTTCATAAAGTTGATGGATATTCTCTCTTCATCATGAGTTGTTTCTCAGCAACTCCTGCTTTCTGATGAAACCTTCAGTCCTGCCAAATACCCCCGCTAAGAATTAATCATTGGCGAGATAGAATTCATTATCATCAACTGAATTATCATGTTCAAAAGTTAATCCAGAAGGGAAAAAGCTTAACAAAACACTTACATTCACGAATTCTGATGAGGTTAGAGCTGTTGTGGTTGTTAGCTACTTTCGGATTTTATGGATTAGTTGGTTCTTCTATGGAAGCAATCAAAAACTTTATAACTGACAACAGCAGCACATAGTTTAAGGAATGCATGCATGTATAAAGACAATTGCGTATCAAATTGGTTCATGTTTTCTTTTATTCATCATGACAACCTTTGTTGACTTGTTCCTTCAAAGTTGCAGCACTCCATCTCAGTTCTTTAATTAACCATGCATGGATTTTTCATCTTACATCTTATGATCATTATGACCCGTTTTGTACAAATCGTGTACAGACATTATCATTGATCAGCTGATGAATGTAAGACGCTCATGCTAGTTTTTGAAACTAAGCATTTTCAAAATTATGATTGTGACAAAACGTGGTTTCAAACCCCCCCCCCCCCCAACCTGACCATGCTACTTAACAGACCTTAACCATTATGTCACAGCTGACTGTCAAATGAGCACTTGTAATCATGCATGCACTACTTTCCGTGATTGTATAGGATGATAGGTCATAACCCATGATGTAACATCAAGATTTTATAATTCCAAAAAATGAATCTAAGCGAATTGAACATTCAAACACACCAACCTTGAGAATCCATGCTCCAACCTGGAATTGCACGAGTGGTCCAACCGTGAAGGCCCCTCATCACCCCCCCCAATGCCGCAGCAACACGTTCAATTACAACCTTTGGATCATCATATCTCACATCAACACTCTCATATATTAAATTTGTTAATGACACAATGATACGAATCCATTTCTTAATGTTAGAGCCACCAAACATTTGCACGCGATGGTGATAGATATAATATATATTTTTCATAATCAAAGTATTTCTCGATCGAATTCACTTTCATACATCAAAATTAAATCTTTAACTAAATTCTTAATAATTAAGCTATTCACAATAAACGTTGATGCAAGTGAAATCCCTTAGAATTCAGACTTTGAACGACAACAAATTAATTAGCATATATATTCACGTCAAGCCTCTCAAGGGCAGGTAGTTTAACACTTCAAGTTGTGATGAATTCTTGGTATGATTAATTGATTAGTCAAAATGAGCTAGTAGTAATTAATAATTAAACTAAACAGGAGACTAGATGTGTTATATATAATAGATTAAATTAGTCTCATATCGACTATGATTACTTATGAAGCTAGCTAATGAGTGTCACTTTCTAAATTGTTCGACAGACATTCGGTTTTGTCCTTTATGATAATGTGAAAATGCCCATACAAAGGCACTTTACCTAACCAACCGACCATGTTTGATTTCTGTTTCTTCACATTCCCTTAATAATTAAGATTTCATTTAATTTTTTTAAGCTTAAACTTACTAATAATTTATGCCTTGTTCGTGGCTTAATCATATTCATGTGGCTAGCTAGCTCTCGTGGTCCTAATTTGTACGTGAGAGCCAACTAGCTAGAAATAACCCTCTCATTTCCTTTGCCACACATCCCCTACATTCATTTTAAAAAACATCTTCATCTCCCAAAATTATCATTGAAATTCCATTTCCATGGGACTATTTGATTGGAAAAACTCCAATAAAAAATAAAATCCATATTAATTAATTCTTTTTATCAGATTAAAAAGATCGAAAAATTGGTTAAGAAACACTACTTGCCGTGAAATTATAAAATCTTGATTCAAGCAAATCATGGTCAATGGGCTTTCGGTTCTTTTAGATTAATAATAGGGCTATAACTCGTCTTGCCGCAACAAGTAAATTTCCAAATTGAGCTATAAATTTTCTCGTATGGATTGATCCAACAACTCGATCATCATGACTATGGTAAGTGCTAATTGGTGTTCTTCATCATGATTACCAGCTGCATGTTGTGATGTCTCTGTCCTATCCTTACTACATCGCCCTAGCTAGCTCTATCTATTGGCTAGTTAATTAGAGCATGGTTCGTGTTGGTGTCAAACATGAAAAATACTTGTCTGATTGCAACCTCCCTGGTTTTGGCATGGAACGTTGTAAAAGCAAGACGAAATTAAGCTCCTCCTCCTCGAAGCCATGAGAAAAGAGAGGGGAGAGTCAAGCACAAAACACACATGGGGGCAGGCTACACGTGCATATGAAGCTAGCCACCACAAACACAAACGTATAACATGGAGTAATCACATGCATGGGAGGCCCATCGACACCTTCTTTGAGGTGGTCTCCCACCGGTAATCACGTGTGCTCGGTTTGTATTTCACGCCACCAGCCCCTCCAATAATCGGCCTTGCACAAGTAATAATATTTATCTTATCTGTAAAGAAAATCTTAATCTTAATCCGATTCGATGAAGGATGGGATTGGCTAGCTCCTTAGATCTTCAGTACTCGTAAAACCTATTCGAACTGACCAATTAAATAATATTAGTTTTATTTTGTTTTTAATATACATCATCATCATTATTAATTTGATTTTTCCACTTAATAACTTTGTTATATTTAAATATATCATAAACATTATAGACCTAATAACTAAATTTAAAAATTGTAGACTTGATCGAATTGTATATTTTATGTGCCATATCTAAACTTGTCTAGTCGATTATCATCTCTATTTATGATCTTGATACTTGTATCATTTTGGATTCAAATTCAAAAGGAAATTATAAAAATTTCTTATAAATACATGAAAAACTTTAATTATGGTTTGTTCAAGTAAAAATTTATAAAATTTTGAGATGTTATTCAAATGTTTTCTAGCAGAAAAAAAAAATTATATGGAAGTTGACCTGATATGGTATAGTTGACTTTTCAAGTTCTAAGACAACTCGAATAACAAGTCACATAATCCTTTCTAGCGGTCGATTTAAAATCAACCAAGCTGTTCACAATATCAATAATAGAGGATAAATCTTTTACCAAGGTTGAAGTTCAGACATGAAGTTGAATAACTTGTCCTCCTCGTATATATTCTCGATGTTGAGAATCAAAGAACTAAAAGATTTAATATTCTCACTAACTAACATTTCATGTTTGAGCCTTTTCAATTCCTCCCACATATTTCAGGATATGTTGTTCGGAAGGAACTACTCTTTTAGCTCTTACTTAAGATGATCCCACGTCTCAATCTTGGGACATCCAACAATGAAGTCCTCTTTGATCCTCGTCCTCCACCAAAATTTAACATTACCTCTAAGATACATCACGGTGAAATTCATTTGTTTAACCACACTGATCTTTACAACATTAAAGTATTGCTCCATGTCCCACAAAAAATTCTCAAGTTCATTGTAACTTGTTGCCCTACTGAAAGACTTCAATTCAGGCACTTTAGATTTAGATGTACTACCCCATTAGAAATGTTTGTTACTGCTCGTTTTAGAATGACGATAGTTTCTTTGGCAGCTTCCAGTCGTTCACTCAATTTTGCTACAAGAGAAATGTACAAACTTTCATCCCTTACGACGCTTTTCATAGCTTCCTTTAATCAATAAATGATAGAGCGCTCTTTAACCTCTTCTTCTAGCCTTATCAAAATCTCAAGACGCACCAACTGTTCTCGAATAACTTCCATGACTTTGGGTTGCATGATTTTAGAACCAACCATGCTCTGATATAATTTGTCAAGGTTAAATTTTCCACCTTAAAATTTAGCCTTATGTGGCAGTCTAGTTCCTACTAGACTAAGCCTTGTTTTTTCCTTTCACTTGTGTTTGCCTATAACTATGTGTTTCACTCATCTAAAGAGGTTCTAATAACTACCTTGTTGTAAGCAAATAATCAATACAAGTACATAATCTCAAAGCACACAACAAATACAAGAAAATGTCCCAACCTTTATTAATCTTATTAACAAAGGATTACACAATACAATTATATGTGATATGCACAAAGATTATAGGCTATATATTGAGAAAAAAAAAAACTCAAGACAATATGCTTTTTTAAATATTGAGATGACAACATATTGGATCCACTAGATTTACTTGGATTAACTCATGTTAACCTGCTAAATCTCCAATCAAGCCATAAGAGTACCCTAACAACCTATAAAAAATAAATAATTTTTTTAATAAAGCTCAATTTTCAATCAATCCTCCTAACCTTTATTAATCTTATTAATAAAGGATTACACAATACAATTATATGTGATATGCACAAAGATTATAAGCTATAGATTGAAAAAAAAAACTCAAGGCAATATGCTTTTTTAAATATTGAGATGACAACATATTGGATCCACTAGATTTACTCAGATTGACTCATGTTAACCTGCTAAATCTCCAATCAAGCCATAAGAGTACCCTAACAACCTATAGAAAATAAATAATTTTTTTATTAAGCTCAATTTTCAATCAATCCAATATTGAAGGATGAAAATAAAAATAAAATTCAGTTATAAATATGAGTTGAGTCAATCTAGGTTAATCTATCAAATCTAAGTTATAAGATTAGAATAATCATATTTAAATAAAATTAAAACAAATTATGAAGCTTAATTCAATATTGAAAGATGAAATTAAAAAAAAATCAATTAAAAAAAGACATTAAAAAACTACTCGAGTCAATCAACCAAACCCGTGACCTAATTCATGAGGTCAAAATAACCCCATAAAAAACAAACCAAAATAAATTATGAAGCTTAATTCTCAATCAACCCAATATTAAGTGATGAAAGTAAAAAAAAAAAAAAACTTGAGGCAATTAGGCTAAATAAAAAAAATTATAAAGCATAATTTTTAATCAACCTAATTTTGAAATTGAATTAAATAAAAAATAAATTAAAAAAATAAAAAAATATCTTCAGTAAACTTAGGTTAACTTGTTAAACTCAGATCATAAGACCATGATAAATCCATTAAAAAAATAAAAAAATATGAAGTCAATTCTCAATCAATCTCCCAATCAACTCAATATTGAAGAATAAAATTGAAAAAAACAATATTCAATTAAAAAAGACAAAAAGAACTCCAGCCAACTTGGATAACCTAAAAAAATCATGACTTATGAGACCGTATAACCTTATCGAAAGAAAATAAAAAAAAATAAAGCTAAATTATCAATCAACCCAATGTTGAAGGATAAATTTGAGAAAAAAATAAATTAAAAAAAAGAACAAAAAAAAGTCATGAATCCTGGTTAACTTGCCAAACCCGGGTTATAAGATTAAGATAACTCCACATAAAGTAATTAAAAAAAATATTATGAAATTCAATACCTATTAAACTCAACATTGAAGGATGCAATTGTAAAAAAATATGAAGACCAACTTGTAAAAGGACAAAGCATCTCACTATTCATTACTATAGTAAAATGTCATGGCCTTTTAGTATATGTTAATTAATAGCTTGATATTATAAAACTATAGAATAACATGATATTATATATAAAATACAATTTTTTTTATGAGAGTTTGATATTGTGTTGCAAATTATTTTTTAATAGTGTATTTGTTTAAAAATGAATTAAAATATTGTGAATTATATTGGGCAAATCCATAATGGAAGGCAAATGCCTTTTAATTATAAATGTTTTTTTTAATTAATTTAGTTCGTTAATATTAATTTTTGTTCTATTTAGTTATCACACTTTCATGACACGGATCGCAGATTTGACTGATTAACGTGGTTTCACAGGTTAACCTAGTTGATTCAGATTTTTTTTCATTTTCTTAATTAGTTTTTTTTCTTCCGATTGGTTTTTTTGTTTTTTCTTTTTAATTACATTTTTTAAATTTAGTTCTTTAATATTAATTTTTTTTCTATTTAGTTATCACACTCTCATGATACGGATCCTAGGTTTGATGAGTGAACCTGGTTTGACAGGTTAATCTAGTTGATTCAGATTTTTTCGTTTTCTTAATTAGTTTTTTTTCTTTCGATAAGTTTTTTTTAATTTAGTTTGTTAATATTAAATTTTTTAATATTTAGTGATCACACTTTCATGACATGGATCCCAGATTTGACAGGTTAACTTGATTTGACAAGTTAACCCAGTTGATTCATTTTTTTTCGTTTTCTTAATTAGTTTTTTCTTCTAATTTTATCTTTTAATATCGTAACTATAACTAAAAAATATCAATTTTTCACTATGTATTGCATTGTGCAAATCCACAGTTAAAGGTAGATGACTTATAGTTATATGTTTTTTTTTTGCCTTTTTTTTAGTTTTTTCTTTTTAGTTAATCTTTTTTTTTGTTTAATTTAGTTCGTTAATATTAATTTTTTTTTATTTAGTTATCACATTCTCATAACACGGATTCTAGGTTTGACGAGTCAACCTGATTTAGCGGGTTAACCTAGTTGATTCAGATTTTTTTTCTTAATTAGTTTTTTTTTTTCCATTTTCATCTTTTAATATCAATATGATTGAGAATTAAACTTCATGATTTGTTTTGTTTACTTTTCATTAAATTATCGTGATCTCATAAGAGGATTTTACTATACTCCTCGCAAAGCACTATTAATTGGAATAGTGCTTTGCTTTGTTGTTTTTTTCTTTTTAATTAATTTTTTTGTTTATTTTCATGCTGTATGATTAATTTTTTATCTATTTAGTTATTATTCTTTCATGACACGACCTTGCAGCCATACCTATATTCATAACTCTTAAGATTGGTGTTGCAACCAAACCCAAAGCTTTTGGGTGTGACGTTGTAGGCTGACCCATTTAAACTTGGGTCATGTAAGTTTAATATTATTATTAATATTAAAATAATATTATTTTTATTATAAAAATTACTATTAATATTATAATTAATATTATAAATATAATTTTTTATCACAGTTGACATAAGATTTTTAAGTCTAGCTTTAGAGATAGGCTAAATATTTTTGAAATTTAATTTTTTAATATTTTTTATATTAAAAAGGTTAATTTACAGTGCAGTGTGGACCATCTAACTGTGAATAATTGAATACGAAAAGACCGCACAATAAAAGTGTCGATTTTGTCAACCAATTACTGTGCCTTAGCTTAGTTTACCCTCCCACGAAGACTTCTAAATCAAGGAATAGCGTATAGTATATGGTAGCATGAAACATATCGACGCCTCTTTACACCTCATGTATTCGCAGGTCGGCACGATCGAGGGTGGCTAAACATCCACGTGTAAGAAACCCGCCACCACCTTGAGGACCAAGACATCCACGTGTAAGAAACCCGCCGCTACCTTAAGGCTAAGTAAATGCATAGTTATTAAATCTGATAATAATAAGGTTAATTTAAGTTAATTTTAAAAAAATATTTAAAATTTTAATATTTCATATAAAAAAGTTATAAAATAAAATATATTAAGTTAAATAAAATAAAATAAAATAAATTAATTTTATACATTTTAGATGTACTAAAAAATATATGTACACAACTCGGGTTTTGCTTGGACAATACTGAATGACCTAGATTTGAGGGTGATCCAATAAATCAGCTGGATTGAATTAGATAAATTACAAACATGATTTTTACCTATTTGAAACCTGTACAAGACCCCGGGTCAAGCTGTGGGGCCGGCAACAGTAAGTAAATAACGTCCCTCTTTTCTATGAAGTTGCGTGGAGAGGGAAGGGAACGGTACCAGGTATATTACCCACATATTTTACTAAAATCACAAACCTCCATTAGCCAAGTAAATCACTCAAAGCTTTCATGGACCACAAGGAAGCTTGTTTGAGTAATCATGATCTCTTAAATTCTTATTATCATCATTAATTTTACCCTTTAAACAGATAGTTTAGTAGATAGGTATATAGGGAGACTAGAGTAAGGTAGACGAGAGACTAAAATAGTCATGCTCACTACTCATCACCTTCCTACCCTTTTCCTAGCAACGTTTGCCACCATCGTATCACCAGTTTCCCTTGAGCAATATTTCCTCACTGTTTGGCTCACAAGGAACAACCTCATCCTCTTGTTATTCTTCATTTTGATTTCTCTTCTTGCTCCAAGGTCCAAAGGCTAGCTAGAATTTGTTTGTTTTGGTTGTCTGAATACAGAGAGAAACATTTGCTTCTTGTCACTGATCTCTTGGTTGATTTTGTTAGTTGTTTTGGGGTGTTGTATAAGATGGGGTTGAGTTCTAAGCAGGTTACTAGTAACGGGTTAGATTGGAGCCAGACCCTATTGCAGGAACGGACTTTGGAGCTGCCTAAACATCCTGCAATAAGGAGGCAACAGCAGCAAAACCAGCTGCAGTCCGAGTCCTTGAAGTGTCCAAGGTGTGAGTCAACAAACACAAAGTTCTGTTACTACAACAACTACAACAAGTCACAGCCTAGGCATTTTTGCAAGACTTGCAAGAGACACTGGACTAAAGGTGGTACCCTCCGAAATGTTCCTGTTGGTGGTGGCCGGAAAAACAAGAGGCCGAAAACATCAAAAACAAGTGCTGACACCACCACCTCCACAAATACAGCAAGCACCGCTGCTCCAAGAACCGATAATAGCAACCATATGATCAATAGGTTTAACCACCAGCAGCCAATTCAAGCTCAGCAACAAAAGCAGAATCTTCCTGATCTTGTACTTGGTGATCAAAAGAATTTATCTGGAATTCTGTATCAAGCAATGATCAATCCACCATCTTCAGTTCTGCAACAGAATTCAATCAGCTGCAACAACTTGGATACCAAAAGTTTCAACACCAACAACAATGGTGTCCTTTTGGGTTCATCTTTGTCTCTACCTCAAATTCAAGGCTCACTCTTTCATTGTCCAAGTTCTTTTGACACACACCCATCTTCAATTTGCACCAGCTCCTTTCAGCCCTTAAATGTTTATAACTACTCGGGAGAATCCATGGAGGACTCAACCATCACTACCATCATGCCTTCCACAAGTAGCACTATCGCTCAACCATGGCAAGTGCCAAATACAAGCAGTGGAATGGACATGACAAATTACTGGAATTGGGATGATATAGAGAATTATGTCTCTACTGATCTCAATGTCACATGGGATGATTCTGAAATCAAACCATAACTAAGGTCTTTATTAACCTTATTAGAAGGTGGATAAATCCACTTTCTTTCTTTTTCCAAGTAATTGAGTGTTTTTGTGTGAATGGTCAGTCTCATTTGTAATATCACAGTCATATATTAATGTGTCTTAATTATTATAGCTAGCTAGATGTATCCTGTTTGAAGCTGTCCTTTTTTTTTTTCTCAGTTTCAGCTTCAGGCTATAATATAACGTGTCCATTTGAGTAGTTTCTTTCTTTCCTTATCCTACTCACATATGTTTCAATTCCAATGCAGAAGTATTTCATGTGAAGTAAGCTAAGGGGTTAGGGTTCACGTTGTGCTAGAGAAGGGTATCTAAGTTGAGACTGGAGTGATGGGGTCTTCTCCAGCTAAGCTGGGGTATTAGTAGATGTGATGGAAGATTCCTGTGGATATGTATACTTTTTTGGAAATCTCAAATAATAACATTTCATGGACTTGTTTTCTCACCACTTGCTCAGAATCATTCTCTTTTTCTAGCCCTGACACATATTCTTGCTGTAAAGTAGTTTCTGCAAAAATTCTTGAGCATTTTAGAATTCTGATTATGAGTTCTTCTTGATTCTCTTGAAACCTAACTGGGCACTTGATGGCTTTTACTATATATTAATGTTATTATAAATTTTTTCAGAATGTTTGTTCTTATCCCCTCAGTACTGCAGTTGAGCAGAACAAGCGTAAGTCTTTGACATTGTAGTTGTGGTTAAACAAAAACTATAAATAATAGTTTTTTTTAACTAAGATTTTAAGATAGAGTTTTAGTGTGATAAATGCAAAATAATAGTGTATATTGATTAACCAAATACTTTTAAATGTGTGATTGAAACATGACAGAGCCTTGAAAATGTAATCACAGGGCTTGTTCTCCTTTTTCTTTAATGGCGAACCATGCTGTTGATTGTGGGATAATTCAGGTCAATTGTGGGCTCCTTCAGTGACCTGCTATAAAAAAAATGTCTGAATTGATGACCAGTGAGCCAGGAAGTTTTGGTCAAGTACTAGCTTGCCTCTTGAACATTCAAATCCACCTGGCTACAGTCCTTCTCCGAGTAAAATATAAGGATCTTTTAAATATATGGTCTTTGAAAATAAGTTTATTTAATGATGGATTATTCATCTAATGAAATTATTTTATATATTCTGATTCTGGAGGGTCCTTCCTTGGACAAGCCGACAATGCCTCTAATCAGATATTACATTTTAGCCTCTTTTCAAGTGGTGTTATTGATGCTACAAGCAGGAAAAGGAAAGGCTGATTCAACTTGTTCAATCACAAACTTGATCTTTCTGGGAAATTATGCCAAGCACTTTCTATGGCTAGAAACAGAAGAGATGTCTCAGTGACAGGTTATTGTTTCTTCTTCCTTGTGGGGTTTACACTGGTTGCAATGATCAAATTTGTTTATTGGCCGGTGCACATGTTCTACATGCGTTGTGTCCAATTTTTGGGTCCATTACAAAGCAAGAGGCCAAATACCATGGGGGCAGAAACTGATATCATATCAGTGATATGGGATGGCAACCACCACATTTTGAATGAAAGAATGGACCGGTGACTATAAGCCTATAAGACATTTAGCTTCCAGGAATCCATTATTTGGATAAAATTCATTTCAAATGTCTACTAGTAAGTTTTAACTGAAGATGATGCTAGTCTTCACCTGAAAAACCATGAAAAATGGCTTCTGTCTTCGCCTGAAGAAAGAGAAGAGAACTGCTGATTTCTGGTATATGACCAGTAAGTGTCATACAATGAAGGGAAAATATACATGATCTCCAAGAAACACTATCAAATCCAGTTCAAATATATAGGCCTACGACAATTTTAATTCGTTGAAGCGATGCTCTGGTTGCAACCTTTCAGCTCTTTCTTTGAAATATAGATGGTAAATCCTAGGGTATCAAAACGCTAAAAAATGATGAACAAGAGCAGTATTAATTACAGACTAATAAGAGACCTATGCAATATAAAACAAGATCACAATCACGATATGCAGGTCAACTAAACTGAGTTACAGACTCAATACTTTCTTCCTCCTCAATCCAAATCAGCTCAGGTTATAGATTCCCCATTCTTATACCAGTGTCTCTGTCATAAGATGGTTGTTCATCATTAGCCTTGGAATAGCTAACATAGTAAAGCTCAGATACTATGCCTGTCAGGACAACAAATGCAGCTCCAGCTCCAAAAATTCCCTTTCTCACTTTCTGGCAAGAGTGAGAAGGATCTGATAAGTACTTGGTGTGGTAACCATTACGAACAGAAGCCACTAGCAAGCAGATCTCAGCAATAAAGAAGAATACCCTGGTACAAGGATGCAATGAGCAAATTAGCGAAAATGGAAAATAGCATCTCTCTCTCTCTCTCTAACATGGTTTGGAAAGTTTGCTTATGCACATACCAACAAGTGATAAACAGGACGATCGCCCATGCTCTAGAACCACTAGGTCTCATAGCCTTCCCACAACACAAACATCGACTAGCTACCATTATTAGGAGTTGACTAGCCATAAGGAGGAGGAGTGAACCGACTCCTAATCCAGTTGCAATGTCTGAATCATAACGACAATAGCTATCATTTCCCACTTTTTCAATTTTTGCCTGCAAAAGAAGACAAGGATAAGTTGAAATTGGTCCATCAGAGATTCAGGAAACTGGTGTGGTCTGCAATTGCTCATTTTCTCTGGTGGCAGATTTTGGCAGAAACGAAAAGGGAAAGGAACAAGTTACTAATTAATTTCCTCAATCAACAAGGTATTTAGTTATTTGGTTATATCCTTGGTTTGATATCATTAACAGAAACTTAGATTCATGAATCTACAAGTCTATAAAATGCACAGAACAACCCAATTACAGCAGGTCATATGCAGGATACTAAGTTTTTTTTGCTACCCAGTATCCAACCGTGATGTACAGAAGCCAGAGACCATTTAACCAATGCTCTTAAAAGCATTCCAGGGATTAAATCCATGCAATCGTGAATAGACTATGGTCTCCACATTCACCTAAGTCCAATTCAAAGCCAACTACGTTTAATGCCTCGCCGGTTACAAGCTGGCTACATAGCAAATATTAAACTTGGGCACCCAGTTACAGTTTTCTAAACAGTTTTAATAAGTTTACTAGGTAAATTCCATCTTTATATGCTTTCAGTAGCATTCTTAACCTAACAGTAAAATCAAAAGGCAGTGTAGACCTTGGGAATAAGAAAACACTCAACATAAGCCACGACAAGGCATCGACCGTAGCATATGGAACTTGAAAATAAATTCTTTAAATTTCTCCAGATCACAGTGGAAAATGTCAAGCCTTTTCTCTATCTTAAGATCACACATATTCACAAACAAACATGTAACACCAACAAAGAACTTAAAAACCAAATCTAGTAAAGAATTCTACAAATAGTTGAAACAAATTCCTTATTCTCTTCCCTTACTGTATTTCCCCCCTTCAAAGTTTTTGGTCGCACAAAGCTAACAAATTTCACAGACCAAACAATGACTAGAAATCACCACATCATGTATCAACAACTTTCAAGCAAAACCAACTATACTTAAAGAACAAGATAAGTAAACCAGAACCAACTAGGCAGTCAAAGACGCCCAAAAATAGAAAAGCCAACATCTTTCTAATTTTTGCACAAGCAGTTTAACAAAAACCGTCTTATCTCTACAACCCACAAAGCAAAAAGCATAAAAAACCACCACCACCACCACTATAATAAGTTAATAACAACAGCAGCAGCAAAAAAACTTCACAAAAAAAGAAAAAAATAACTTACAGTATTCCTTCTCTGTTCAGCAGCAACAGCAAGAGCAAAAGCAACCAGATCAAACACAAAAACCACTAACAGTAACAGTGTTGAAGAACCCATCTTTCAAAATCCCAGAAAAAGAGAAAAAAAAGTCTCTTCCTTCTCTATCTTCCCTCTCTCAATGCAAACACAAACATACAGAAGAAGGAACGGTGGCACCAAAGCGTTCTATACGCAACAACTATTTAATACTGAATAATGTATGTCTTAAGTTAATAAATACTATAAAATAAACGTTATCGTTATTATTATAATAAATTCAGCTATAAACAAGCCTATAAGAACGAGTAGTTTTACTTCTTGACATGGGTTAATTAAGACAAGTAAATCCTCAAAAATAGATGAACAGTGATGATGCTTTATTGATAAGTTTTCTTTTTTATATTTAAGAGGGTAATTAAATTTATGGGTAAACTATATTTTT
>Ga0325410_1002042_pt1 | contig 22493 bp, 14 predicted proteins | sample PopdelMetagenome_16_FD_206182 | JGI IMG/M metagenome (GOLD analysis project Ga0325410, IMG submission 206182) | Populus deltoides microbial communities from Bellville, Georgia, United States - Xylem-PdIQD-R3 | ecosystem: Host-associated > Plants > Phyllosphere > Stem > Wood/Secondary xylem...
TCTTCATTTATTTCATTTTACTTGTTTTTCCATCATTATTATTATTATTTTTTCATCATCATTTTTTTTATTTTTTTCAGTAAATAATAATAATAATAACAAAATGGTCAAAAATTGGGTTATGACACTCTCCTAAATCCTTGTTAATTTCTTTGAAAATATTGTCGTATTTGGAATTCACTTCCTCAAGGTATCGCTCCAAAATGGATAAACTTAAGTCCAGAGAACGAACTTTTTGCATCAATATTTTGAGAACAGAGTCCTCAGGCATCCTACCAACTTGTTGATGCACTGGATGTTGATGTTAATTTGTTAGGGCTAAGACTTGAGATTCTGATATTTGGGGAAAGAGGAAAGGCTGAAGGGGGAAAGGGGAAAGGGGTGGGTGGAGACGTGGAGTGTCCAACTTGTGAAAGCAGGAGATGGAGTCAGCAGTGAGCAGACTTTTAATTTTTTTACCCAACTCGTGAAATCAGTCCGGTTTTATCGATTTTAACAAGTTGGACCGAGTTTATATGAGTTTGATCGAGTTTGACCTAATTTTACTGGTTTTCGAGTTTTTAACCCGATTTTACACGTTTTTCTGTTTTGACTCATAAAATCGTATGTTTTTAATAACATTGCATGTTCTCATATTCTATTCATTTCTCCATTTTTGTTTCCATTGGAACTCTTTCTCATTCAACTACTAAAATCATTTCATCTTCCATTTTCAACTTCTATTCAAGATTCCATAAGATCAGCCATAACTATTTCTACCTAAATCATTGTCAATACCAATTTCACTGGTATCATCATCACCCTGTAGGCATAAATGTATAGCGATCCTCTTACTAGGGGCCCTAACATACACTAAATGTATGCTAGTCGATGCATGGTGATCTCGTTACCCGGGATCCTAACATACACTAAATATATGTTAGTCCATGCTTCATAGGCATTGATGCGTGGTGATCACCTTTCTCGGGATCCTAACATACACTAAATGTATGTTAGTCGATACATGGTGATCCCCTTATTCGGGATCCTCACATACACTAAATGTATGTTAGTCCATGCCTCAAAGGCATCGACGCATGTTGATCCCCTTACTCGGGATCCTAATATACATTAAATGTATGTTAGTCCATGCCTCATAAGCATCGATGCATGGTGATCCTTTTACCCGGGATCCTAACATACACTAAATGTATGCTAGTCCATGCCAATTCCACCCATTAATATTGTCAATCTTTTTTCGACCATTGTTATCATTACAAATTTCTATTTCGAACATGACTCGTGTCTTTGGGAAGCTAAGATATAATATCACATGTTTCTCGAAGGGAAAGGATCCAGATTTTCACCCTTTAATGCGTCTAAATAGTCAGTTTAGCGACTTCTTAAATCTGCTAGCAGAGGTCGCATTCTGACCTCTCCTCATAGTTTTGACTATATCTGGAGTTCTAGGATTCTGTTTCAAGCGATGTTAGTCTCGTTGGAAAGTTAAGACACGGGGATACAAGTCCCATTAAGAGAGGAGAACCCTGTTCTTCCCCCAAGACACTCGAAATTATTTGTCAACAAATCAGACCTATTGCCCTATAAGATCTATCATGACCCAATCTCGGTTGGGGACCCTTAACTGGAATTTTATAGCTCCAAATTGAGTAAGAACAGTTTTCTTAGTTAATCAACATTAAAAAATACAATTACTATGAAGGAACCTGGTTCTAATTTTCTCATCCTCTTACTCGAATTCTCTCCAAAAGTCAGGAGACAAATCTGTCCAGATTCATTTACCTTTCCATTTACACACAACATCCACAATTCAACTTTTTTTCTTTTATCTCAACCCCTAGCTATATCACATACCATATAAGAGTGTCAAAAATATTTTTTTAAGAGCCAATTTATCCTATTTATTTCAATCTTCCCTGTTAACGTCAAAATAGAATATTCTTCTAAACACAATCCTTGACATTTCAACTTGCATTTTTTCTCATTTTGACACAATTAAACACACATCATCAAGCTAAATATGACAAATTAAACATCCTTCCCTTTTGATGCATAATTGACCGAAAGTATGGCATTAAGGATCCAAAAGTTTCCTCATTCCTTTCATGCTAATTTCATTCAATTCACACAAACATTCATATAAAAAAAAACATATTATAATAAATTCATTGAGAAAAACCACAAATTTTCCATTTTCCTCTTTGCTCTTCATATGCCCGGCTAACTTTCCTTGCCCTTACTCATGTGGCTGGCTCTTTATATCAATCTGAGTTGTCCTTAGAAATTAGGATAACAAGCACAATAACCTTATATAATTTTTTTTTTCTGGCAACACTCATGACACTAGTCGTCATGTTTAATCTTGTTTCCACTATCAAATTTCCCATCATTTACTATCGTAAATCAACATGTAGTATAAACAAATAAAATTTCAAAATGTATTAAAACTCTTCAAAATATAAAGAGATGAGGTGGTAAACACCTACCTGCAGTTCCTAATGCTCGAGCTCCTTGTGCCGATGTCCCAACTCCGAATACTACTCCTAACATTTATCATAAGGCATTCATATTAATATCAACCTATAAGTCAACAATATCCTAAGCCCATTTACCTTTCTCACATAATATTTTTTTTTTACAACATTTATATCGTAACGTCTATTTAACATGTCCCTCTTCAACATTATTTCCATTACCCAATACCTACATTATGGTTCATTAATTTCTATTAGTCCCTTTTTATATTCTCACCATATATGACACTTTTCACTTTTATGCTAAACACAATATTTTTTTTTTTTACTTTTCTATTACTAATCTTAACCTTAACAAACATTACTTATGACATACATTTCTAAACAAAACCACATAACATCATCCCTTTTTATCATCAATGTTATAGCCACCTTCCCTTTTTTTTCCCCTTGTTATATCCTTTTCTTAATTCTATGAAATAATCACACCCCACATTCATTTAATTTTCCTTCTCCCATGGTCGGCCATCTAGCCCAATTTTTCTCCTCCATCAATTTTTTTTTACCACTATCTAATTTCACAATATCAACATAAACCATAAAAACCCAATATCTAAGAATATTCTACCAACATTAACACAAACCGTAACTTTTCCAAATTTTAGGAAATTTCAAATAATTATATGTAAAACATAACAAATCAAGCAATTATCACTTTAAAACAACTTACCCAAGTGTATTAAGCAAGAATCAAAACTCACTACATTACCCTGGTTTCCTATTCATCATCTTCCTCATTCAAAGTCTACTTTCTCCATCTAGAACTTCATTTATGTCCTAAATTCCATTGTTCCTTCTTTTCTCTCTTGTCTCTTGTTGATTTCTAACTAAAAACACTTTTTCTAACACATTTTTTGGGTGTCTCCTTGCCTTTTTCTCTCTTTCTCTCCCAAGCTCTCTTTTTTCTCCTTTTCTCCTCTTATTTTTTCTATCCAGCCGTGGTTTAATGAAGAAGAGAGCTGCTGAAATTTTCCAGCTGATCAAGCATATTTACAAAACTGTCATTAATTATTTTCATGCTATTTTTAGTCTAATTGTTGATATTATTTGACAACCGTACCGAATTCTGATCACTCTAAAAGTTTAACTATTTATGAAACTATATGTGAAGGAGGCTCTCGTAAATTTTCAGTTCGATCCGACGGTCGGATTGAGCGTTATGCTTAATAGCGCTAAATTGGTCAGCAAGTTATTTTTACGCAAGAAAAATCCAAATTTTCTAGTTTAACCCTTTTATACAAATACATTAATCCTTTAAACCCTAGGGGTCATTTTATCATTTATATATAAACCTTTAACCTTTTATTATTTGAACATTGACCCCTCTTGGTCTTACATATTTATTTTGTCCCCGCAAATTTTTCTTTCTAACAATTTAGCACTATATTTACTTTTCATTTCATTAATTTCACTATTTTTATCTTAATTTATATTTTTTAATTTAATTTAACCCATTTTACTATCGGTTAAATTTCTCATATTTTAATAACCTAGATAAAGTATAATTGGGGGTTTACATATCTTCATTAACAAAACACTAGCTAAATCACTATAGTTGCATCCATAAAACATTATTCATTATAATAGTGTTTGTATTTTTTTATTCCTTTTTAAGTTTTTTTTATTTAGTTGGAAGTCAAGGTTTATAATTTATTTTAATTTGTTTTTTATGAATTTATCTCAATCTCATAACCTAGGTTGCAAATTTAACAAGTTGACCTAGATGGACTAGAACTTTTTTTTGGATTGTTTTTTTCTAGTTGTTTTTTTTTTCAATTTTGTCCCTCAATAATGGGTTTGCTGGGAACTAGGCTTCATAAATTTTTTTGATTTTCTTTCTATGATTTTATTTTGGTCTCATGACTCAGGTCGCGGGTTTGACAAGTTAATTTAAGTTGAATCTATTCATAATTTGGGTCCTTGTTTTAATTGAATATTTTTTTAATTAGACTTCGTAATTTTTTTATTTCCTTTCCACGGGGTTATCTGATCGGGTTCACTCGAGTCACAAGTTTGACAAGTTAACTTAAGTTGACTCTGTTTAGTTTTTTGTTATTTTTTAATAAATATTTTTTTTTTAATTTCACCCTCCAACAACTCAATCTTTTTTTATTTAGTTTTTTTTATATTTTATCTTTTAATATTAGATTGTTTGAGGATTAGGCTTCATAATTTTATTCAATTTGCTTTTTGTAGAGTTATCCTAATAGCATAGATTTAGTTTTTTTCTTTTCTCAATTCTAATTTTGCAAGGGTTGAACAATCAAATTCAGTTTTTGGCTTAATGTTTCATAATGTATAGTTTTATACTAAGAATATAATGCATAACTTTCAATTAAGCCGTTAGATCATGCTGTAGTTTTATCAAAAGTTTCTAAAGGTTTTGTTTTATATTGGTTCATGATTTCATGTTAATTGAAATTTAAGAAGGCATTGCAATACGAGCTAGAAATTGCTATACGAGTTTTATTATATGTTTTCATATAATTTGTGGACTTTTATTTATAAAGAATTTATTTTTTATAAAAATAATATAAATGGAAATGATTAGGATTATTTTGGAAAGGATTATATGTAAGCAACCAGAATTAATTATGGCAAGGATTCCTTGTTTGGGTTGGACAATAAAGACTACCCACGGAGTTACTTATTTGTTAAGGATTCAAACGGCATCTTGAGATTAATTAATTAATTGAAAAGGTCTGCATGCTGGCGAAGGACAACACATAGGCGACATAGGTATAATTAATTTCATAGTCGGCAGGTTTTGGATTTCTACATTAATTAATTCTACATAATCTACTAGTTTTGGATTCCAAGGCAGCAAGCAACTATCTAATTCTCTAGAGTAAAAGTCGGTTAAGACTTTCCAAAGGGTACAAATCTTATCTTATGCAAGGTAGATTGTTTAGGCCGAGATTTTTTTAGGGACACATGACAGTTTGTTTAATTATTTTAGTTTTAAATCTTTATTATTTAATTTACATACTTAAGATTATTTTTAAATTGGGTTTGATGTCAGCTTATTAGTCCATTAAAATTTATTTTATTTGTAAATTATAAATTCTCTCTTTTAAGGGTTAGAAAGACATATCACATTGATATTTATTATTATTGCAACATATTTTGTGCTTGTGTGAGAGCGAATTCTGTACTTTTAATTTTTTATTGAATTGTTTTGACTTCTTGAAAAACAATTATTTTTGTGGTGTCTTTTCTATTTTTCTTATTAGTGATTCTTTATAATTAGTAGATAAGGGTTTCATTCTTATAGTTTTGATGTCTCAATTTAGATAATTATTGTGTCGAGCTTTTATCAACCAAATTTGATTTTAGCTTTCTTGAGTTTTTTTTTTGTATGGGTTCTAGAGCTCTTATTATCCGATTTCACATCAATTTAACATTTGATTTGTTGAAAATAGAGTTTCATAAAAAAAATTATTTTCTTTTTATGAAATTATTACGGTCTAATAAGCTAGGTGGTAAGACTAACATGTTAGCCCAAGTTAACTTGAGTTTTTTTTTTGTTCTTTTTTTATATTTTTATTTCATCATTTAATAATAGTTAGTTGGAAACTAAACTTCTTAATTTTTTTTGATTTACTTTATATAGGATTATCTTAATCTCATGACCCGGGTTGTGAGTTTGACAAGTTAACCAGGTTGATCAAGTAGTTTTTTTTTAATTTAATATTTTGTTTTTCAATTACATCCTTCAATATTGGGTTAATTAGGAATTAATCTTCATAATTTATTTTGATTTTCTTTCTATAAGGTTATTACAATCTTATGATCGAGTTGTAGATTTGACATGTTAACTCATGTTGATTCAATATGTCGTTATCTTAATATTTAAAAAGGAGTGTCATCCAATACGTTATCGTATCAATATTTAAAAAGATGTCATCCAATATGTATCATATTTTGAGTTCATGATTAATTTTTTTTATTAGAAAACACGTCAATAATATTTTAAATTTTTTATTTAAAAATAAAATTGATTTGACCAGTAATGTAGCGCGGAGCCAATAGTCTAGTAGTTTATTAAAAAAGCATAATCTCATGAACTACTATACCTATCAAATATCTATTGGCTTTTTACTTGTTATGTGTAAACATGAATGAATTCAAAATTTATTTTCAAGAAAATCATATCAACCTTCCTTGTAACATTGTAGAAATTTGTAACATAACAATACAAACAATTATTAAGTAGATATAAAAATTAGGGAATTTTATTTTATTTTTTATATATAACCTTTGTAATTCTTTATTTTTTTATTACATTTTATTATTTTTATATACTAATATTTTTCTCATAACAACTTCAAATGTATTCAATACTGAATAAGAATCAAACCAATGTGTAATATTTTCAACATGTTTTAAGTTATGCTCGCATTACTTGATCTTTTATCCATAATGATTCTGTATATTTTCATTATATAATTTCCTTTCTTGGTAATATCCAAGTCGTATTTTCTACTATCAACCAATTATATGATCAATAATTTTTTACAAAAAATTTTGACAAAATTTCCTCCATATTTGAGCTTTACCCAAAATCTTATCCCACTAAGAGGCTGTTTGGCTGTGCGTTTCAACCTGCATTTCGTCAAATTTTGAATTTTTTTTTTGCTAAAATTGAGTGCGGTTTGTACTTTTTGGATTGTTTTGATGTGATGATGTTAAAAATAATTTTTAAAAAATAAAAAAACATCATTGGCATGTATTTCGGCACGAAAAGCTATTTGAAAAGCAACCGCTACCACACTGTCAAACACACTCTAAGCCTATATAAAAACTCAACCTAACAGGGATCACATGGTAGCCTCAGGCGTACCCTAGTTTATTAATCGTTTTCTCATCATTTTTAAGTAAAATGTTTCTCAACATTCTAAAATGATACATGAAATTCTTCGTTTACCTAATTGTGTAAATCATGTGGCTTATAAAAATATATAAGGATGAGGAAAACAAAACATAAAAGAACTAAATTTGAGTGATTACAAAATGATTAATTGCGGATCAAAATAAATGATTTAAACCAAATATACGTAAAGAAGTGTATATAGATAACAAAACACCTAGATAACTAAATATTACTAAAGATTGTATCAACATTGTCCAACTATACATGATGGACCTGCAACATGTACAACAATAAATATGTTGAGATAATTTATAATTAAAATCTTAATAAATCCTACTTTTTAGTGATAATTCCATATCTTTTTACTATTTGTATTTGTATATAACTCCTTATTTTTTAAATCTTCATACACTCCCTATAATTTTCAATCTTATCATATTCATGTCCTTACTAAAGATCATATACTCGCACTCAAATATTCGTAGATACATTTACATGTCCAAAAATAAGGACCATTCATATCCAACATATAAGGACTATTAATATCCAACATTTCCATCCAAGACGGTAGACTGCTCAATCATTGGTTTCTATCCACGATGACAAACTACTCAATCATTTGTCACCATGCATATCATTTCTCAACATTTCATCTTATTACTTAATTATTATATCATTTCTCTCTCGTTTTAGCATGCCCTTTCATGTTTCTCTTTAATCACATATATCACACTTTACACATAACTCAATTGAAAAGGAATAAATGCAGTAAAATTAAAGAATAAGTGTATAAGCATTTACGTGCTTTTTCAGTCGTACAGAATCCACCAATAGTCAATTCTATCCTCGATGCCTCTCCTGATATTAAAAAAGATACCAATATCAGTATCACAGTACTTTCATCATATAAATTTGTATCACAGTACTTTCATCATATAAATTTTTACATTACTTTAATCTAACATATAAAAATTATCATCATTATTTATTATTATTATTTCCTTTCATTTGACACATTATTACATCAATATGAATTGAACTATATGATTTCTTAATTTATGAATCATATTATTTTCCATAGGAGAATTTACTTCTTATTAATTTTTTTGTCATCCTTTAGTCATTTCTTATTCTATTATTTATTTACTAACAATTAACCTACATATTCAAATACTAGTTCTCAAATTCCCAAATTTTCATGTATAATCATAACACTACCAACATTCAAACACATTCTCCACACATACTTTTAATTTTATTAAATTAATTATCCATGTTCTTTTATTTTTATATTTGGGTTAAATCAAACCTCAACTTAAATGAGAGTTCTAATTTATTTTCTTCTCATATATTTTTCATAACATAAATCTTATGCCCATTTATAAATTCTAATATAAATTTCTCATACTTCAATCTTTTATACAAAATTCTTAATATGTAAACATGCTTAACATTAATTTCAATGTTTATAAATAACCATTATTTCTCTATTATCACCATCCCATTAACACACACACACACAATATTACAATTATCCAATTCTTCCACAAAACAATACATGGCCAACCATAAGGTTCACATAATTTGATCTTTAATTGTTCATAAACTTTCATTAAACATATTAATCTAACTCAATTTATCAATTATAAACCATTAACACATTTTTTTAATTTTTATACATATACTCTAATTCACAATTTACCTACAAGCAAATTAATTAAAATTTGATATTTAATTCAATTCAATTCTAATCATCATCAACACATCTTCATATGTTAAATACATATAATAATTAAACATTCACTTTAGTTGCATAATTTCCTCATTTTTTTACCTATTATGCCCGACCGTAATTTAACCAAAATACAAAATTTTCTTCTTTAATTACTCATTATTTGAATCATTCATATTCTAATCTACCCCAATTTCATTATTCCACGACAGTTTCATAATTCCCCCAATTTTCATAAGAAACCTAATTGAAATTTAAGAATTTCACACAAAAATCCATTTATCCCTACTTAAACTTGCATATTGAGCTTACAACTTCTTACTCAACAATCAAATGAGTTTCGAATGCTAACCGGTTTAAATTTTTCCAGTATTTCTCCTTCTTTTCTTACTTTGTCATGACTTCTCTCTTTAACTCCCTATTCTTTCACTTGATTTCCCTTTTAATTTTTATGTTTGATTGTGTTTAAACACTCATCCTCTCACCCACCATGCCCTAAATCATGATTTGTCCTAAGTTTTCCAAGTAAAAATCAAGAAATATGAAGAACTTTGGGGAAGTTGTTGAAATTTCCAATTCATTCAACTTATTTAAAAAAATATCATTATTAAGTCTATTTATTATTTTTTCTGTCCAATTGTCGACATTATTATATGGCTTTACCGAACTTCAATCATTCTAAAATTCTATACTAAGATATAACAATAGTTCTTATAAAATTTTAGCTCGATTTGACAATCAAATTAAGAGTTATGTTTAAAAATATAAAACTGGTTAGCAAGTGATTTTATACAAAAATTAAAAAAAAATCTGAATTTTCTTGTTTTATCCTTTATTAGAAATGGATGATTTTATATGAGCACAGTGCAAGGCTACCAGGGGGTTCCATACTCTAAAGCAGATGAGCATCTTATTATATTAAAAAAACCAAAACAGGTGAGGGAGATAGGAAAAATTCCATTTCTTAATAAGATCCTCTATAAAAGTCTGAGCGATCTTGAAGCTGTCTTCGGCCTCAAAAGACGAGGAAATCTAGGATGAGCCCCTCAAGTCAATTTATGCATTTGTCGGATACGTCTAATAGAGTTGAGACCACTTACATGGTGGACAACATGTAAGATTCGAGGTAGAGAATAAAAACAAAGTGTAAAACCACGTTCTTCCCTGGCCTACATCGACACATTCTGATACAGAACAAAAAAAACACCTAAATACACTTAAAATGCACTCTCATCAACTTCTTAAAAACCACCAAAACAATCCCACCCATTCCGGTGTAATTCGCTCACACACAAGTTATTAAACCTAAAAGAGGGAATACATACACAAGGATTGTTATTTCTTATCCCCTGTAGTGGGCAACCTCTGTTTTCTAGCTTACCCTCTCAACCTCTGTTTTCATACTCATTGCAAGACACCTTGACCAACTAGCTATGGTAAAGAAAAAATAAATATTTTTTTTTACTTTAAATTAATTATTTTTTTATTTTTTTCAGATTTTTTTATATAATAATGTCTAAAATAAATTTTTTAAAATAAAAAATTACTTTTATGCATTTGCAATTAAAAAATATTTTGAAAAACAATCACTACTATAATACCAAACAAACTACTATAATACTACATAATGTTAATAATATATTATTTTGATGTATTTATATCAATAATAAATTTTAAAAAATAAAAAAAAATTAATTTAATATATTTTTAAAAACAATTAACACCTCGTTCTAAATCCAGAAAGCAAAGTCACAGGTGAGAATACCCCTAAAAGTCTTATATAAAGTTAGACGCCTCATTATTAAGGCGCAACCCCCTTTTTAGACCAAATTGTTTGAAAGATGCGTAGCTGAGCATCGTGGCTGATTTTGAAATTAAAAAAAAAAATACTAACCTTACTGTCATTCACGCTAAATAATCATTAGACTAGCCCCATTAGCTTGTGCTTTCCTATTATTCAGATTAACTTTTAGAGTGAGATAATGAAGACCGAATCAATTTCTAATTATTTGTATCATGACTATACTCAGTTTAATAAAAAAAAATTATAAAATATATTTTTTTATTATATAATAAAAATATATGCTTATAAAATTAAATATTAACCTAAAAATAAACACTCGAGACAATAATAACTCTATATAAAAAATAAATAACTTATTTCATAACCAGTCTAGAATACACAAGTGCGTGCATGCGTGTGTGTGTCTATATATAAAAAATCGCACGCCATTTAACTTTTATTGTGAGAAGCAAATTAATATTTAAAAACTGTTTGGGAACGTGGTTAGTAATTGTTTTTGCTAAAATTTAATATGTTTTGTATGTTTTGGATCGTTTTAATGGATTAATATCAAAAATAATTTTTAAAAAATAAAAAAATATTATTTATATATATTTCAACACAAAAAATTATTTAAAAAACAACCACAATATCAAACTACATCTTAGTTATCAAGCCTTCTCACCATTCCCCCCTTCAAGGCTTCGTACAAGGGGACAAATGATGAGGTCGAGCTTCATAAATACTAAAAACCAAACCCAGGAGCCTCACAAGGTTTCATGACCTTCACAAATCATTGACTTTTGTTAAGACGAGGTTAAAATAGATCGGCAATTTGACATTGAAAGACGAGGTGATAATAATTATAAAAAAAAAAAAAAAAACAAGAGCAGGAAGGAGTACAAAGATTATTATGTTTTAATATCAAACATTTATATATGCTATAAAAAATAAAGTTAATATGAATTATAAGTACTAGATATTGTAATCCCAAACAAATAGGTTAAGAATCATAATTAAAAATGCCAAATTAAAAGAAAACTGTAAATAAAAAATAAAAAGCTCAGCTACCATGCATATTCTCCTTCGTCTAGAAATTTCGTTTGCTTGGACTGCATGTAGCCTCAAGGAAAACAGAGAAACAAAACAAGTACGCGGCACGCCGATACATACATGATTGAAGATATATACGTATCAGAGCACCGACCTGCTTGCCTGTTGCAGAGGTCTATCCTTAAGAGAAGCAATTCAAAGTTTTGGTTTCTCACGTACGCTGCTGTGTTTCTCAAGCTCCACAAGGAACATGATGATGTGGGACGATTCTCAAACCCAGCAGCAGCAGCAGCAGCAGCAGCAGCAAGACCAGGACTCTCATTTTAATTTCGACATCCTTTCCCTTCCCAATGAACCCCAAGGTGGTTACATTTCCTAAATTTCTTTTCGTATTGTATCTGTAATATTAGGGTTTGTAACTGGCAATGTATGCAGGATTGTTATAAAATACTTGAAGTTGATTATGATGCTACGGAGGATCGATGCTACTCGGTCCAATTACAGACGCCTAGCACGTGTCTGTATTCGAGACTTCTCTCTCCTTTTGTTGTGTCATCGGGCTGTGATTTTTTGTTTTTCTTTTCTTTTCTTTTACTAAGATGTAATAAGTGGAAGGTTCTTAAACCTTAAGCTGTTGTTTTGTGCAGAAATGGCATCCCGGTAAGCAAAAAGACGAGGATTGCGCCTCTTCAAGATTTCACTGTTAAAGAAAAATCTTAACCTAATAAAATTTTAATATTAAATTTCTTTTTTTTCCCCTTCTCATTTAGGTTTGCCTGGAAGTTCCCCTAAGTTCTTTCCATGTAAATTTTTTTGAGCGTTCCAAGATTGTGTTTGTGTGTGCCAAATACCCATTTCCTTTATTCTACATGCAGACTTTTGTAAATTACCTGCTTTAAGCCTTTTGGAAGTGCATGTCTTAGTTACCATGTTTTTTTAATTGATTCCCCGGATATGGACTCGAGTTCCATACAGATCAAATATTTTTATTTTTTATAATATATATATATATATATATATATATATAGGTTTTTCAATATATTTTTATGGTTTAAAAAATATAACAAATCAAAAAGTTTATGCACACGTATAATCAAATAAATTATGAGTTATGTATGCTAATAAATAAATAAATAATCATTAACAATATAACGACCCCTCTCTCTTACTCTCAATAGGGATTAAACAATAAAAAAAAAATCTGTACCAAAATAGAATTGGAACAATTTTGAAAAACTGCAATTGTATAATTTGTGTGATTGTTTAAGTTGGAGAATAAAAGTAAATGTTTTCGAAACTTATAGTACGTTAACTATGTTTGTCGTGTTTTTCATTTCAGTCCCCTATCTTCCAATCCCACCCTTTTATAAAAATTTGAAATCAATTGCTCCTTAAATAAAACTTGATCGCCCAAAAACAAAGTTTGATGATTAAACTGGAAAAAAAATTACACAGTGACATATATCCCAAGTAGATATTTAGAACACTAATGTTGCATATAGGAAACAAGAAGACACAGCGTGATAAACCTATTTTTAACGGGTCTAAAAAACTCTTATAACCCTCCTCTCATTGACACGCCCAAAGAAATGAGCATGGCCTGAGTCATACGGGGGCTTGGTAGTGTGCCAAGCCTAGCCACGTGGGAGCTTCGCAGTTTGCCAAGCCCCGACACACTAGGTCTGGCACTAGCCATACCCAGACACTATTAGGTTTGACAGTGTGTGCCAAGCCTCTGTCATGCATGTGAGAATACGTATCCTTCATTGGAATACCCAAGGGAATGACCATCCTTTCTTGGCACTCCCAAGGGAATGAGGTAATGTGAGTCTAATAAATATACCAGACTCAACACACTTGAACTTGACAGTTAGCCAAGTCCACGATAACATGGGTGTGGCAAACATGCCAAACCCAAAATACTTTGACTTGACATTAAGCCAAGTCCAAGGTAACGTGGGTTTGACAAACATGTCAGACCCAAGGCACTTGGACATGACAGTCAACCAAGTCCATTGCATTTTGACTTGGCAGTTAGCTAGGTCCAAGATGATGGGAATCTGGAAAACATGCCAAACCCAAAGTACTTGGACATGACAGTTAGCCAAGTTCAAGGTAAAGCGTGTCTAGCAAACACATCAAATCCAAAGTACTTGGATTTGGAAGTTAGTCATGTCCAAAGTAACGACCATCCTCCCTTGACACGCCCAAGAGAATGAGATAATGTAAATCTGGCAAACATGCCAGACCCAAGACACTTAAATTTTGTAGTCAATCAAGTCTAAAATAACATGTGTCTGATAAACATGTCAAATCCAAAGTACTTGGACTTGGCAGACAATTAAGTTCATTGCACTTGGACATGGTAGTTAACCAAGTTCAAGATAACATGGGTCTGGTAAACATGTCAGACCTTAAGTACTTAGACTTGACAGTTAGTCAAGTCCAAGGTAACGCGTGTCTAGTAAACATGCCAAACCCAAGGTTTCTTCAACTTGGTAGTTTGCGAAGTCCAAAGTAAAAACTATCCTCCCCTAGATATGCCCAAGAAAATGACTATCCTCAAACAACTATCCTCCCCTAGACATGCCCAAGGGAATGACCATCCTCCCTTGGGTATGCCCTAAGGAATGACCATCCTTCCTTGGGTATGCCTTAGGGAATGACCATCATTTCTGGGCATGCTCAAAGGAATGATGTAATGTAGGTCTGGAAAATATGTCAGACCCAAGGTGTTTGGACTTGGCAGTTAGCCAAGTCCAAGACAACGTGGGTCTAGCAATCATACTAGACTCAAGGCATTTGGACTTGCAGTTAGCAAAATCTAAGGTAACGACCATCTTCCCTTGGGCATGTCCAAGGGAATGACCATCCTCCCTTGGTACGCCCAAGGGAATGAGGTAATGTGGATCTGACAAACATGTCAGATCCAAGATATTTGAACTTGGTAGTCTGCCAAGTCCAAGGCACTTAGACATAGCAGTCAACCAAATCCAAGACAACACTCCCTTGGTACGCCCAAGGGAATGAGGTAATGTGGATCTGACAAACATGTCAGATCCAAGATATTTGAACTTGGTAGTCTGCCAAGTCCAAGGCACTTAGACATAGCAGTCAACCAAATCCAAGACAACATGGATCTAGTAACAATGCTAGACCAAAGGCACTTGGACTTGATAGTTAGTCAAGTCTAAGGTAACAACCATCCTCTCTTAGACGTGCCCAAGTGAATGAGGTAATGTGGGTCTGGCAAACATGTCAGACCTAAGACACTTGAACTTGAAATTTTGTCAGGTCCAAGGCATTTAGACGTGACAGTGAGTCAAGTTCAAGATAATGTTGGTTTAGTAAACATGTCGACTTAAAGAACTTGAATTTGACAATTAGTCAAGTTCAAGGTAATGACCATTATCTCTTGGCACGCCGAAATGAATGACCACTCTCCCTTGACACGCCCAAAGGAATGATCAACCTTCATTGGGTCTAACCTCGGGGAAGAACTCAGTCTCCATAGGTTTAGCTACATTTGATGTGAAACCCTGGAAATTATAATTTAAATATGCAGATGTGTAAACCCTCATGTAAGCGTAAGATTGAAAGTGGTATGATTTCAATGAGTGATTGAAACCAAGATTAGAAATAATACATAAATAATGATATATAATGGAAGGGATGACCTCCATAAATAAATTTTGGTTTAGAATTAATAATGAGAAAAATGACAAAATGTTTCTAAGAAATAGCGGAGACTCTGCATAAATTATGGTGGAACCTGTAAAAAAAATTACCTGAAAGTTTCCAATATATCATGAAAAAAGATGTAGGAAATCAGGGTTGTTACATTTGACATCTTGGACCCTAATCTCCCTGCACCTTTTAGGTGTATAAAAGTCTTCCAATGACTCACCATATTCCCATCGAATATTAATATAGATGTAAGAGAACCAAGATTAGAAATAATACATAAATAATGATATATAATGGAAGGGATGACCTCCATAAATAAATTTTGGTTTAGAATTAATAATGAGAAAAATGACAAAATGTTTCTAAGAAATAGCGGAGACTTTGCCGAAATTTTGGTGGAACCTGTAAAAAAAAATTACCTGAAAATTTCCAATATATCATGGAAAAAGATGTAGGAAATCAGGGTTGTTACATTTGACGTCTTGGACCCTAATCTTCCTGCACCTTTTAGGTGTATAAAAGTCTTTCAATGACTCACCATCTTCCCATCGAATATTAATATAGATGTAAGAGAAATTTATCTTTCATTAAATGCTATCAAGATAAGATTACGCTCTAAACCTTTCTCTTCATAAAAGGATAAGACTTATGGGCTATAAATACACCATGAGACCTTTAGAATAAAGACTCACAATCTTCATTCTCTATTGTATATATTTTTTCAGATCATCTCTTTTTAGAATGTTCTTGTATTTTTTCTCTCTAAAAAGATACTTATTTTAAGTATCAGAGTGTCTCCACCTTCACCAAATAAGATATTTTACAGGTACCAGCCACAAGCCACATCAGTCTACCAAACACCAAATGTGAACTATCAACTATCTTGACTAAGGAGAATGGATAAGATTGCTAGGATCAATTGAATAACCGATTATCCAACCTGGGAACCCTATTACTAGGCTAGTTGGATTTTTAGAACTTCATCACAAGGACAAATCTCTTCCTTACTTAAATAACCTTGCCACTGACTTTTATATCCTTAAAAACTAAGGATTGTTCTTATTGCCCTTTGTTTCCAATGTTAACTAGGAGAAGTAAATAATCCTTGTGAGATTAGGATATAGTTGTCGCCCTTACTAACTCCTAAATTACAATAGTGTTTGTAATTGTAATAATGATTATTTTTAAAAATAATTTTTTAGAAATATATTAAAATAATATATTTTTAATTTTTTAAAATTTATTTCTGATATCAACATGTCAAAATAATCCAAAAATATAAAAAAAATTAATTTAATAAAAAAATTCAGATTTTTTGAAAAGCACAGCCACGTACACCGCAGTAACAAACACTCCCTCCAATGATGTCTCTTAAAAGTGTTTTCAATACTGAAATTACCCTTGTCCCACCTTCCCGCAAAAAAAAAAGACAAGAAAACAATAGTAATACACAATGTCCTATAAAATATCTCCAAAATCCACCCATTTCTTAGTTTTCAGCACATTTTTTTTAAATATTAATGAAATAACACAATTAAAAAAATTACTAAAATAACACAACTTATACATATCGCAATGAAAAAACACGATTTTTATAGCTTGTCATTATATTGAATAACGATATATTTTAAAAAATATTAAATGAACAGGAGAGAAGAGAGAAAAAAAAAACTCTAGAGACATACTAAAATTTCAATTACAACACCACTAGTATTATTTAAAAGATTTCAAGTTTTCAATGAGATGAATCTAACGACATCAAAAAATATCACCAATAATAATATAGTTGGACTATACTTCATGCTCAAAAGTGAAAGATGATCTATTTGTTTCTAGTGATAAATATGATCTACTAGAGTCCTTGGTAATTTTTTTTTAATATTGTTAGTTTTATTTCATTAAAATATTTTGATATTACTTTTTTTTTTCTCTTTTATACCATGTTTTTTTAATATTTTCTAAATGATGTCTATAAAATTGACGTTCCCAACCGCAACTTGTTAGCTTTATTTTTTTTTCCTTTTCAACTGTACTATTCTTTTAATATTTTTAATTAGTTTTCTAATTAGTTTTTTAAAAAATCACAAAATCCAAACCAACCACAGAAAAACCATTGTCCTCTCCTCTCCAGTCCCCCACTGAAACACAATCTCTCTCTGAACAAAATGGTAACCACCACCACTGTCCCAGACAACCTCACTAGAGACCAATATGTGTACCTCGCCAAGCTCGCCGAGCAAGCCGAACGCTACGAGGAGATGGTCCAGTTCATGCAAAAGCTGGTCCTCGGCAACACACCTGGCGGTGAACTCAACGTTGAGGAACGCAACCTCCTCTCTGTCGCTTACAAAAACGTGATCGGCTCACTTCGTGCTGCCTGGAGGATTGTGTCTTCGATTGAGCAAAAGGAGGAAGGCAGAAAGAACGAGGATCATGTTGTGCTTGTTAAGGAATATAGATCTAAAGTCGAGAGCGAGTTATCTGATGTTTGTGCTAGTATTTTGAGGTTGTTGGACTCGAATCTCATACCATCTGCTACTGCGAGTGAATCCAAGGTCTTTTATTTGAAGATGAAAGGGGATTATCATAGGTATATGGCTGAGTTTAAGGTTGGTGATGAGAGAAAGGCCGCTGCTGAAGATACTATGTTGTCTTACAAGGCTGCTCAGGTATCAGTATTAATAATCTTCGATTTTTTTCCCTGTTCTGTTCTGTTTGGTTTGGTTTTTTGTGGATTTATGCCTAATCTAAGATTTCTTTTCAAGTGTTTGGATAAATAACTCGGTGGGTTTTTAGCTTTACTGCAAGAAGCTATAATCTCTAGCTTTCATTTCTTAATGGAGTTGATTGGATTTATAGCGAGTATTGGAGATTTTTGTTTTTCATTTTTTTTTTGGAGGGGTTTGGATTAGGGTTGAGTGAATTGAAAGTTTGATTAAAGGAAAAGTAGAGTGGAAGTGTTTTTATGTTTTGATTGATAAAAGTTGGACGTGTTGCAATTATGAAGGATATTGCGGCGGCGGATCTTGCACCAACACATCCAATAAGGCTGGGTTTGGCACTGAATTTCTCTGTGTTCTACTATGAGATTCTCAACCAGTCTGACAAAGCCTGCAGCATGGCGAAACAGGTATGCTCTCTTTGTTTTCCTACTTTGACAATAATTATGTCTAATCTGAGAATAAATTATTCTTGTATGAGTGGATCGGAGTTACGGGCCTCTTGTTCTCTTTTCTTCTTGTTTCCTTTCCTTTTCCTCTTTTTTTGGTGCCTTTTAAAGTGTAGCCAAGAAGTTCTGTTACTGTGCAGAAGAAATGCACTGGAATTTCTGAATGGGAAAATACTCGTACAAGAATCATTGTTTGATGCATGGATGAACATAAACATTTAGGACTCTCGCGAGCTTTTCAAGTAGTCTCAATTGCTCAAGCTTTATAATGTGCTGTGCACACGTGCTACCGTATTCGCACTCACTTGTGTACACACACGAAATTTAACAGAAATTCCATTTAGTTCCTCAAGTGTTCCTGACATTTCTTCATCACCAATGCCTGTTTCAGTGTGTGGTTTTAGTAGCACACCAATTATCAGCCATTGTCTTTTTGAAATGACCGAGGTCCTTTTTCCCCTTTGGTGTATGCTCACCAGAGATTGCAACAAGTTATACAGTCCTTGTATACATGAATAAATTCTTTTTACTTCTGCCCTGCCAACTCTTTGTGCGCAGGCATTCGAGGAAGCTATTGCTGAGCTAGACACTTTGGGAGAAGAATCGTACAAGGACAGCACTCTAATTATGCAACTCCTAAGGGATAACCTCACTCTTTGGACATCAGATGTCCAGGTTGGTGTTTCGCTTCCTCTCTAACGCTTGTAGTCAATGATATGTCTGCTGGAAGTTATGGTTTCTCTGTATCACTAGCGAACCAGATTGTTTGAGATCTAACCCTGGCGTATTGTTTTGCATCAGGACCAGTTAGATGAGCCATAGAAGGCCTCATAAGTTCGACCGGTCCTAGTGTTAGTCTTCTTCAGGAGGAGGTGGGCTTTGAATGTCATCCATTTTCCCTGATTGCAAAGTGTGTTAATTTAAGAGAATCGGGCATCACCCATTTGACATGATGGTTTCTTATTTAGACTACTATTTTTAACTTGCTTTTGAATTTCAAGTGCGTTGGAAAGGGTAGCATTTGATTTGGGTTTATTTTAATTATGTAGCTTTTGTTTATGTCATTATAGGCCAAACCGTGTTTGAGTTTGTTTTAAAAGTGTTTTTAGCTTGAAAAAAATACTACATTAATATTTTTTTAGTGTTTTATGATGATTTTGATGTGTTAATAAAAATAAAATAAAATCTAAAAAAATTAGTTGAATATTTTTTCAAGTGAAAAGTATTTTACTTTTCAATGCCCTTTTGAAAAATAATTTTTACTATTTTCCCAAACACCTTGATATCTTTCTTATAAACTAAGCATTGAAGATTTACATGTATAGGCAAGGAAATGTGTAGAGTTAGTGCGCACTATGCCCACTCTTCTGAGAAATATACCCTCTCTTCAATCTCTTAAACAACACAAATACTGATGCAAAGAGGCACTGCTGTTCCTGCAACAGCTTTCTAGCTTTGCTGTTCCGTTCAGCAGCTGTATGGATTTTGCTTGCATGGTTTTTGTCAAGAATCTCTTCAAAATAGCCAGAGAAGGTATGTGATTTATGATCTGAAACGATCATGTTATTCCCAAACTCAGACCTACGGAAAGCTTCTTGTTTGAAGTTCCAGACCTGAAAGGGATGGAACCGCTGCTGGCAATGAACTTTTTATGAACCCATACCCGTAGAATCACCGAACCTGTTATATCCATTAGCTCAGCGTAAGTGCACTTGTACTCTTGTTGCCAAACAAGGTTGGCTTTGGACATAATCACGCCACCTGGGGGGCTCGTGGTTACAAATTATTAAAGTGGTTGTTAAAAGTATTTTTTTATTAAAAAATATATTAAAATATTATTATTATTTTTTAAATTTATTTTTAATATTAGCTTATTAAAATGATTCAAAAATTGAATTGCAAAAAAATCAATGAAATAATTATCTGGTTATATTACAAATAGTCAAGAGTGTTTTAAAAAAAATAAAACCAAGAGTTATAACATAGAAATATTTTTAACAACAAAAGCATTTTTAACAACCATCAGATACACTGAAAGGACCCTTGGCGGCATGTCTCAACAACAAAAAGAAAGGATGGCATGCTGTGGACATCCCGGAGTGCTGTATTTAAAATATTTTAAAATAATATATATTTTTTACATTCATCTAAACAAATAAAAAATATATATTCAAGACTTTTCCAAACACACCCTAATCATGATACTGGCAAATGAGAAATGACCGAAAGCACATGCAAAAAAATTCCTACACGGGGGCCCAGCCAATGACCACCACACATGCTCACGGCCAGCTGAAAACACTCCAATGGAATATTTTGACAAAGCGCGCTCTGAATTCTTAATCATGACTAGCAAAGTCGATAAAACCTTAATTCGATAAAATTCTAAATTTATTATTTTGATTGTTTTTTAAAGTATTTTTTATTTTAAAATATATTAAAATAATATTTTTTTATTTTTTTAAATTAATATATTAAAATAATTTAAAAACATTAAAAAATATTAATTTAAAATAAATAAATAAATAAATAAAATTTTAATTTTTTTTAAAAATATTTTTAAAATATAAAAACAAACAGAATAAATATATTGTGAAACCTTTGAGCCCTTTTAAGTATGGAATGCTGCCACCAGTTATGGGCAAAGAGATTATTTCTGGCATCCTGAGTGAGCAAAGGAACAAAATAAAATGCAAAGCAAATCTCACAAACACTTCAAGGGCGGAGGAGTTAAAGAGGTTATGGTGGGCTATAGCCTAACTTAAGTAAAAAAAATAGATTAGAAAAAATTCAATAAATAAAAAAATTAATGACCCATCCACTTTGATTTTTAATAATTAGTTATGAGATAATCACATAAACTTTCTAATAACCCGAAACTCAATAAAAAACTTTCTTTATCCTTTACTAAAAACCACATAAATCCCAAATACAAATAACTAATTGGTCGTGAGACAATTAAATTTGCATGCCTTTGTAAGTTGAAGTTTTAGCTACCGCAGAATGTGAGACTGGTAAATGAGCTAATCAAATCGATAATTTACACGAAGTGAAACTACTCGGTGGAGCTTTTATTTTGATTCTATTTGCAGCTTAATAGATATGTATGATGCAACTTATGCTTGAAAGTATGGTTCAAAAGGGATCTTCTAACTTTATATATGGAAAAGTTGGTGGTTGTTTGATCATGATGAAATCTTTTAAATTTATATTCATCTTATATTTGATGCATTAAATAATGGGGATTATTTATTTATTTTGTAGAGTTTTGCAGCAAAAATCTCTTGACATCTTAAATACAATGGATCTTGTATCAACTACTAAAGCATTGCTTTGAACTTTGAGAGATGCCAAATTTGATCTTTTTTTGCACATGTGCAATATGTTTGCATACAATATGATATATTTAACTCAATAATAGATTTTCAGTTGGAAGAATTAAATTTTAGATTCAGTGATGGGACAGTCGAACTCTTTGCACTTATCTCTGATTTAGAACTTAAGAACAACTTTAAATCATTTACATTAAACGAGAACTTGTTAAAGATATCGATTCAAATTCGATTATAGATGAACTCTATTCTACAAAATATCGAAAAGTGTAATTTTCATAGCGCAATTGTTTTTCAATTTTATATACTTTAAATTTTATTTTATTTTGT